>Ga0081529_123302_pt1 | contig 39020 bp, 41 predicted proteins | sample EchGeymetagenome_FD_71012 | JGI IMG/M metagenome (GOLD analysis project Ga0081529, IMG submission 71012) | Ferrous microbial mat and aquatic microbial communities from Echinus Geyser, Yellowstone National Park, USA - transect B T=78-80 C v2... ...
CAGCTTTATCAGCTATGCAGTTGCTAAAGAAAAGGTTAGCAGACTTTTTGAAGATGCGGGATTAATTTGAACTATCGAAAAAATAAGGTGGGAAGAATGAGTGAGAGCAGCATGGTGGGGACAAAGCCATACCTCTAGTATTTATTTTTACGGTCGCCTTATTTATTATAGTCACCTTATCCGTGATGTTCCTACTTTCTGCAGAGGTTTGTCATCGAAAAAGATAAAGCAATCCCTGCTGTAGGGATTTAGTTTACACTCGAAAAGAAGGTCTTTTAAAGCTCAACATGCTACTAATATATAAAAGTATACACATGTGGGTAAATGGGCTGGTGAATAAAATGAATGGAGTAAAAGAAAAGGAAGAAAATAAAGTGCTTACCTATGAGGAGCTTGCACGCCTGCTGAGAAGTGAATCCCTAAGTGACTCAGCTAAACCAATTAGTATTAAAAGCACGCAGCTCTACACGCGGGTAAAAGAGCTTACCGAAATGGCGTATCCCACGCAAGTAAATCCACGAGACAAAAGATGGAACTACTTCTATGTTCCACTAATTTATCATGGAGAAAATGCTGTAATACCAATGAGTATTATGGAATATAACTCTAGCTACTACATATACTTTCCTTCCAGTGAATCGCTTAAGCCTTTGCGTGTAACCGAAGGTAATAATAGACACCGGGCTGTTTATGATAAAGTAATAGCAAGTGCTGCTGAATTTTTGCCAAGCTTAGTAGATACAAAATCGCTTGAGAACATGGTGCCATACGAGTTCAGGACTGGAAAGATAAAGGGTAAGTATATATTTGGAAAAGAACGGCTAATTAAAGAAGAAGCAGAAAAGATTCTAAACGAATACGAGGAGCACATTAGACATATTGACAAACTGCCCATGGCAGGTGCTAGTATATCATTGAATGATTACCTTCGTGTAGTGTATATAGCCTATGTGGCGGTGTTTGAGAAAGTAAAAGAGATGTCGCCAATAAAGGCCTATGAGTATTTAGCTGATTTCAGGCACGGAGGGATGCTTGAGATAAAAGATCCTGATAGCACAGAACAATTCAACAAATGGCTTAGCAATAATCCTTTAGGTTCGCATCCGTTTGAGATAGTGGCAGGTTTCCGGCTTAGTGGCATATCTCTGGTTCCGCCTATACCTGAGTCAGAGCATTCAAGCGGTGAAAAATACTTTGTAATTTCTGTTGGAGATTCTACATATTACGAAATCTACTTGGCTATGCTCAAAGCACTTATGCATGAAAAGGTACCAGTTATTGCACCTCAACTTAAAGAGGTTCTTGAATATCTTACAGGAGAAAGTTACTTTTTAGTAAACAGATACAGTTCGGAATGTATCTCTTATAGGGATGTGCGACCTGAGTATCGTGCATATATAGAATGGGACCCATTAGAGGTGGTCAAGCCAAAAGAAGCATTCGACAAAAGGGAGTAAGCATGAAGGAAGTGCGAGAAACATTAGTTAGAACTGAAGATATATACCTTGCTAAATACTGGCTTGAAATTTGGCGTGCAGAGCGGGCATTGCTTATTTCAAAAATAGTTTAAACATTAGCATTGAGTTTATACCTAAGTTGTTGAAAATCTATATCATAGCCTTTTTCAATCTAGTTGCAACAAATGCAGCACGCTATATTTTGGGTTTTAGCTCAGAATATTTAAATTTGTAATTCCTATTGTTTTTGATGGATGAGCAAAAAGATAAGCGAAGCCCTTTGGTTACATTGCTAATACTCTTGAACGTAGCCTCAACAATCCTTATCTTTTCAGCTGTTTTCACTATTCAGCTGCTTTCAATAGCATATGGTACGGGCGCGGGAGCTCTTATACAAAGCAAGCAAGATAACATGAATGTAACTCCTTTACTAGCTCCGAGCATTGCTAAGCTAAGCAGCATATACTGGAGCATAAACGAATCCTACCTATTGTTTATAATTGCGCTGATCATCGAAGGTATAGCATTCCTGCTCTTATTCAAAGAAGGGGCGAGGAGCAGAAGCAGGTATATTCTTATGCATGTATCGCTTTCTTTCATTTTTATTGCTCTCTACTATATAATAATAGCAAGCCTCTCGGTTGCAAATATCGAGCTTTATCTCTTCATAGCCGCTGTTGGCATATTGCTAGCGCTTGCATCTGATTTTTATTTGCTATATATATTTGAATCAATGCCAAGAAAGCAGGGAAGAAGGGTGATGATAAATATAAATCCTTCAACACCATTTGGCAACGCTCTTGAGCTGCAGGAGAAGATCTTTTCCCAGCTTAGCGGCAATTTAAGAATAGTTGACAAGCACTTTAATTCTTCTAGCCTCGAAAATCTATACAGGCTAGTAAGCCCATACCTTAAGAACATAAGCGCGATAAGGATAATAACCTCTAAGGAAATGCTTGACAAAAGTTTTGCCACAAACTATAACGACCTTAAGGCTGAGCTTGCAAAGAACAATGTTGAGATAGAGCTTAGAGTAATGAGCGATGACGCGGCGAGGGAGCAGCATGAACGTTTTATGTTTGATTCAAGGAATGCCTACAAGATACCTCCATTCAACATTATAACAAGGAAGAGTGAACATATAGTAAAAATATCCATTTCTGATGCTAAGAAAAGGTATAATGAATTATACAACTCCTCTATAAAAATTGAGAATTATTATTCTATAAGTGGCTCTAAATCTAGCTAGTCTGGTCAAGTTCATCATTCGGAGCTCGTTATTGCCCTTTTGCTATGCTTTAAATAAAAAGATAACTTTATCTTTTTTTCTAAAGCTATATTATTGAACCCGCAGCGAGGCGAGTGTATGGTTATAGAAAGAAAGGCGACCAATGGTGTGAGAAAAAAGTCAAATAAGTTGGTAAGAGTAAAAGGTAAAAAGGTAATAAAAGGCAAAAAGAAAACAAGAATTGTTAAAAAAATATTTAAAAGAGAGGATAAGAAGGAGTTGCCAAGAAGTTTTCAAGAGTTCTTGGAAGAAAGGCTTGCGAGCAACAAGATTGCTTTTGTAAACGCACCTGCGATACAAGATATATTATACAATGCGACCCCTACACTCAGGCAGATTGCATACAATTCTGGCTTCTCATTTGGAAAAGCTCTTTATGAGAGATCAGACAAGAGTATAGGCAAGCTTGTTGATGTGCTACATGCAGCTGGATTCAAGAATATTCTTTATTATCCTTTTGAAGACAAGGCTGTAATAAAAGTAAAGCAGGAGAGTAGCTATAACATAAATAAAGAGGTGCATATCTTCGAGTCAGGCATAATAGCAGGCTATATGAGTGCCGCATCCGGCAAGATAATATATGTAAATGAGAGGAGATGTGTATTTAATGGTGCGAATCTTTGTGAGTTTGTTGCAGAGCCTATAGCAAGCGTTAAGATAGAAGAAGATTATGATGAGAACGTTGTTGAGAACCTTGCACAGGTGCTATCAAAGAGCGATTCAAAGCTTTCTCAAGAATATATGCTTTTCTCACTTCTCCCGTTAATGAAGGAACCCGTAAAGAGCGAGATCTCAAAGCTTTTCTATGCTGCGGGCTCTTTTCTTGGCAAGTCAAACCCAAACATAGATAAGATAGCAGAGAAATTTGGCGTTATTGCACGCAAAAGGGGAAATGGAATATTGCTCAGCTATGCTCCAACTAATTCTATGAAGGGATTTGTTGATCTCTCAGCAGCATTCTTTGCGGGATGGGCAAAGAGGGTGTATAACAAAGGTGTTGAGATAAAGGAAAGTCTTTCAGGAAATGCATACAAGGTTTATATAAAGCCACAGGTATAGCATATATTACTTAATAACGAAATTGGTGGTTGAAGCGCTTAAAGCTAAATAGTTGCTATGCTATACTTATCAACGCTCTTGCTGATCTCTTTTCTATGTGTCCAAATGTCCAAAGGAAAGCTTATAAAATAAATTGTTTCAATATAGAAATGCAAACTATTAATTGTGAGTCTTTATGCTGGAGAAGCTGGATCCTATACTTACTTTTATTCCTTCTATTAAGAAGCCTGATAGCCCTCTCGGCTTTAAAGAAAAGCTTAAGTGGACAGCGTTGATAATGACAGTATATTTCCTGATGTTTAGCATACCCGCTTATGGTGTTAATTTAGTAACAGTGACAAGTGGTATATATCAGCTTATAAGTATAATCTTTGCGGCTAGGATTGGCAGCCTTATAACAGTAGGCATAGGACCAATAGTTCTTGCGAGCATATTGCTTCAGCTCCTTATTGGTGCTGGCTTAATAAAGCTTGACATAAATGATCCCGAGCAGAAGGGTAGGTTCCAGGGTATACAGAAGCTTACAGCAATAATAATAGCAATTATAGAAGCATACATCTTCGCAGCCACAGGCTATGTGCCTTTAATAAACAATTCATTCTTTGGCATTGTTGTTTTGCAGCTTGCTCTTGGTGCAATCTTTGTAATATTCCTCGACGAGATGATGACAAAGTATGGTATAACCTCTGGGATCAACCTCTTCATAGCAGGGGGTGTTGCATATTCAATAATAGCTGGAACAATCTCTATAATAATACCTGAATCAATAAGTGCAATATCAAGCGGCGGAGCTGCAGCGATACCAAACGCGATAATGGCTTTTGGCCCATTATTCTTTGCATTGATTGTATTCTTGATCAGCGTATATGTTTATGATATGAAGGTTGAACTTCCTCTTGCTTTTAGCCAGTTTAGAGGTGTTGGGGGTAGACTACCTATACCCCTTCTCTACGTAAGCGTTCTGCCTGTTATACTTGCAACATCATTTGAGCTGAGCCTTGATGTATGGTTTAGATTTCTTGCTGGCGTTAGCGGCAGCTTAGCAAATCTTGCAAAATTCATTGCATTGTATACCCCTTCAGCAACAGGTAGTATTCAGCTTACTGGTGGGCTTATTTACTTGATCTCGCCCATATTCCCACTTCCTTATGCTACACAATATGGTGGAATAGGCAGCTATGCAACATACTTTACAGCACTGATCAACTATAAATCACAGCTATTCCTTCCATGGGGTGGCTACATTTTTGTGCCTGAGTGGGTACATGTAATTGTATATACTGTTGTGCTTGTACTCTTGTGCATAGTATTCGGCAAATTCTGGGTGGAGATGACGGGGCAGAATCCTAAGAATGTTGCGGAGCAGCTTCAAGATATAGGCTGGCAGATACCTGGTTTTAGAAGAGATCCGAGAATAATAGAAAGTATACTAAATAAATATATCCCTACCATAACTGTTATAGGGAGTGTAATTGTAGGCCTTCTTGCTGCACTCGCAACTCTTACAGGTGCTGTTGGCACTGGCATGGGGATTTTGCTTACAGTGGGTATAATGTACATGACATATCAGCAGATTGAGCAGCAGCATATGCTTGAAGGCTACCCAGCATTGGAGAAAATGCTTTCTTAATCTGCTATCTCTACAGCTAGCTCCTTTGCCTCGCTAAACGGCATTGCTTCGTAGCCGAGCTTCTTTAAGTTAATCGCCATTAGCTTTTGATTGCTTCCGTATGTATATACAACCTTTGCCCCTACCAAATCAATGTAGCTTGCAGCCTGGTATATATCAGCATGGTCGCTGAGTGGGAATTGAATATCAGTATTAAATCTAAAGAGCTTTGCAAATCCTGTAGCTACGCCTGTAAAGACCCTTTTATTATAAGCTATGCTCATCTTTCCAGCAAGTTCTCTTAAATCTTTTAAACTTACTATCCCGACAAAGTTGTGCTTTACTACTTCGTTGAATATCTCTTCATCATCGTATATCGATGCATATTCAAGCTCTATGCCAAAACTGTTGTAAACCTTATTTATCTTGCTTATTTTTTTATCCACTACAGGAATTATGCTTGCATTATTCAATATTTTTATAAGCTCCTGCGCCTTGCCAAGCGCATAAGCTCCAAACAACACAATACCCTTTTCTAGCTTCATTAATGTATACTTCCTTATTGCATCCTCTACCTCGCTTCTCTCATCAAATTTTAGATTGAGATATGGGTAGGTAGAATCTATTATTAGTATATCTGCCTCTTTAGCCTCTATCTTTTTTGCAACGCACGATTCTTGAAGCTGGTAATCACCTGTATAAAGAATAGAGTAGCCAAGCGATGATTCTATAAAAAGCTGCTTTGAGCCGAGTATGTGCCCCGCATCTAGGAGCTTGAAGCCGCTTGGAATTGATTTAATATTAAGCTCTATGCCTTTCCTAACTTTTATTAATTCATATGTTTCATAGCTTGCTATCGCGTTGGCGTTTTCCTTTGCGCCCTTTATATGATCTGCGTGTGCATGTGAGATAAAATTTAGATCAGTATTTTTGTCACTCGTATCTAAAGCTATCTTTCCCTCCGGAAGGTTCAGATACATATGGTCGCCTAATCTTATTTTGAGAATTGGTTTTTAAATATCTTTTTATACTACAAGCAAAACAAGTAAAAGCGAAGAATAAAAGCAATCGCTTAATTCATTTTGTTAAAATAGCATAGGCTTCATCCAGATTATTTACAACAATCTCCGCCTTTACATCCCTGCCTTTATATATACCATCTCTGTCTACAAGTATTGTGAATGCGCCAATAAGCATTCCTGGCTCAGTGTCTGTCTCCCTATCTCCTATAACAACCCCCTCTCTTGGTTCTATGCCGGCTAACTTAAACGCTTCAATGAATGTATCTGGTGCGGGCTTAGGATTTCTCACCTTTTCACCGCTGATGTATCCATTTATATATCTATCCAAGGAGCATTTTGTTATTGCAAATTTTACCCAAGCCTCTTCTGCAGCGCTTGCAACAATCAACTTTATATTTCTAGATTTTAACTTTTCCAACATCGATATTGCATCTGGGAAAGCCCTCAATGTTTCTGCCTTTTCCCAGAGAATCTCATCTTTTGCCTTCTTTATTCTCTCTTCCAGATCCTTATCCTCCTTACCAAGCACATTTTTTATTATAGATTTGAGAGGAATGCCTATATAATATCTTGCCTGCTCCTTTGTCAAATTGATGCCTTCATCATTAAATATCTCACTCCATATATCTGCCAATATCCCTACACTGTCAACAAGCGTACCATCAAGATCAATAACCGCTGCCTTTATGCGATCTATTATTGCCATATACGCCACATACACATATTCCAAAAGGTAAGTATTTATAACTTAAACGATAGAAATAAATTCTTGGTGGTAATTTGGAAGAGCTAATAATAATCGGTTCAGGTCCAGCCGGCCTTAGCGCAGCTATCTATGCTGGAAGAGATGGTATCAAAACTCTAGTAATAACTGGAACAACGGTAGGTGGGCAGCTTCTGCTTACAACAACAGTCGAGAACTTCCCAGGATTCCCAGATGATGTTGATGGTCCTGAGCTTATAGATCTAATGCGAAAACAGGCAGAGAGATTTGGAGCAAGGTTTGTAGATGGTGAGGTAACTAAGGTTGACTTCTCATCTAGGCCTTTCAAGGTATGGGTTGGGAGCGACGAATATGAGGCTAATTCGATAATAATAGCAACGGGCGCTTCGCCAAGGTGGCTTGGCCTTGAATCTGAGAAGAAATTTATTGGTAGAGGTGTTTCAAGCTGTGCAACGTGCGATGGTGCTTTCTTTAAAGGAAAGAATGTAATAGTGGTTGGTGGTGGTGATACAGCGCTCGATGATGCGCTATTCCTTACAAGGTTTGCAAACAGCGTTACAATTGTGCACAGAAGGGACCAGCTTAGGGCTAGCAAGATAATGCAGGAAAGGGCCTTCTCTAATCAGAAGATTAAGTTTATATGGAATACTGTTGTTGAAGAGATTAAGGGCGACGCAAAGGTAAACGGGGTAAAGCTAAGAAATGTGGTAACAAACGAGGTAATGGAGATGCCTATAGATGGGGTTTTTATAGCTATAGGAAACCAGCCAAACACAAAGCCTTTCGAAGGTCAGATAGAGTTGGATGAGCGCGGCTACATAAAAACACATGATGTTGTTTTCACGAATATCGAAGGTGTGTTTGCGGCTGGCGATGTTGCAGACTATTTCTATCGTCAAGCTGTAACCGCAGCGGGCACAGGTGTTATGGCAGCATTGCGGGTGAGGGAGTACCTTAGCAAGATAAAATATGAAAGTTCAAAAAGCTAGAAATAGCTAGAAATATTCATTTATCCTCTTCTGGCCTCTTCCTTTTATCAGGTTTGACACCCTTAACCCTATCTTTCTTACCTTCTCTCCAGTATTGTTCTGTTCGAAGAGCATTATCGCTACTCTTTTTAGCTTCTCTACATCTTGGGTATAATAACCTAGGCTATATGTATGCAGATGCTCATCAAAGCCTTCGTACCTTATCTTCAAAGTGACTCTCTTAAAGTAAAAGCAAGACTTATTTACTTCGCTCGCAACCTCATCAGCTAAGCTTAATATCTCATTTTTTATTCTTTCGCCTTCATCTATATCATGCTCAAAGGTATGCTCCCTTCCTATCGATTTAATCTCATTCTCTTCAAAAACCTCTTCATTATCTATACCATTTGCATGCTCATAAATTTCTAAGCCAAACGAGCCGAACTCATTTATGAGAAGCTGTTTGTTTGCCTTTGCAATATCACCTATCGTTTTGAAGCCAAGCTCCTTGAGCCTTTCAGCGCTTTTCTTGCCTACGCCATAGAGCTTTTCTAATTGCAATGGTTCGAGAAACCTTTTTGCTTCTTCTTCGCGCACAAGTTTTATTCCATTGGGCTTTGCAGCCTCGCAAGCCATCTTGGCTATAAGCTTGTTTTGGCCTATGCCTATTGAGCAGGGTAAGCTAAAGTTTGCATAAATAGAATCCTTTATCTTCTTAGCATATTCATACGCCTCTTCATAGCTCTTTACCCTATTTGATATGTCTAGAAAAGCTTCATCGATGCTCACCTGCTCAAATTTATCTGCAAAATTCCTTAGCAATGCCATTATCTTTGCTGATACGCTTTCATAATAAGGCTCATCTACACGCAAAAAGATAGCATCTCTCTTTAGTCTATACGCAATAGAGATAGGCATACCACTTCTTATTCCATAACTCCTCGCTATATAGTTGCATGTGCTTACAACGCCCCTGCCATAGCCGTTCTTTGGGTCTGCCCCAACAACCACAGGCTTATCCTTTATGCTTGGATTTCTAACCTCTTCACAGGCCGCAAAGAAATAGTCCATATCTACAAGGAGGACAATCCTCATCTCATCTCTCCATTTTTATCTCTACAACCTTTCCGTTCGGCTCCTCCTCTCTAAATACCTGTGTCTGGAATTTATAAAGTGTTATATCGCTCCTTTTCCACATGTGTGGGTGAAGTCCTGCCTTAATGCACACATTTTCAAGGAATTTCTCAACACTCCATTTCTCTTCTACAGCAACTATTGGGAGAAGAAGCCCGCTGTAATAGCCATATTCTATTAGGAGCCCGTCTCTTCCTATCTTTATCTCCTTCTTAATCTCTTCTGGAGTTCCTTTTAGCTGTTGAGGTTCACTCAATATGCTTACCTCTATTACAACATCGTTGAGCTCTCCAACAGAGAGTGGTATAAATCTTGGGTCTTCTGTTGCCGCTGCTATCGCAGCCTCTACAAGCAACCTCTTCACAGGCCCAATCGCTTTGAAGTAGCCTATACAGCCACGCAAAGACATTGTTGGGTAATGATTTATTGTTACGAAAACACCCGCTTTTTCATTGAATTCTGAGAGCGTCTTTTCTATCATACTTTTTTCAAACCTGGGCGACTTTATATAAAGCTCTATAGCATTCCTTGCAGCCTTTACGAGCTTCTCCCCCTCTTTTAATGTATAGGTTTTCAAACCCCCACCTAGCTGATATAATATTTACTTGTTATCTCTGGTCTCACAGCTATATTTATCCTAGTTCCACATTTCGGGCAGCGAAGATCATGTGTAATCTTGTATTCAAGTACATCAAAGATAAACCTCTTTATCAGGAGCGTGCCGCACTCTGGGCAATATGTATTCTCATACTCATGCCCTGGCACATTGCCTAAATAAACATATTTCATGCCAAGTTCTTTCGCAAGTCTATAATGCCTTTCTAGCGTTTCAACAGGCGTTGCTGGAATATCCATCATCTTATAATCTGGATGGAACCTAAGGAAATGTATTGGTATTTCATCACCCAAATTATCTCTTATCCATTCAATAAGCTTTTTTGCATCATCTAGCGAGTCTCCAATCTTTGGAACAACAAGGTCTGTTATCTCTATGAATACCTTCCTTTCTTTTAATACCTTGAGTGCTTCAAAAATCGGGTCATCTGAAAATATGGTAATATATTTTCTTGCAAATTCTGTATTTGCATTGCCTTTGAAATCTACCGTCATAGCATCTATATAATTTGATGCAAGCTCAGCGGCTTCGGGGGTCATATAGCCATTTGTGACAAATGTATTGAAGAGCTTGTGCTTCCTTGCTTCTTTTGCGACATCGATCGCATACTCCATAAATATCGTTGGCTCGTTGTAGGTATAGGTTATACCATCAACCCCGTATCTCAAGCCCAGCTCTACAAGCTTAGTTGGCATTATCTCTTCACCAAAATGCTCATGTACATGGCTTATGTCCCAGTTTTGGCAGTAAAGGCAGTTGAAATTGCAGCCGACTGTGCCTATGCTTAGCATACTTGCTCCTGGCTTAAAGTGAAAGAGGGGCTTCTTCTCTATCGGGTCTATATTAAGTGCGGCAATCTTGCCATAAACAGTAGAATATATCTTTCCTCCAATATTCCTTCTCACTCCGCAAAAGCCTATGCTGCCTTCAGGAATATTGCATCTCCTCGCACAGAGATTGCATATAGCTCTTCCATTCTGGAGAGTTTTATAAAGAACCCCTTCCTTTTCCATATATTAATTGATTATCATACAAGATATTTAAAAATAAGTGCTAGGGAAGGCATGCGCATAGAAAGTTATTTGAAAAGATTTAAAAATCCTTCGATTTGTGTCTTTCTAATTTGTGCCATGTAGGCTCTGCGGATGAATAGAAAAGCAATCCCACTGTAAGGATTAAATCTATGTTCTAAAGTATTTCAAAGCGCATTTAAAGCTTGCTACGAAACAGAAAGCAGAATAGCAGAATCAAAGAGACTTGCTTAGCTGTTCGTTTGCGAAGTCCCAGTTTACAATATTCCACCATGCATCTAGATATGCGTTTCTATTGCTCTTATACTGCAAGTAATACGCATGCTCGAATTCATCTATAAGCTGTAAGATCTGCAATCCGGATATGTGGTTTATGAAGTGATTTTCTATTGTTGCAATCTCAAGCCTGTTCGTCTCTTTGTCAAAGAGAAGCATGGTCCAGCCAACGCCTGTAAGTGATCTCATAAACTCTCCGAAGATCTGCTTGAATACCTCAAAGCTGCCATACTGCTTGTTGATAAGGTCTTCTAGCGCCCCACCAGGCTTTCCCCCACCTTTACCGCTAGGCGCCATAGCCTTCCAAAACAGGGTGTGGAGCTTGTGGCCGTTTACATTAAATACAAGGTTCCTTACAACGCCCGATAGGTCGTAGCTCTTTACTTCACCTTTCGCTATCTGGTTTAGCTTATCTATAGTTGCATTCGCATTGGTCACGTATCCTTTGTGGTGTACATTATAGTGCACATCCATTATCTCCTTGCTTATATATGGCTCTAGCGCATCTAATTTATATGGTAAGCTCGGCAATTCATATTTCTTTAACTCGAGGCTCTTTGGTCCCATAATATCACATTTATAACTTTGTTATAAAGTTATAAAAATTTATCTAAACGTATTGTGGACTCGGCGGGAATCGCACCCGCGACCTCCCGCTTGCGAAGCGGGCGCTCTGCTACTGAGCCACGAGCCCGGATATGCTATTATTTTTAAGCTTTATAATTTTATAAGCTATTAGTGCTTACATGGAGCAGGAGAAAAGGAAGAAGCTTGAGAAGATTTTTGAGCATGTGCTCAAGGAGATAAAGCCTGATGAGCTTGAGATAAAGAGCGCTATAGCCCATGCGAATGAGATAATAGGAAGGCTTAAGTCTATTGTACCGCACGACGTGGAGCTTAGAATTGTGGGCTCTATTGCTAGGAGCACAAATCTAGCAGGAGATGCTGATATTGATATATTCATGCTATTTGATAAAAGATATAGCGAGCAAGAGCTAGAAAGGCTTGGGCTTGATTATGCAAAGAGGATTGTAAAAAAGGATAAGAATGAGAGCTATGAAGTAAAGTATGCTGAGCACCCTTATACAAGAATTCATTTAAATGATGTTGGGATAAATGTTGATCTTGTCCCAGCTTACAAGATAACAAACGCAGAAGAGCTTGGTACAACCGTTGATAGAAGCCCTTTGCATACAGAGTTTCTTAATGCACATCTTACAGATGAGCAGAGAGACCAGATAAGAGTATTAAAATTCTTCTTGAAGATGCACCATATATATGGTGCAGAAGTTAAGGTGAAGGGTTTTTCAGGCTATCTATCTGAACTTCTTGTCTATACCTTTGGCTCGCTTATTAATCTTTTTGAAAGCGCTTCAAAATTCAAACTTCCTTTGGTGATAATACCTGAAGAGAAGAAGGTGGTGAATGATGCTAGCATAGCAAAGAGGTTTAACTCGCAGTTTGTTGTAATAGATCCTGTTGATAAGAATAGAAACGTTGCCGCGGGGACATCGATAGAATCATTGGCGAAGTTTGTTCTTTTATCTAGGCAGGTTATAAGCAAGCCAAGCTTAAAGCTCTTCTATGGAAAAGGTTTTTCAAGCGAAGATGCCCCCAGGCTACTCAAAAAATTTGAAAATGATTCTGGGCTTAAGCCCATACTTATATACCTTAAAGTTCCAGACAAAAGCGACGATATAATATGGCCGCAGCTTAACAAGGCGGGCAGAATACTTCTTGCCCTTCTCGCGAAAGAAGAATTTAAGGCCTGCATCTTCAATTCGTGGATTGAGAAGGGCAACGGCTTTATACTATACTTCTTTCCAAACGACTTTTCGAAGGCTAAGCTCGTTAAAGGACCAGATGTCTTTCTTGGCGAATACTCGAACAGTTTTGTTGGGGCACACAAGAATGCTTTTGGAATAATAGTAAACAGTACACAACTCTTTGCACTGGAAAATAGAGAAAAGCTTGAGGAATTAATAAGAAAGCTTTTGAAGAGGAGAGAGCTAAACAGCGGTGCAGATATAAAAATGAGGAGCGCAAAGGTGCTAAATAGAATACCAAGGCGCTTTGCTGAAAGTGTATATGCAGCTCTTATCGAGAAGATTTCGTTATGAATGGTATTAGCTCCTCAAGCAGTTCTATATTCTCTTTCTTCACCTTTTTACCATTCAATATATCAATAACCTTCTCCACAAGCTTCTTATCGCTTGAAAAGAATTCATAAACCTCTCTATAGTTTTTTTCAGCATTTACGCCAGAATAATCTAGAGCCTCACTCTCAATATTCTCAAGTATCTTCTCATATGGATAGCCCCTTGCCTTAAGCCTTTTGTATATCTTTTGAAGGTGCTCCCTCAATACTACAGCTATAGCACCTTTAATTTTTACATCAGCAAGTATGTGCCCTTCTATTATCAGATTGCGATCATTGCGATCATTGCGATCTTTCGCTAGTTTGTTTAGCACCTTCTCAAGCTCTTTTATCTTTACTATCTTTGTGCCAAACTTGTCAAAGCCAGAGTAAAGTTTATACGCTTCAATTACCTTGTTCGCCTCTATAAGCGTTGCCCCAGTCTTTTTACTAAGCTTTCTTGCTAATCTTGTCTTGCCAACCCCGGGAGTGCCAAGTATTACAAGAATCTTATTTATCTTTTTCATAATCTATATTTTGATATTATATTTGAATTTGAAGCAAAGATAAATATAGCTGGTGTTTTTATGGAGATAGAAGAAAGGATTAGGCTCGATATAGAAAAGTTCAACGATTCCGTTAAGAAATTCGATAAAAGCAGAATAAATAAGATATCTGAGGCTGATCTAATCGATGTATTTGAGCTAGCTAAAATGTATGCGAGCGACTCAAAGAGCTGGCTTGAAAAGAAAGATTACTATACCGCTTTTGCAAGTATATCATATGCACACGGCTTGCTAGATGCTCTATTGAAAATTCTCCACATCGGGTAAGTAGATGAAGGAGGGTAAGGCAGAGATAGAAGTATTTGATGGTGTATTCTTCAATCCGAATATGGCTGGGCTTAGAGACATATCTGTTTCTTATATTAATGTGCTTTCAAATAATGCTAGTGTGTTAGATGCTACAAGTGCTACAGGAATAAGGGGTATAAGGTATGCGCTTGAGGCAAATGCATCGCCCATCTTCATTGAAATAAACAAACGGGCGTATGAAAATACTGTACACAACATAAATCTAAACAAGATAAATGCAATAGCATTTAACAAAAGCATACAGGAATTTGCGAGCAGCTATGATGATGCATTTGACTTTATAGATCTTGATCCCTTCGGCTCTTCCGCACCATACATATATGACTTGCTCAGGGTTTCAAAAGATGGAACAAGGCTTATGGTCACAGCTACAGATACCGCTGTTCTTTGCGGCGCAGATGCTAGTGCTTGTGTAAAAAATTATTTCTCAATACCAATGCACAACGAGCTTTGTCATGAGTCTGGGCTTCGCATTCTTCTATACTTTATTGCTAGAACAGCGGCACAATTCAACTTTGGAATAGAGCCAGAACTATCTATAGCGAATATGCATTATATGCGCGTATTTGTAAAGCTTAATAGGGGTGCAAGCGAAGCAGTAGATTCTGTAAAGAAATGTGGTTATGTTTTGCACTGCAGCAAATGCAGGAACTTTAAGCAATTGAGCATGCATGAATTAAGCAGCAGATGTGATTATTGCGGTAGCGAAATGCAGGTTTATGGGCCTATGTGGCTAGGTGAGCTTAAGGAAAATGCTATTTTAGAAAAGATGATAAGCAGATTTAGCAGTGAATATAGCAAAGAGGCTCTAAGCTTGTTGTTGAGCATATATGAAGAGCCTGATAATATCTTTTTCTTCTCAATCCCAAAACTCACCAAATATCTTCGCATAGGCTCTGTGAGTAGAGATGCTGTGGCTAATGAGCTTGAAAAAGAAGGCTTCAACGTTGGGAAGAGTCATACTGATAGAAACAGTGTAAAGGGTAATTTTAAGATAGGTGATGTTATAAATGCGATAAGGAAAGTTTCTACCTAGTTATCACCGTGCACTCTTTGAGCTTTACCACATCTAATGCTTTGTTTATATTACCTATCACAGCTATACCCTTACTCTCCCTTACAAAATCTATACATGCCTCTACCTTTGGCTTCATGCTTCCCTCACCGAAATAGCCTTCCTTCAGGTATTGCTCCATCTCTTCTACGCTTGCCTTTTGTATAAGCTCCTCGCCTTCCTTTTTATAGTTAATATATGCTCCGTCAACATTTGTAAGTATAAAGATCTCTCTTGCTCCAAGTTCCTTCGCAATGAGTGCGGTTGTATAATCTTTATCTATAACAGCCTCTACAAATTCAAGCTTTTTGTTTACCCTTGCAAAAGGTATGCCACCTCCACCACCTGCAATAACAATGCCATTCCTTGCAAGCAATTTCAGTGCATCTAAGTTGAGTATCTTAACAGGTCTTGGGCTTGGTACGACCCTTCTAAAGCCCTTCTCAAACCGCTTAAATATAATTCCTTCCTTTAAGAGAGCATCTATCTCCTTTTCGTCATAATATCTACCAATGGGCTTTGTAGGATTGTTAAAAGCATGGTCCCTCTTGCTTACCAATATATCTGTAAGAAAGACATTTGATTCAAGCCCAAGAGAATTTTTAAGCTCCCTCTTTATTACATAACCTATCTCAGCCTCTGTTTGTGCGGTGAGAATAGAGAGCGGAAGATGCTCAATCTCTGCTAGCTCTCCAACCTGCGGTCCGTTTCCATGTGTTATAACAACATTACCATGCTCATGCAGCATCTTGATAGCAGGAAGAATGCCTTTAACATTCTTCATCTCTTCGTCGAGGGCATTCCCGCCTATCGATACAACAGAGAGCATATTCATAATACTATTGAAACCGAAATTAATATATATTAGTTTGGATATAAAATTAAATGTGAGCTAAAAAAAGCTCGCGTGGGGAAGATGGAGGGAAATATATGGAGGGCAGATGAGGGTGGTAGTGGTAGGATCGCAGAGGCGATCGCCAGTAAAGGATGCGTTGCGGAAGGCAAAATATATAATATAAAAACTGCAGAAGAGAAGGATCTAGCGTATATAGCAGGAAACACATGCATGGTCTGTGGAAAAGAGTTCAGACCGGGCGAACTTAAAATACTGCCGCCACAGAGAGTGCAAGAAGAGGATATATATGTGATGAGTGGCGTAGTGCCAAAGAGATATATATGCATAAACTGCTATGATAGCATGACTTCCCATACAAGGGAGAAGATAAAGAGCGAGTATATCGCTAAAACCGATATGACAAATAAAATAATAAGAACACTAGTAAAGGGAATGATCAAGCAAAAGATAGTAAAAGTTTAAAAAAGAGCCTACTAGGATAATATGAGTAGGCATAGGCATGACTAGGCTTTCTTTTTTCTTTTCTTTTTCCCTTTTCTTTTATTTTTTTGTTATTCTTTGCCTATTTTTGATTTATCAAAGCTTTTGGTGTCGACAACTATCATTGTATGATTGTTATCGTAGCCTATTGCTTGCTTGAAAACCTCCGGATCTATTGTTATTGTACTGTCAGAATAAGGATCATTTATATAAAATCCATCTTTATCATAGCCCTTAACAACAACCCAATGTGGTGAGGATTCAAGATAAGTGTTAATTATCTTTCCATCTATGAGTACAATGGGTATCTGTTTTGCAGAGAGTGCTTTCTTTATTATGTTCAAGCTTACAGGTGCAAACTCTTCGTCTATATTCATACTCCTTGCCTTCTCCCTTATCTCGTTGAATGATGCGGCAAGTGTATCTAGATTGATGTTCTCATATACCGCGAGCTTCCTCTCATAACCCTCATCTTTCATGTTGCTTATAATGCCAACTTTTGCACCCCGCTTAGCAAGTGCATAAGCAATGCCATACCTAGAACCATGCCATACGCTCCCATTAACTGCCTCTTGCCATATACTATATTCATGCTCTCTTCTTAGCTTAAATTCAGGGTTTATATACTTAAGCACCATCATTGCACTTGCTGCTGAGCTTGTGAATTCCTCTGTCTGTGGGTAGTGTGGCAGCTCAAACATTACACCCTCCTTTATCTTAGCCTTTTTTATCTTTTCTATAATGCTTCCCCTTCTTGACTTTGAAGCCTTTGCTTCCCTCTTCTTAGCAATGCCTTTCTTCTTTGTGCTTTTAATCTTTTTGTCTTTAGTATTTTTCTTAGAATGTGAAATCTTAACCATGTAATCACCTATTAATGTGCAGGGGAGGAGATTTATTCACAAAGATTGAACTCCTGTAGGCCTAAGCCAGTAGATCTTGAGTCTACCGCGTTTGACCAGGCTCCGCCACCCCTGCGCATTATTAATTATAAGTATCTATATAAAAACATTCAAGTTTCTCATATTTATTTCTTTGCCTGCTAAATATAAATAATATAAATTCATTCCTTAATTAGTTTTTCTTATTTATATTATTTTCTTTAGTTTTGTTTATAAAGGTGATAATATGGCCGATGTTGAATTAAAAAAGATAAGCGATGTAAAGTTTGTAATAGAGAAAGATGAGGTTCGTGGCATGAATACAAATGTGGTGCTCTACTCTAAAGATGAGATGCTCAATACAGTAAAGAAGGATAAGACGATACAGCAAGCCTTAAATGCAACTACCCTGCCAGGCATTGTGGGCAATGTAATGCTCATGCCAGATATGCACGAGGGATACGGCTTTCCGGTAGGTGGCGTAGTAGCATTTGATGCAGATAGTGGCATTATCTCACCAGGTGCGATAGGCTTTGACATAAACTGTGGGGTTAGACTTATAAAGACAAACCTTACAGAGAAGGATGTAAGGCCTAAGCTTAAGCAGCTTATGGACAAGCTTTTTGTTAATGTGCCTAGCGGGGTGGGAAGCAAAATAAACCTCGGTTTCTCAAGTGCCGATCTTAAAAAGATAGCTGAGGAGGGTGCAGAGTATGTAATAAGCAAGGGGTTTGGTTTTAAGGATGATGCAGACTCTATAGAGGAAAACGGGCATATGCAAAGGGCTGACATATCAAAAGTAAGCAGCACAGCTAAGTCACGGGGTATAAACGAGCTTGGCACGCTTGGCGCAGGTAACCATTTCTTAGAGGTACAGAAGGTAGAAAAGGTGTTTGATGAAGAGAGAGCAAATAGATATGGCCTATTTGAAGGTCAGATAGTGGTTATGGTCCATACAGGTTCAAGGGGATTTGGACACCAAATATGCAGCGATTATCTAAGGGTGCTTGTTGAGTATCAGAGAAAAAACAACATAAAGATAGTTGATCCAGAGCTAAGCTATGCAAAGATCGGAAGCAAAGAAGCTGATGATTACTTAGATGCGATGGGTTGCGCTGTTAACTATGCATTTACTAACAGGCAGATAATAACCAATTCTATAAGGAAGAGCTTTGAAGAAATATTTAATAAGAGTGCTGATGCTCTTGGCATGGAAATTCTTTACGATGTGGCGCATAATATTGCAAAGCTTGAGGAGCATACATTTGAGAATAAGAAAGTAAGGGTTTATGTGCATAGGAAGGGTGCTACTAGGGCATTCGCCAAGGGCAGGAATGAGATACCAAAGAAGTATAGGTCTATTGGCCAGCCTGTGCTGATCCCTGGAAGCATGGGCACCGCCAGCTACGTTCTTGCAGGCCTTGATGGTGCGATGAATGAAACCTTTGGCTCCACATGCCATGGCTCAGGCAGGGTGATGTCAAGGCACCAGGCTGTAAGGGAGATACCGGCATCGAAGACATTCGGCTCGCTAGAGAGCAAGAAGATAGAGGTAAGGGTAAGAACAAAGAAGCTTATAAGCGAAGAGGCTGAGTGGGCTTATAAGAATGTAGATTCAGTTGTAGAGGTCGTTGAAAGAGCCGGGCTTTCAAAAATAGTGGCTAGGAATGTCCCTATAGGGGTAGCTAAAGGTTGAGGAGTTCGTTTATCTTGTCGAGCAGGAACTTTGAGCTTGGCATGCTTATCGAGTTGCTTGCAAGGGGTTGGAGTATCTTTTTTGCTTCTTTTAGTTTGCCGTTTCTAGCGTAAAATTCGGCAAGCTCAAAGTTAATTGCAAGTTCCCCACCTTTGATAAGCTTATTTGCAAGTTCAACAGCATTTTTGCTGTTTGTCTTTAGCGAATAGAGTGCCTCTGCATATTCAACAATATGCTGATTCTTTTCATTTTTACGTATCTGCTCTAGGGCTTTGTAGGCATAGTAAATCCTATTCAAATTTATTTCTGAGAGAAACTCTATATAATAAAGCTCATGATTAATAGCTTCATTTTTCTTGCATGCAAAGATTACATCATAAAGTAGCGCTTTTGCCTTTGCATAAAGCGCATGCGATACCTCTTCATTTTTCGAATTATCTTCCATGAATCCTCCAAGTGAGTAGTTTTTCTCTTTGTGCTTAATATCCGAATTTCTCATATAAAGGATTGCAAGCGCATATGTATAAGCAGGATCTCCTTTTGCAGTTACACTGCTTTCTATAGTGCTCAGATCATAGTACTTCATTTGCGCTATATTGCTGTTTGCAGTGTTTAGCTGCTTGAAAAGTGTATCATATGCAAGCTCATTCTCGCTTCTGTCTGTATATAATTTGCAGAATGGGCATATCGAGCCGTTTTGAAGATAAGAATAAAATATATTTCCGCAATATGGGCATGCGTATTTAGAAGCTTGTTGTGCTGTTTGATTTTGCATGATTAACAATATCAGATTATAAATTTATATCTTCTTAAAAACAGCGAAAAGATGCTTTTTGTGGAAAGGTTCAAGCTTTATCTTCTCTATAAGCTTGAATTCGCTGCTAACCTTGTGTATAAATTCTTCATAAACTTCGCTTGGCTTTTTTGCACTACTTATGCTTTGCGATTTTATTGCCACATATGCAAATCCACCCTTCTTAAGCGCCTTTCCATTTGCTAGAAGTATCTCAGCCTGGTCTCTCGATGAAACGTCCTCGTATAATATATCAACCTTTCCAACTTCATGTGCATAAGCATCTGCATTTCTAGCATCACCAAGGATTGGAAGCATATTGCTCCTCTTCTCGCATACCTTTATAAGGTCGCGCATGCTTCTTTCAGATATTTCTACGCAAAAAAGAACGCCATTCTTTCCTATAATATCACTCACATGGCTACACGTTGTGCCGTTTGCAGCACCAAGGTAGAGAACATGCGAGCCCTTTTTTATACACATCTCCTTTAAGCCATTAAGTATAGCTGCTGCAAGCTTGCTTCTATATGGGTTCCACATTCTATACTCTTTTTCATCAACCTTGACAAGCTCTTCTCCATATACCCTTTCTCCTGGTACTAAGTTGAGTGTGGCTAGCTTAGAATCTAATTTATATACATTTTCGAATATCTCTTTGACCTCCATAAAATTATACTTGTAGTTAAAATTATAAATTATGTTAAGAATATATTATTATTCTAGGCTGATTTGATGCTTGATAATCTTGCAGTCCTTAGATTCTTATTTGATACGGTAGAGCTTGGAAAGAAATGGCCCGAACAAAAAGAGCTTACAGAGAAATTTTTAGATAATGTAAAGCAAATCTTCGGATTAGATGTAGTATTAATAAAAGAGATAAGTGCTAACATGGATCGCCTCGAACCTTCTGAAGAGTATGTGATAAATACAGGTAAGGCTTATATCGATAATAGGCTAAGCAGCTACTCAGCATTTCCAGAGCTAATAAATCTATATAACTCCGGTTACAAGAGTGTTGCAATATTTCCAATAACTGCTGATAGCAAACCTGTGGGTGTATTGAAAATGCTATCAAAAAGCGAGGAGAGATTCAGCCAAGATATTTTAGATGCGCTCTCGCTTGGGGTTTACATTTTTTCACACCAAATAATAAGCAGGTTAGAAAGGGAAAGGGCTATTAGCTTAGCAAAATATTTTGATGCTTCTTTTGGGGCTATTGTGCCGCAAGCGCTTGTAGAGACGAGCGGAAAGATAGTAAAGGTAAACAAGAGCATGCTTAACCTATTTTCTAAGGGTTCAAATGAATTTATAGGTAGAAGCATAAGTGAATTCTTTAATATTGATGGCAACATGCTTGCATCGCTTGGCAGGGGGATAACAGCAGAGGTAAATGCATCAAACGGTAAGTTGTTTCTCGTTTCAGTAAATATGATAAATAATAGGCTTATGCATGTAACCTTCTTAGACATTACCGAAAAGAAAGAGCTCGCAGAAAGAGTAAATGTGGTAAACAGCAGCTCTCTAGAATTTATCTTTGAGCTTGATAAAGATACCAAGGTTGTATGGCTCAGCGAGAATGCAGAAAAGGTTCTTCCGCAAGCGGGGCTTATGCTAGGTCAAAAACTGATAAACTTGGTAAACGAAAAAGATAAGCTTAACGCACAGCTTCAGAAACACTCCTTTACAGACAGATTTACGCTTAATCTTGGAAATAACACATCTAATGAAGTTAAGCTCAGCTTAATCGCCACCGAGAAAGGCTATCTAGGCTTAGTCTCAGACAATAAACTAGAAAGATATGTGCAGAACATGAGCTCAAACTTCAATGAGCTTCTGCAAAACACAAGCGATATGATAATAATAACAAACGAGTTGGGCTATATAAATGAGGTAAACAAAAGCGCAGAGCAGCTTCTTGGTTACAAGCAAGATGATCTTGCTGGCAAAGATATATCCTTACTTTATGGCAACGAAGGTAAGGAGAGCATAAGAAAGGCTATAGAGATCGCACGTGGAGAAGGCGTGGCAAGAGGTGTATTCGCTAATCTTATTTCAAGAACTGGCGAGGAAGTGCCAGCATATCAAACTATAAGCAGGATCATAGATGAAAGGGGTAGCATTTCTGGTTATATTATAATGGGAAAGGAGCTTCTAACAAAAAGAAGGATAGAAATGTTGGAAGAGGCGCTTGCAGATTCAAAAAGAAACGAAGAGAGGTTTAAGAGCGAAAGTGATCTTAAGACACAGTTTATTTACAACATATCGCATGATCTCAAAACTCCAATAACAAATATAAAAGGCTTTTCATCTCTGCTTGAAAATGGCGAGTTCGGCGAGCTGAACAATGAACAGAGAGAATATGTTAAAATTATACTGGATGAAAGCGAGAGGCTTATGCAGCTTATACAGCAAATACTTGATGTGGCGAAGCTCTCATCTGGCAGGATAAAACTTGATCTACAAGAGGTTAATTTGGCAAAATTGGAGGAGAATCCTAGCATAAAGGCTCTAGAGGAGGTTGCAGCAAACAAAGGTCTTATCTTCTCATGGAATGTAGACTATAATGTGCCTGTAGTAATAGCAGATCCGAATAGGCTTATCCAAGTATTTGTTAATTTGATAAGCAATGCTATAAAGTTTACAGAGCACGGAAGCATTACTGTGAAGATATATAGAAAGGGAAAGAATGTTAGGGTAGAGGTGAGTGATACAGGTATAGGTATAAGCAAGGAAGACCAGAGAAAGCTTTTCAGGAAGTTTTATCAAGTGCCAAAAAAGGGCCTTACAAAGCAGGAAGGAGCTGGTACAGGGCTAGGCTTGTCGATAGCAAAGGAGATAATATCGCTGCACAAGGGCAGGATAGGTGTCAACTCAGAGCCTGGAAAGGGTAGTACCTTCTGGTTTACAATCCCTATAGACTTAAGAAAAAAGAAGGAAGGTGCGCAAGCTAAGGAGGTATAAGCAAGGCTGCTATGGTATATAAGGCATATAAGCCCCACAGAAGTTTTGTATGCTACTTTGGAATGTATATATCTTTGTTACCTGAGTAAGATTCATGTATTTGAAAGGTCCTTCAAAAGAGACATTAAGAAGAATAGGCGTAGGGGTTAAGCTAACCTTCAAATCTAGTAAAGCGCCTGTATAAAATTTTGAAGGTGTAACACCTATATAGGTTACAAGGTATGTATTGTTTGCTACTTTTGTTACACTTATATTAACATTTCTTGGAACAGAAGGACTTACGTTATAGAATGAGTTTGGACCTATCGCCTTCATGTTCTCTAATGTTTGGAAAGTGGCATTGTAAACGCTTGCATTGCACGCCTTGTCTTTCTGATAAAGTGTCGCAAAGCTGTTCATCAATATGCCGGGTGCGGTTGTATTTACAAAGCTCATAATCTGTTGCATTGGTATAGCGGAAGAATTTATTGTGGTGGTTGTAACACTTGTGGATGTTGTGGTTGATGTTGTAGATATGATGCTAACGTTTCCAGTGTAAAGCATCTTTTCAATAAATGATGTTGGCTGCAACTCTACGCTTAATCCGCTTGGTTTTAAGCGGAGAGTTGGATCTATAGGGGTAAGTTCAAGCTCAGCTCCTTTGTAATTTGATGATAATAGCAAGAGGTGCATGTCCGCAACCTTTGATTCTTCACTACTTATATTAGCAGAGCCTCCTTGTGTTAGATATATAGCAAGCACAGGATAAGCCAAGACAGGCGTTCTTGTTATATATAATGTAGCAGAGTTGTTTGTCGAATTTTTAAGGTAAAGTACGAAAGTATCTGTAGATGATGGTAGCTTATAAAGTATGCTGCTATTCAAAGCTAAATCTAATCTTGTTGGTGCATTAATATAATATACATGCGGTTGCGTGTATATTATTGCAAATATAATCAGCGCAACTAAAATTATTATAACAGCAATTGCTATCAGCAGTTTATTGCTCTTTTTCTTTCCTCTTTTGTAGGTTGGGTTCATGCAATCAATACTTATTAATTTGAATATAGATTTAAATTTATCCTTTTACTTTTACCGCCATTTCGCCTTTTCTTGTTTATTGTATGAGCTAGTGCTTTTAGTTTGAATTGAAATATGTGAAGCAAAGCAAAAGAATAATATATTTTATACTTTACATAAAAATAAGGGCGATCATATGGATATTAATGAGCTTAAGTCAGATCTTATCTCTATTATAAACGAGAGGCAGCAAATAGCGTATAATGATCTTTCAAATATAGCAAGCTCCAAGGGTGCTACAGAAGAAGAGCTCAACAAGGCGCTTAAGGAGCTTGAAAATATTAACGCAATCGCATCGAGGAAGAGCGGCGGTATACTTACCTATTATATACTCCAAGAAGAACCACAGCTTAGGAAGATACTAATTGTAGAAGATGATAAGAACATAAATAGACTTATGACTCTCTCTGTTGGTAAAGGGTTTGAAATAAGAAACGCTTATGATGGCAACGAGGCACTTGAAATGATAAGGAATGATAAGCCTGATCTTGTAATTCTAGATCTTATGCTTCCAGGTATAGATGGCTTGGAGATATGCAAATCAATAAAGAAAGACCCAGCTTTGAAGGATATAATTGTTATAATTGTGAGTGCAATGGATGCAACAAGCAACAGATTCAAAGGTATTAAGTATGGTGCAGACTATTATATAAAGAAGCCTTTCGATCCAGATGAGCTTAGAAGCTTGGTTACTATATTCTTAAGAAAGAAGGGCAAGAGATTTGATCCTCTTATAGATCTGCCTAACGAAGACAAAATATCAGAAGCTGTTGAAAAAGCATTGCAGAGCGATTATGAGATAGGAAGAATCAAGGTGAATGGCCTTGCTGGTTTTGCGATTACATTTGGTGCGAACGCAGGAATAACAATACTAAGGCTTGTTTCACAATTGCTGCAAGATAAGGTGAAAGAAGTTAATGGGGAAGCGTTTGTTGGCTTCCTTGATAGCGATGACTTTATAATCGCAGGAAGGAGCGATGCGGTGAAAAAGATTGTTGAGGGGCTAAAAGAGGAGTTTGAAGCGGTACTGCCTTTTGTATATCAGAGCGAGGGTTATAAGCCTATAGAGCTTGGAATAGAAGATATATACGATGCAGAAAAGCCTAGCTTATCTATAGTATACACAACAATAGAGAGAAAGGTAATCATGGAGAAGAGGGCGGAGATCCTTAAGAACAAAGGTAAAACGCAGCAGATAGGTAATAACATAGGTTCATATACTTATGAAGAGCTTAGGAGAATGCTTGGGAGTGACAACTTAGACATAACAATCACAAGAGACCCAAACGGTGGAGTTAAGCTCTCTGTTGGTAAGTCGCCTGAGCTTGAAAGAAATGATGAAAAGAGTGATAAAGATAAAGAAAAAGATAAAGAAAAAGATGACGATAAGATAGACTCTATATAATTTTTATTCAACAGCGCGCCCAAGCTTTATCCGCTTCTAAAATACTCAGAGGCTCGAGAATCATTTCACTCTCTTTTTCTTTGACTTCGCCTTTTTTGCTCTCTTTATCTTCGCCTCTCTTGCCCTTTTTATCTTTCTTCTATTCTCTCTAATCTGTGTTTCGCTTAAGCTTAGGTTCACACTTTCATTTATTAAATCATAAGCGTGGCTTGCTTCTGCGGGCGTGTCCTCGCCAGCGCTCTCCATCAATGCTTGTGATTCTATGTTTCCTTTCTCTACAATCTTGTTTATATCCTGCGTTTTCTTGAATTGCTCGAGCCTTTTCTTTATATCTTTTGCCCTCATGCTCCTTACCACTAGGATTATATATTTAATTGGTATAATTTATATAGTTTGCTATCTAATTTTGCGAAGAATGGTTGTATGATACAGTATGCTCAGCGTTTTAGCGAAGAAGAGAGTCTTGAAGCTTTAAATCCTAAAATAAGAAAATGGTTTAAAGAGCATTTTAAGGAGCTTACACCACCTCAATATTACTCTTTCAAGCTTATACGGTTAGGCAAGAATGTGCTTATAACAGCACCAACAGGTAGCGGAAAGACTTTTTCTGCATTTATGGCTATCTTGAGCGAACTTATAGATCTTGCAGAGAGCGGTAGGCTTGAGGAGAAGGTATACTGCATATATGTATCTCCACTTAGGGCTCTAAATAATGATATATACAGGAACTTAAGCAAGCCGCTCGAAGAGATATATAGTGAATTCAATGCTGAGAAGAAGATAACAATAGGCATTAGGACTGGCGATACGGAGCAGAAAGAAAGGCAGATGCAGTTGAAGCATCCGCCAAACATACTTGTTACCACACCAGAGAGCCTTGCTATATTATTAAATGCAAGTAAATTTTCCGAGAGTCTCAAGGAGCTTAAATATATAGTAATCGATGAGCTACACGAACTTGCAAACAACAAGAGAGGTGTTCATCTCTCGCTCTCTATAGAAAGACTTGTCGAACTTTGTGGGCATGACTTTGTTAGAATAGGTTTGGGTGCAACCCTTTATCCTTTGGAGGAAGCGGCGAGATTTCTGGTCGGGTATAATAACGGTGTGGAAAGAGAATGCTACATTGTTGATGCAACATGGGACAAGAAGATGGAGTTTACAACAATATGCCCAGTGAAAGATATAATTAATACCAGCGATGAGAAGATAGAGAATGCAATATACAAGATACTAGATAGCATAATAAAGAAAAATAAGACGACGCTTGTGTTTACAAATACAAGAAGTGGCACAGAACGTGTAGTGTTCAATCTAATGAAGAGGTTCAAATACAGCGAGCAAGAGCTAGCAGCACACCACGGTTCACTTTCAAGAGAGATAAGACTTGGTGTAGAAGATATGTTAAAGAAAGGTTCATTAAAATGTGTAGTCTCTTCGACAAGCCTTGAGCTTGGTATAGATATAGGCTACATTGATAATGTGGTGCAGCTGGGCTCGCCAAAGAGCATAACAAGGGCTATACAAAGGATCGGCAGAAGCGGGCACAAATTTTATGATGTTGCAAAAGGAGAGATAATTGTTGTTAATAGGGATGATCTTGTGGAATGTTCTGTTATGCTATATAGTGCAAATAAAAAACTTCTTGATAAATTCTCAACACCCATGAATGCACTTGACGTGCTAGCACAGCATATTGTTGGTATGTCTCTGACAAAGAAGTGGAGGGTTGATGATGCATATAAACTTGTGAGGAATGCATATCCTTACCACAATCTGCAAAAGAGTGACTTTATCGCACTGCTTGAATATCTCTCTGGAAGCTATGTTGGCTTAGAAAGTAGGAGGGTTTATGGAAAGATATGGTATGATGAAAAGGAAGGTGCCTTTGGAAGGCGTGGCAAATATACAAAGATAATATACTATCTTAATCTGGGCACAATACCTGATGAGGTTGCCGTAGATGTTTACGAAGGCAAGAGGTGGATAGGAAACATAGAGGAAGAGTTCCTTGCAAGGCTAAAGCCTAATGACATATTCGTTCTCGGGGGCAGACTATATAGATTTGAGTACGCGCGTGGAATGAGGTGTTTTGTCAGCAGGGCAGAGAGTAAATATCCAACAATACCACCATGGTTCTCTGAGCAGCTTCCTCTAAGCTACGAACTTGCGATTGAGATAGGCAAGTTCAGGGAGAGGCTTGCAAAAGCGATAGAGAGGGCTTTGCCTAGTAAGAAGTCGCTCGCGCTGAAAGGCTTAAAATCAGAGGAGATAAACAAAATACTCGATGAATTGCCTGCTGATGAAAATGCCAAAAAATCTATATTGCAGTATTTTGTGGAGCAGATATTATATGCAAAGTATGTACCTAACCACAAGTTTATACTTATAGAGATCACACATGATATAAGGGGTGAATTAAGCTACATAATCTTCAACTCATTGTACGGCAGGCGCGTTAACGATGCGCTTTCAAGAGTATTTGCGATACTGCTTGGCGAAGATTATGGCGAAGACATAGGAATAATGGTTAGCGACAATGGATTTGTACTCTCGTTGCAGGCAGAAGTGGAAGAAGATTCAATTACTGAAATTCTCTCAAAGATTGCTAAACTCGATGTAACAAAATTACTAAAGGAAAATATAAGAAGAACAGAAATGATGAAGAGGAGATTCAGACACTGTGCAGCAAGAAGCTTTATGGTGCTTAGAAACTACAAGGGTCAGAAGATAAGCGTTAATAAGCAGCAGTTTAATGCTCAGTCTCTTCTTACCGCGGTAGAGGAGATGAATCCAAACTTTCCTATATTAAAAGAGACCTATAGAGAGATACTCGAAGACGTTATGGATTTACCAAGGGCTAAAGAGATATTAAAAGAGATCGAAAAAGGTGGAATAAAGTACAAGATAATAAAAACACGCGTGCCATCCCCGTTCTCGCATCTCATGCTTACATTTGGCGAGGCAGATATAGTAATGATGAAAGATAGGAGAAAGCGCATAAAGGAACTGCATAATCAGGTCCTTAAATTGATAAGTAAGGGTTAAAAATGGATATTGACGGCATTGAGATTATCGATGGAACACCTATCGTATATATAAAGGAGCTATCCGCTATTGTATGCTCTGACCTGCATCTTGGCTACGAGGGGGTGATGGCTGAAAATGGAATATTCTTACCTAAGATAAACTTAAAGAGGATAAAAGAGCTGATAGCGAATGCGGCTAACGAAAGAAAACCAGCTAGAATAATAGTTGATGGGGATATTAAAAATGAATTCTCAAAGGTTCATGTTGAAGAATTTAACGAACTTTATGAGTTTGTTAATTTTCTAAGGGGGTTGGGCATCAGAGAGATTATCTTGATAAAAGGCAATCATGATAACTTCGTAGATAGGCTAAAGGGCTCTCTCGACATAAAGATATACAAACAAGAAGCCCTTATGGGTAACTATCTCTTCTTTCATGGCGAGCAATTGCCAAGAAGAGAAGGAGGCAAATGGCTTATAATGGGTCATTTGCACCCTGCAATCACATTCTATACTAAGGTGGGCGGGAAAGAGAAGATGAAGTGCTATCTAATTGGGGATTATGGGCAGAGAAAAATACTAATATTGCCCGCTATGAATTACTTCGCAGAAGGCGTTTCTGTTAATCTAGAAAATGTATCTGAACTAGCACCCATTTTTACCAAGCTTGATATAGATTCGATGCGTGTATTATGCATAGCAGAAGGAGAGACGCTTGATTTTGGTAGGATAGCGGATTTAAAGAAGATAACTCCCTAAATAATAAGCGATAGCTAGCAATAGCTAACTAACCTTCACTATTATCTGGCCCGTTACTATGTGTGGGAATCCTGTAGTGGTAGAGGTATAATTTATTATTAGATAGCCATTATACAAACTTCCAGGCTTTCCTGTATATATACCATTGCCACTGTAGCAGTATAGTGTAAAGGTGTAGTTTGAACCTATTGGCATGTAAATCTGGTTTGACGGCGGATTATAAGGTGTTTGCATGTTTGTTGTTGTTTGGTTTGACGTGCAACCTATCGCTGTTACATTTATAGGGGATTGTGTCACCTGAAGCAGATTTAATGTAAGAAGGCCATTAGGTGCAAGGTTAAAGTTTATGCAGCTTAGCCCTGCTGGTAGTAGGCACTCTTGTCCTGCAAATGTACCAGGGCTGAACAAGCCAAGAGAATACAGCGCAACAAGAATAACCGCCATTACCAATATTGCCCAGCCGTACGTGGTAAGGTATTCTATAGCGCTCTGTGCTTTTACATTCATGCTCTCAATCTTATTTTTGATAAAAAAGATTTTATAATAGCATGTCTTTAATCTTATAGATCGAATGGACCTTTACATTTATACAGATGGTGCATCAAGAGGAAACCCTGGCAAAAGCGCCTCTGGTTATCTAATTCTGGATAGCTCAAATAAGCCACTTTTAAAAGAGGTATTCTATAATGGCAGAAAGACAAATAACTTTGCAGAATACATAGCAATAATAGCCGCATTAGAAAAGGTAGCAAAGCTGTATGGTTATGAAAACAATCTAATACTTACTTCAGACAGCGAATTGGTTGTAAAGCAGATAAACGGCTTATACAAGGTTAAGGAAAGGGTTCTAAAGAAGCTTAATAAAAGGGTAATTGAGCTTGCAGGAAAATTTAAAAGTTGCAGGTTTCAAAATGCAAAAAGGGAGAATAAATATATAGCAATTGTTGATAAAGAACTAAATAGATTTTTAGATGAAATAAATAATATAAATATAATAAGGGATAAAGGTAACAATAAACAGTCTAAGCTCAGCCTGTGATGGAAATGGATAGGGATGAAAATAATAATGAAAGGAATGAAGGCAGGGAAGATAAAGGTAAAAGAGAGAAAGGTGTAAATCCGCTTGCAAAAGAGCTTTACCAGAAGGCGGGCGAGCAGTTCGAAGCGAACAAGTTTGAGGAAGCAATAGATCTTTATACACAGGCAATAAAGATCGATCCAAATTATTCAAGCGCTTATTTTAATAGGGCACTCAGCTATGCAATACTGAATAGGTATGATGAAGCAATACGCGATATTGACTATGTTTTAAAGATGGAGCCTGATAGCTACGATGCTCCTTATGTGCTTGGTATAATAAATGAATACCAGCATGATTACGAAGGCGCAAAGGAGTGGTATGAAAAAGCGCTTTCAAAGAATCCAAACTACGAGCCAGCAAGAATGAGGCTCGAGCAGCTCAGGCAGAAGATGGCAGGCCCTATACCAAAGGTAGCCGAGGAAACAACGTGGAGGGCCAAGACGGAGGAAAAGAAAGTGGAAGGCGGAGAGACAATAATACAAGAGGGCCAGATAAAGCAGACAAGGTGGCACAAGTCAAATATGACATTCAAGGATGTAGCAGACATGGAAAAGGTAAAGCAGCTTATTTATGAGAATATTATACTTGCAATTAAGAAACCAGAGTTGCTCAGGGCTTATGGGAAGAAGCTTGGCTTGGGCGTGTTATTCTATGGTCCACCAGGAAATGGAAAGACATATCTTATAAACGCGATAGCGGGAGAGACGAATGCAAATGTAATAATAGCAAGGATAAACGAGATAGTAGATATGTATGCCGGAAATACAGAAAAAAATATGCACGCAATCTTCGAACAGGCGAGAAGAAATACTCCTTGCATCATATTCTTCGATGAGCTAGACGCACTTGGAATGAAAAGGGAAGGCGGCGGCGAGGTGCAAAGCTATATGCGTATGGCTGTAAATCAGTTTTTGCAGGAGATGGATGGTGTGGAGAAGAATCCAGAGGGTATATTTGTTATAGGCGCAACTAACGCGCCATGGGATATAGACCCAGCACTAAAGAGAAGCGGAAGGTTTGGAGAGGCAATATATATACCACCACCAGACTATAGGGCAAGAAAGGCAGCATTTATCTACAATACAAGGCATATGCCTATAGGGCGTATTAATTTTGGCAGGCTTGCGAGAGCAACAATGGGCTTCTCACAGGCAGATATCGCCGCTATATGCGATAAGGCCGCTCTTATACCTGCTGTTGAAGAGGACAGAACAGGTAGAAGAAGAAAGGTAAAGATGAAGGATTTCCTGCGCATGATAAAAGCTCACGGCAGCACTCTAGATGAGTGGTATGCGATGGTAAGAAAAGATATAGTAAGCAAGACAGAAACACAAATAGTTGATGGTAAGAAGACAGAGATAGTTAAAGAAGGTAAACTCACAGCAGAGGAAAAAGTAAAGTACAAGCCATTGGTAAAGGATGTTAAAAGAAAGAGCAGTTCTTGGTATAGGTTTATAGTTAAGCTCATGAGATTTTTCGCACTTTATATATTCTAGAGATTTCCACCGCTTATTATTGCAATACTCTTTCCCTTCGGCTTAAGCTTTTTGTAAGCGGCAACCGATGCAACCCCTGCTAGCTCAGCCATTATACCATAATTTTTGTATAGAAGCGCTTGCTCAGCTATCATTTCCTTGTCGCTCACTATCATTAAGCTACCATTTAACTTCTTAAGCAATTCAATAGCTTGCATGCCAAATGTTGGATAGCCAACAGCTATAGCATCGGCTTTTGTTCTGGGCTTTTCATAAACAAGCTTGCCAGTTTTGAATGCATCGTATAATGGTTTGCAACTAGAAGATTCTACGCCAATAACCTTCGGTAGTTTTCTAAGCATCTTAGCATTATACATTTCATTTATAGCTTTTAAAATTCCACTCAAGAGCGTTGCATTCCCTACAGGAACTATAATATTATCTGGCTTACATTCATTAAGCTCATAAGCTATAGTCCTTTGCCCCTCTTTTCTATAGCAATAGTCTCCTGTTAGGAACACATTCCTTTTCTTTGCATACTCTTCTGCATGCTTCTGGGCTAATGTAAAATCACCATTTACCTTCACCACATCAGCATCATGTGTTTTCCTTATATATTCCATCTTGTCTTTGCTCACATTTTTACTTACAAATACCTTTGCCTTTATATCATATGTCTTTGCATAATAAGCTAATGAATAAGCCATATTGCCCGTAGAGGCGCATACTATCTCATCATAGCCATATTCGTAAGCTTTTGCAACCTCTATAACAGAACCTCTATCCTTAAAAGAGTGTGTTGGATTATCGATCTCAAGCTTTAAGTAAAGATTATCGCCTATTCCAATTGTTCTAGTTAAGCCAACCTCAAAATGCTTGTATTTGCCCTTAGGCAAAATAGGCTCAAAATCCCAGAAGGAGCTTATCTTTCTTAATTTCGGAAGCTTGCCCTCATACATAACCTCTAGAAGGCCGCCACATTTAGTGCATTCTTGGTAAGGATATTTACTACTATAAATTTCTCCACATTTAGTGCACTTCAAGTGGTATTCCATGATATTTAATTTAACTTACTTTTCTTATTTCTTTCTAAAAAATTTTTCAGATACTATCCTACTATTTTTAAAAGAAAACGGGCCTTGGCCGGGAGTCGGACCCGGTCCTAAAGGTCCACAGCCTTTCATGCAGCCGTTACACCACCAAGGCCATGCCATAAATACTATTATTAGTAAGCTTATTTTTATCTTTATCTATCACTATCTGCTATTCTCTAAAATAATATATGAATTGCCATAATAAACGGTGTTGTTAACGCATTGCAATCCATCAAGCAGCGCAGTATAGCAAACATAACTTTGGTTTTGATACTGGTTCATTTCACCGAGAGATTCTAAAGTGATTGCATATCCAAGCCTGCCATACTCTAATGAGATTAGATTATAATAATTAACGAGCCTAATGACCATGCTAAGAAAAAATACTGAAAAAAGTATAGCTATGCCAAATAGAAGGCCATAATAAATGCAATCACCCTAAATATATGCAAAGGATCTTATCATCATATGGAAAGCAACGCCTTATCGCTTCTTCTGTAATGTTGCCGATTTTATATGTTTTGTTTGCAGAAAATAATATGCCATTTAAGTGGTAAGTTTCTTTGTATAAGGAAAGGTAATTGGTTATGCATGAACTATTTGATACTGTTTGATTTATACAGTTTCCAAATGAAGAGTTTGTATACACTTCATTTATGAAATCAAACGCTGCAATGTTCTCTAGAGAAAACATTCTTCCAATAAGTGCCTCGTGGTAAGCTTGGTTAAGCATATTTATTCCTATGCCAGCTATACTAGAGATTAGCAAAAGTGCAGCGAGCGCTTCTATGCTTGCAAACTGCATTTTCATTTATTTACCCCTTAAATTCAATATACTTCCTTGAAAGTAGAGGGTTGTATTTACTATACTTTCATTTAGTGTAGCATTTATTACATACGCTAGCGGATAGACTGGCTTGCATATAACGTAGCTAGATTTAATATTGCAGTTGCTTTCGTTCTCAAAACCATATTTCTCCAAATCCGAAGCAACTTTGCTATAATAACTTATAGCACTATTTATCTGTGATTGCTCTGAGCTAGTAATTGAAGAGCCGTTAAAAAAGTCTAAGGTGCTGTAAAGATTGTTCCTTGCTTGGGAGTAAGATTGGTATAAGGTCTGGTTTGCAATTCCGCTTTTAGTTCCATTTGAAATTAGTGAAGCATAATTAAGCGGACCTATGCCACTTATATTTGCTATGCATGCGATGCCAATTTTTGCATTGCCCTGAAATACCTTTGTGCACTCTGTATTATTAAATGTGGCGCTCATCAAAAGGCCTTGATAATCTATTTGCATGGAGAAATTATATAGGAAAGTGTGGTCATAGCTATTGATAGTGCTTAGGTTGTATGCTGTCTGTGTTGGATAAATGCATGTGGTAGCTCCAACCCCTTCATTTTGTACATAGCAATACTCATTAAACATAAAATAATCCCATGCATTTGAAGTGCCACATTGGGCAACAATATCCATAGAGTATGGGATACCATGCCATAGTGAGCAGTGCGACCAGGTTGTTATAGCAAACACGTTTTCTACCCCTGAATAGTTATACTTGATAAATTCATTTCTTTTGGTTATAGAGAAGGAACCCATACCACTGCTATTTTCAAAAGACAAGTATGTTGTGTATGTTGGTAGTAATAAAGTGCCGTTATATTTTGCTCCATTGCATAGAGCGTTATAGCTTAATTTAATATCTTCACTGCCAGATCGCTCAGGTACAAAATAGATATAACCTGCAAAGATGTTATTTATGCTCCTGTTTATTTTATCTTCTGAAAGCAGCATGTTTGGCGCATATATGCTTATATTTGCATAACCTTCAGGGCATATAATTACATAATCAAGAGAATACTCTAGACCAACATTAGTATGGAGCGGTGCGTATGCGGATATATTAAAAATGCCCTGTGTGTATGAAGCGTTCTCTCTAGGCACCGTTAGATTTAAACCGATAATTGTTTTTGCTTGGCCCATTTTGTTTGAATAAACTGATACAACACTAAGCGCCAATAGTGAAACAGCGCCTAAAATAAGTATAAATTCTAAGCTTGTCTGTAGCTTCAATTTATCACCATCTTATACATTTTTTGGTTGTATGTAATTATTCTGCATTCGTTGCAGCTAGCATTTAATGGCATAATATTGCTTGCTATTCCAAACTCCTCATTAATCTGCGATCTTGCATATGCATAAAGCTCATGAGAAAAGAATGAGGTATAGCTGCTATTTAAGTTAATCACATATGTAAGAGAAACCAGTAGAACTATGAACAACATTACAAGAGGAAGCGAGATGAGCAAGTCTATCGATATTAGGAAAAGCCTTAGCATTTCTCAACACCCTGAATATAGCCATGAGCAAGACCGAGCTGTATTGTATTTTGTGCCTCACATATGCTGAAATTCTGGTTTAGATATCTTAGATATGAGGTATAGGTGTATGATAAAAGCAAAGAAAATAGAATAAATGAGATAGATATAGAAAAAAGTATCTCTAAACTAATTTGTGCTTGCATCTCATCTACCCACGTAGATGTAGCCACCCTCATTTCTCATATAGATTGTTGCATACTCATTATCTGGACAGAAGGTGCTTGGAGCTATGCTTAATGCTGGGTTAAAATAGAAAGACCCAGATCTTGTGAGCAGCATATCGCCTTCTATGCTTGCATTGCATAAGCCTTGCGGTATAAACAAGTACAAGCTTGCGTTGCTGTAATAATATGAAGCTGTATCCAGCCTTGCTAGCATAAGCCATACCGCATATTCTTCTAGCTCGCTTTTTATCCTTGGCATATAGTGGAGCACCAGACTAGAGATCGCTAAAACGCTTATGCTAGAGATAGAAAGGTATATTAGTAGCTCGAGCGAGATCTGGGCCTTCATGCTTGCTTCACACGCTATTAGATGCTATTGCTGAGAGCTCATGCGAGATAGCAGATGATATGCTTGTGTTTGTTCCGTTGACAGCTACGCTCGTTATCACAGCCTGCTTCATCTTTACTATCATTGCTAGTGCGAGCACTATAACAATGCTTGCTGCAGCAAGCATCATTATGTACTCTAACGACCCTTGACCTTTTGCGCTTTTTGCGAGAGTCAGGAATGCTTTTATCTCTTCTTTCATTCTACCACCTTTTTCATAGAATTGCAAATATATGCGAAGAAGCCTTTAATACTAGAAGCGCGATCGAAAAAGGAAATATAGAGTCAAGCAAGGCATACCAAAAGCTTTTCTCTATGTTATAGAAGGCGTTGCTTATCAGCATTAATTCAAAGATATAAGCTGAAACAGCGGTGCTAAAGAAAGATACAATGCCATTATTGCCGCTTGCATTTGCAAGAATGCTGCTTCCTGTGATTATGCTTAAACCTACTCCAGAAAAGAATGGAAAGAAGAATGAGAGGCCAAGCCAGGTGAGCACATACATTCCTTTTGCCTTAGCGGTAGCATAATTCTTATATTCTTTCATTCTTTCTTCACCTTTGGCAAGCCTTAAAGCGGTAGAGGCGCTTTCCCCGCTAATTGCACTATTTGCTAGAATAAGCCCAGCTTTTGTCTCATTGTAGCTACTTATGCCACCTAAGCCTAACCAATAGCGTTTAAACTCCTTTTCTATTTGCTTGAATTCTTTAGAGAGCTTGCCTAGCGTTATAGTAGCTGAGCCGTTCTTGGAATAAAGCTCATCCGCAACCTCAATAATGTTATCGTGTGGATTTTTTCTTATCCTCAGATGCATGATAGCGCATATTGTTATTGGAAGTGCAGCTAGCGCTATCTTGTCGATGCCCAGAAGAAATATACCTGCCAAACCTAATATATATTCAATTTGCGAAAGCATTTATTAGACGCCTTTGGGAGAGCGTGAGACCGAACGCATATAATACAGGCAGGGCGACGAGCATAATAAAGAAGATAATCGAATTAAATCTGCCCGAAGCTATAAGATTGCCTATAAATCCAAGAATAATAAATGATGGCGCTATAGTTGAGATAAACATATTAAATGTTGCACTTCTTTGCATATCCACCTCAATTTTTGATGCTGTAAATTTAAGCTCCGCCTCATTCTTTTCTATCAAGGAGCTTATCTTATTATAGTTAATCTCGCCTGATTTTGTCTTAAATGCTTCTCTTATCCTATCTGATAAAGTGCCATTTATGAGATCGCTAACAATCTCTCTTCTTAAAATGCGCCTAAGCTTTTCATCCTTTGTGTTCTTCATTACAATCTCAAGTCCCTTTGTAATAGGCTTTTCCCCTGCATATTCGATAGCAAGATAGAGCGATTCGATAAAATCCTTTTTGAGCTTTGCCTCATTATAAAATCTTTTTAGCCTTATATAGAGAAGCGCTATAATTAAGAATGAGGAGGTAGAAGCGATTAATAAGGTGTAGTATTCATTCAATCCCAATGCCATAGCGATCCACCATCTCACTGAGTTCATTTTGCTTTAGAGTATGAATGTTTTGAAGGAGCTTTGCTCTTTTTCTAAGTTCTTCTAAAACCTTCTTGCCGCTTAATCCTCTTACCTTGGCAAATGAATCCAATACCTTTGATTTCTTTATCATTTCATAATCTAATAAACCATTTTTTACAACCTGGTTTATCTCTACTTTGTCTACATTACCAACATCTATGCCGCCCTCGTTTATCTCGCCCCTGCTGAGCCATCTATACTCATATATGCTTTCTACAATCCTTTTGCTCAAATCCAACTGTTTCATATATATAGCTAGATCAAGCATGCCTAGCGCGCTTGGCTCTACACTCATTGGTTTAACAAGTAGCTTTTTAAGTATAGAAAGTCCACCATCGTTGCTATGCATAGTTGTCATGAACGGAATGCCAAGGTTAGAACCTGAGAACATCTCTCTCGCTTCTTCCCCTCTTATCTCACCAATAATAAGTCTATCCGGCCTCATTCTAAGTGTATTTATAACCTGTTGCTGTAGGTTAATACCTTTCTTTGTGCTGTATATTGAGACATAGTTTGCTGCAAATTCTCCAAGTTCATTTGCCTCTTCTTCTACAACTATCACTTTGTTATATCTTGGTATAAGGGTAAGAAGAGAAGCAAGCAAAGTTGTCTTGCCACTTGCTGGAGCACCTGAAATTATCACATTAAGCTTAGCGTCCAATGCAAGCCATAAATATGCAAGCACCTCTGGATTTGTAGTACCGTTCGCTATTAGCTTATCTATCCCAAGTTGCTTTCTGCCGCCAATCCTTATCGATGCAAATGCTCCCGCATGTGCATAAGGCTTTATTTGTGCATGCACTCTTATGTTTCCAAGCTCCGCATCAACCACAGGGTTATTTACATTAACCTCCTTTTCAGCAAGATAAAGGAGCTTATTTATGCTTCTTCTAAACTCAAGCTCGCTTTTATACGCTAAATTGGTTTCGCATCTTCCATACTTTGTTGTATATACATTTATCGGCGAGGTTGGTGTATTGATCTCTATCTCTTCTATATTATTTTTGTCTTCTAGAAGCAATCCTATCGCTCCGTAGCCAACTGTATCGATAGCTGCTATATACGCTATATAATATGCACGTTCCTCCGCAATATTCTGTTTAAGGTAACTAAAAGCTATCTCCCTCGCCTTTTCGAACGTTGTTGGACTAAAGATCTCAGCCTCGTTGTCGCTTAGTAAAAATTCAGCAATCTTTCCCTTGGCTATCGAAGCCAAGTTTAGCTCATGCCTTAAAAGGGGCTTTTGATCGCTACCTAGCGCGTATAGATACCTTCCGTTTAGCTTTATTATGCTCCTTCTTATGGGCAGTTCTATTACCTCTTGAACATCGCCTTCATTCTTCGCCTCTATGGAGAAGGTTAATGGAATAGTCTCTGTCTCTTCTTTTTGTTTTCTTTTAAACGGCAGGAGCACAAAATCACATCTTTTACTTTAATCTAATTAAGTATACTTTAGTAAATATATTTTTATTTATGTATAAATATATTTAAATACCTTTTGATTGCAGGAAGACTGACATCCTCCCACGAATAAATTCGTGGGTTCCTCACGGTTTCAAGGTTCGTTTCAACCATTGTCGCACCATCTGTGCCCATTCCAATGGTATACCGCAGGGTGTGCCAGAACACCCACTACTCCTATCCCGCTACCTTGCGACAGTGGGATTTGGAGATACCTTTTCTTCATGTTTAGTGTGCTGTTGACATCTGCAT
>Ga0081529_120676_pt1 | contig 38891 bp, 41 predicted proteins | sample EchGeymetagenome_FD_71012 | JGI IMG/M metagenome (GOLD analysis project Ga0081529, IMG submission 71012) | Ferrous microbial mat and aquatic microbial communities from Echinus Geyser, Yellowstone National Park, USA - transect B T=78-80 C v2... ...
TCCTCTCGCACCTCCACCGATGAGTATGACTGGCTTTGAGCTCGCGTTTATCACCTCTTCAGCCTTATTCACGTCGAAAACGTATTCCACGTGCGGAAGGTCTGCTTGCACTTTCTCATTGGCTTCGACTTTTGACCTAAGCACGTCAACTGGTAGTACTAGATGTGAGACGCCCTTCCCAAGGAGGGATGTCCTACATGCGAGAGTCACCATTCGCTGGGCGCTTGCAGGGTTTATTATCTGCCTATTGAATATGGATACATCGTCGAAGAGTTTGAGTAGGTCAACCTCCTGGGGAGAGTCGAAGCCGATTGTATCGCTTCGCACCTGCCCCGTCAAAGCAATCACTGGGGCGTGCTCTAGTTTGGCGTTGTAGAGGCCGTTAAGAAGGTGAACCGAGCCGGGACCAGATGTGCCGAGAGCCGCCGCAAGTGTGCCCGTGTGTTTCGCCTCAAAACTAGCGGCAAGAGCTCCCCCCTCCTCATGCCTCACCTGGATGAATCTAACACTCGGGCTCTTCCTTATGGCTTCAACAAGCGGGTTTATGGAGTCGCCGGGCACACCGTAAACCCTTTTTACGCCGAACTCAGCAAGCACAGAGACAATTAGGTCGGCTACTGAATATTCCATGTTTTCAGTAAGTCATACCTTTTTAATAACGTTGTGCTAGATGAATTCCCACGCTGAGCGTAGTTTTAGGTGTTGTCGCCTATTAGCATGCTCAGCCAGATAAAGCTGATTGTGAATAGCTAAGGACGGCAAGCAGGAGGGATAAAAAGGGTTAGGTTTTGCGTTGAGTTGTGGTTTGGTTACTCGGATATTTCCTCTAGTACTCTTCTTGTGCTTCTAATCCCCAGTAAAACGAACACTCCTCCTATGGCTGCCTCAATTGCTAGCGCTTCGTATGCACTGAACAACCCGCTTGCTACGAAGAGTGCCGCTGTGAAGGGGACTGAGAAGATTGGCGCGAGGTGGCCTAAGCCGTCAGTAAGGGCTACACCGTTGCTCCTTGCACGTGTTGGAAAGTTCTCAGCGGAATATACGTATAGCATGGTTGCGAGGAAGGTGTTAGACAAGGCTGCCACAAAGTACGAGAAGACCTCTTCCGCGAGGCTCCCTTTTAATCCTATTCCAATCATTGCAAGAGCCTGGATAAAGAATAGCAGGGCTATCAGGTACTTCCGCTCAGTTAGGTCAGAGAAGATGAATGATAGGAATGCTCCGAGTGCGAACCCAAGGCCACCGAGACCCACTACTGTAAGGCTTGCAACGTAGGCGTAGCCGGACGCTGAAAGCAGTGAGGTGGTTAGCGCAAGAAATGGGTAAGCGTAGACATAGTAGAAGAGGAAGACGGCTAGCATTAGAAGCACGCGTGGTAGGTGTTTTCTCGTAAAGAGGCTGGTTATTGGCAGGGTCTTTTCTTCCAGCTGTGATGTGTTAGCTAGGCTAGATATGGGTGGTAGTGTTCCCTTCTTTTTTTGGTACGTTGTCTCAGCTAAGCCTATTACGCCCTCTGCCTCACGAAACCTCTTCTTCATTATGAGCCAGCGGGGACTCTCAGGAATGCTTCTCCTCAGATAAAGGATAGCCAGACCTCCTAGGGCGCCTATGATAAAGTAGACCCTCCAGCCGTAGCTCGCCACTGGAATAACGAACAAACCTATAAGTGGGCCTATTCCAGCGCCCACAAACCCGAAGAACGTGCCGAGGCTCTGGAACCTTCCCCTCACACCTGCGGGAGTCATCTCACTCAGATAGGCGGCGGCTATGGCTAGGTCGGCCCCTATACCGATCCCCGTTATAAACCGCCAGAAGTATACCTCAAAGATATTCGTGGACAAGCCAGTCAGCAGCGAACCAATAGAATAGGAGATGAGTGTGACAGTGAGTCCGGTTTTCCGCCCATACTTGTCGGCGATGTGTGCGAACCCAACAGCACCTATGAGGTAGCCCACCAACGCTATAACTGTTCCCACACTGGCAAGCGTGGTCGCACTAACCCCGAGCTGTGATGCTATAGCGGGCGCGGCGACCCCCAACGTGAGGACGTCGTAAAGCCCGAAAAAATAGGCGATGCCGATGAGTACAAGCACGCTGAGTGGCCAAGGCCAGCTGCCGAATCGCTCCAAACGGTTTATTAAAGCCGTCTCAGAAGACATTTCGAATACTATTAGATATCGTCTATATAAATATTGTGCAGAAGAGATTTATTTTTAGAATCACGTATAAAGATTGAATAGTGAACAGAGATTTCGATATAAAAAGCTCCTAGATAACATGTTGACTTACCCAAAGTAGCCTCTAAAGCACATATTTTTAGCAGAGTAACCAGGTGGTGCCCGGATTAGAGGGTGGTGGGCTTCCCAACCACAATTTCATTCAGGTTAATGTCTACAGCAACACTACCCTTCTCCTCTGCCCTCCCTTTAAGCTTCTTAGTGATTTTGAGGAAAGCCTTGACATCCCTTTTTACTAGCCTTGCCTCCTTCGTCTTTTCACCTGAGACCCCCTCCGCGAAGGTGGGCAAGTTTGCTCGGATCCTTCGCGGATTCCTTCAACCAGAATAAAACGAAACGTAGGGCCTCCACGTAGTTATTCACTAAGGCTAGAAGGGAGTCCCACACAGCGACCTCCATCGAAACTGTTGCTCTGATCGCTTTTTTGCCCCTCATGTCCATCAAACGATTTCTCGAAAAGCTGATAAATATAAGGGACTATCCATCCACACACAAGCAAAGCTTTCCGCCCCCTTAACCCCCTCTTTTGTAAGCGATCGAATAACGCAACTATACGATACACACTCCACTACTATATTGAAACTTAGTTCGCCAAGTAGTTCAGGAGTTTTATTAACTATTGTTGTGTGATGTATTCTCACGCCCAAATTATATACATTATGTACTTATAATCATAGACCGCGGTTAAGTTGTTACCATCAAAAAAGTAGAGGTATCCATTGTATTTTTGCAGTATTACTGTAGGTGTAGTATTTAGACCTTTAATAAAGAGGTGAGTTTCAGCGTTGTTCACCTTGAGTGCGACGATTGTTAGTGTGGCGGTGCCGTTCGCTTGTTTAAAAGACTCTATGAAACCGCCTCTATCGAGTATTCCCGCACCAAAATCCTGCAAGCCTCCTATTCCGTGTTTATAGTTTGGGGGAATGGTTTGAGCACTACCATTAAAATATATAATTCGAATGGTGCCGTTTGTTAGAACTGAAAACGTAAACGACTCATTGTTTTCCCTAAGCCAAGTACCCCCAAAAGCTGAATCCACCTGTTTGACACCGATTGGTTGCGGATGGGAAGGATATGCAACAAATACAGTAATGATGCCGAGAACAACTAAGGCAAAAATGGTTAAAGCCACAGTGAGTTTCTTCGTTTTTATCACCTACGCTTGGCTGACATAAGCTGGAACCGCTTCGCTTGGTATCACAGAAGGTGTGTTAGGGGCATTAAATGGCTCAGACTGTGTTGTTGGGTATAGGATTACTAGCGGAGTAACCCGCAGGGTAACCCGAGGAGTACTCCCCATTAGTTTGTGTGTTGACAAGGTAGAAGGCTACGTCTATAGCTGTAGCGTTCCCGAATCCGCACTCCGTTGCGCTCACCCATCCCTGTGCTGGAACCTTAAACACGAAGGCGTCTATCCACACGTTTTGAGTGTACACAATACCTATAACGACTTCAGTGGTCCCAGAGGGATAAGGATTGTTACTCGTAAGAGGGCCAGAGTTGTATTCTTGATCCATATAAGCGGATCAGAACACATCACCAGAGTAATATTCTTCATAACCAGGTAATGAACAATAGCGCAGGATTATGGCATCCTGAACGCTATCACTATTGTTCACGAACTCATAAATAACCCCGTTTCCCCACACAAGTTGTACTGTAAACATGATAATATAGGCGAAGAGCTTCCTCCGCCGCCTGTGGTTATCGGGTCACTTCCTACAACAACGCCAGCATTCTAAACAATCGTGCCATCATCGTAATACACTGTGCTCTGCATAGTTCCACCCATATGGAAATGTTTTGAATTGGAAGCCGTAACAATGGGTGTGACGAAGGAAAAAACCAAAACGACCACAATTAGATATTTTATATTCACTTTTTTAGAGAAAGTATTATTTAAAACCTAACTAAATAATGATTCAAGTAACCTGTCCAATTAAGGTGTGTATATTAGCGAGAGGTAAATTCACGGATTATCTGGAAACCGTCCCAGCAAAACCGAAGGCTCTATATGGAACTTTATTGTAGACACGTTTGGTGTTTTTATTGGTTCGGCGGGTGGCCCCCCTAGTTTTGCTATTAAGGGGTCATCATTAGTTTGGCTGTCGTGATCTATTTACACAGTTTACCTCAACAGCGTGACATAACACCCGCTATGTCACCCCAGTACGTCTTCGGGGGACCAGCCGTGTTTCCCAACGCTACTCTATACTATATTCCGGCGCACACGCTTGTTTGGACAAAAGTTGTGTTAAAAGAGCCCGCAACCATAACCCAGGTGACTTTCAATTATTATTGGCGTAGCAACTCCTCGGGGGTGCTTACGGCTGGGGTCTATGTGAACGGTATCCTCAAATACACTTCTAACCAGACACTCGTCGCGGACCAAGAGTCTTCAGCCATTATAGGGGGAGCTCCTTACCTCTTTTTGAACACAACTTTCCCAGCGGGAACAACGCTTGAAATAGCGTTTGTTTCGACAATACCAGTTTGGGTCTTAGGATACCCATCGAATTTTAACCAAAGCTGGGTAAGAAGTCATTTTCTTGCTAACGCATCGACTAGCACATGGGTGCCAGTCAGTAGTGTAACCTTTACGTCTTCGGTTTACATGAATACACTCCAAGTCACGCTATCCACGCCTGAAATTATTTCAGAATGGGTGTTTGTTGTGGGGGGACTATACATACCGAAGGCTACTACTGGAGGGTTGCACACGACATGGAGCAGAGAATCGTATTGATGGATTACTCGTTTCACTCTTACTGGAAGTTTCATCAGTAGCACCAGTTGGCGCAACCGCGCGGGTGCGCAACGAGAACGGTGAATTCGGCACGAATGGGGGCACCCCAGTACGTTTCGGCATCTGTCAAGCTGAATACCCTCTCGATTACAGCGGCTCTAATGGATTTATGTCTATTCAGTACAATCCAGATGCATACTACGCTGAGGTCGTGTTTGGGGGAAACTGGGTGCGGGGAGTATTATAAAGTTTCTAAAACCTCGCCTTTGAAGAGCGTGGATAAAGGTATAAATAATAGTGGTGTGGAGAAATACTGGCCGTGCGTGTAGGGGCTTACAGATTCAGGGTGTACTACTCGAAAACCACCGTGGGCGGGGGTGTTAAAAACCCAGCTAGAGGCTGCGTGTAAGCTCTACAACACGCTCTTACACGCTGAACAAGAAGAGTATGAGAAGAACAAGCATTCGATGAGCAGAAACGAACTCAGGCAGCTAGCTTTGGGCTTAAGAAAACGGAGTCCAGAGTTCCAGGTTCTCTACTCCCAGGCTGCGCAGCAGGTGGCTGATAGATTCCACCAGGCTCGCGAAAGGTTTCTTGACGGACTCGCGGACAAACCCAAGGAAAAGAAGCCGCACAAGTATTTGTCCCTGGTTTACCCACAGAAAGGCTGGAGGCTTTCCAATACTAGGCAGGTGGGGCGGGGTAAAGACGAAAAGAGGAGGGAGAAGGCTCGGCTCCACCTGAATAAAATCGTCTTCTTCACTTTGGTTTTGCACAGGGATTTTCCATTAGAGCGGGTGGCTCAGGTGTGTGTCAAGATGTACCCCTCTGGTCGAGTCTACGTGGTGTTCTTAGTGGAGGAAACAGGAACACAACAGGAGTCTTGAGAGGAGCCTGAGAGGGCTGTGGGTTTGGATGTGGGGATCACAAGGTTTGCCACACTCTCCGACCGATGGCCGCTTCTTTGGGAACCCTAAGCCGCTTGAGCGCTCCTTGGAAAAGATTCAAGGGTTACACAAAAGGCTCTCCAAAAGGAAGTTCCTTTCAAGGAACTGGTTTAAAGCGAAGACTAGGCTAGCGAAGGAGTACGAACACTTAAAGGATTTCCGGCGTGACTCCTTCTTCAAACTCGGTGTTCTACTCTCACAGGGTTACGACGTCCTAATACTAGAGGACTTGGATGCACAGGGCTTGATCCAGAAGAGGGGGCAGACGGGGATGAGGAGGCGTGGGCTTTACGACTCGGCTTTCTCCGAGTTAAGAGCGTGCCTGGAGTGGGGGTTTCAGAAGCGGGGAAAAACCGTTTTAGCGGTGTCGGCGTATAACACTTCACGTGAGTGCTTTTTGTGTGGAAGAATCAACCATAATTTAACGCTGGAAGACCGTGTTTTTCACTGTCCGTGTTGTGGTTTCACTCTGGATCGGGATCTTAACGCCTGCTTGGTTCTCTTGAAACGGTCAGGATGGGTGCCGTCCGGTGTGTCTGCAGTGGAGCTTCGCCCAATACCTCCCCCACCCTCTTTGGGGTTAAAGAAGAGGAGGCAAGGCGGGGCATTGAAGCGGGAAGCTCCCGCCTTCAGGCGGGGGTAGCTCACCTTATGGAATAAAGGAGGATGCGCTGAAACTTGGGTTTAGGTATATAGTGGTACTGGTCAGCTTGTTTGGGGAGTCTGGCAGGACGGATGGTGTATATGTGGAACGATGGACTCAGCCGGTTCAGTCTGGGCTATCAATTATCGAGGAGGCAGCCTTGGCTGTATAGGAGATTGACTTTAGCGCTCCTCCACCTCTTAATTGTTGGTCTATCTCTCTTCCGTGTTAACCCCAGAGATGTGTAGGCTAGGTCTAATATGTGTATCTGCGGGGTGGCTCACTTGGCTTCGTAAACTTGGAATTGGTAGATTGGTTGTGGCTTGTTAACCCGTTTTCAGGCAAGGTTTATATAGCTATGGACAGCCTGAGTGTTCAATGCCCTTCAATATTCAGAGTCTAGAAGATTATTATAGCCCAAGAACCGTGAAGGAGGCTTGCTCTTTGCTCTTGTCCAATCAAGATTTTATACCGATTGCAGGTGGCAGCGCAATATATATATTCTCCGCTAAGGGACTGCTACAGGATGTTAGAGGTTTTGTGAGCCTGAACTCTATTCCACTCAATGGGATTCATGGTTCTGATGCCTACGTTGAGCTTGGAGCCACGGTTACACATCAAGAACTGCTTGAAAGCCGGTTGCAGTTGCCCGGTGTTTTAAGGGAGGCGCTACTCACCATTCCGAAGGAGGTAAGAAGCGTTGGCACAGTGGGAGGCCAGCTGTGTACGTGTTTTCCGAACTTTGATCTTAACGTTGCTCTCCTAGCGTTGGATGCAGAAGTCATGGTTACTGGGAGTGACCATGTAAGAAGTGAGGGGATAGAGAAATTCTTTAAGGGTGTCCTCGAACCAGACCTCAGACGGGGTGAGATTGTGACTGGTATAAGGTTTCCTAAGAAGAGGGATTTGCTTAGCGGGTACAGTAAGGCGGCCCTTACTGCTCATGGGTTCAGCTTAATTTCGGTGGGTGTTGCTCTCAAGGTGAGTGGAGGCTTCTTTGAAGATGTGAGGGTTGCTGTGGGGGGTACGCTCAACACTTCTCCGGTTAGGCTTAAAGGTGTTGAGGGTGCGCTCAGAGGGCGCGCTGTAACACATCAGACCATCTCGGAGGCCGCTGAATTGGCTCTCCGTGACGGTGCACTCAACGTGAGCACCGACTTCAAGACGTCCTCAGAGTATAAGAGGCACCTCGCGTCAGTGCTTATTAGGAGGACTATTCTCCGCGTGGTGGGATTATAGCTTATGCGGATAAGTCTTCGTGTGAACGGTGAAGAGACGGTTGTCGATGACGTGAAAGCCAGAAACACCCTTCTTGACGTGTTAAGGGATAAACTTAACCTTAAGGGAGCCAAGAAGGGCTGTGAAGGCGAAGGTTGCGGTGCGTGCACGGTGATCGTCGATTCCCGTCCCGTATACAGTTGTATGTACCCCGCAATCGCTGCCTCTGGTAGAGATGTGCTCACGGTTGAAGGTTTGGAGATGGGAGGGGAGCTTGACAGGGTTCAGAAAGAGTTCGTAAATAGGTGGGCTTTCCAGTGTGGCTACTGCACCCCCGGCTTTATAATGGCCTTGGAGGCATTAGTTAGGGAGGCTGACTCCAACCCAAGTAAACTAAGGGAAGTATATGGTGGTAAGGTTAGAGGCATAGTGGAGGATGCGCTTATCGGACATATCTGCAGGTGCACGGGCTATGAGCCGATAGTTGAAACCGCTCTCCTTCTCCTCTCTGAAAAAGGCTTAGACTAAGCTTATGTCTAAGCCACGCTACCGTAACTTATGGAGAGAGCGGGCGGAACACTACCTGAAGTTGACGGTGTAAACAAGGATTTTTTCGAAGGCTTGGCGAACGGAAAACTCCTTTTGCAGCGATGCTCTGAGTGTGGCTCACACCAGTTTTACCCCAAACCTTGGTGTGTAGTCTGCGGAAGCTTAGACCTCGAATGGACAGAGGCCTCCAAGGAGGGGAAAGTGTACACTTACACCATAATTAACCGCGTGATAGGCAACTCAAAAGAGTTTGAGAAAGAGTTGCCGTACGCTGTGGGCTCAGTTGAACTCGAGGGGGGGATAAGGGTTTACGCACGGCTGTTGGCAGCGAATCCTTCGAGTATAAGAATAGGATGTAGGGTGGTGCTCGAACCGCGCAGGTTAACAGATAAAGTGGGTCTACCCTACTTCAGGGTGGTGGAGTAGACATGACGGATGTGCACGTCTCTGGATACGCTGTCATCCCCCCTTCAAGGGCTAGGGCTGATAGGGGGGAAGCGGTGCTCACAGCCGAAGAGTACCACGCGCGTGCGCTCAGCGAACTCCTACACTCTCTGGGTATCGGGAAAAAGGATCTTGATGGATTGAGCTATGCATTGGGTATTAACAGGACTCTTTGGCCGCACGCGCTGATCTGGAGCGCTGAGGTGGCACAGAACCTAGGCATAGCGCCCAAGCTAACCATAATCTCAGATCATGGGGGCATGAGCGCGCTCGGCCTACTCTCTCAGGGCTACGCGCTCATAAAGAGTGGAATGGTTGACCACGTGGTGCTGCTTGGGGTTGACTCGCCCCTCACCCCTTCAAAGCCTCAAGGTGAGTATAGACTTGAGAGGACTTGGAGGTATGAGTTAAACTACGAGCTACCCTTAGGCATGATTGGTCCACTCAGCGAGGCGGCGCTCATAGCTAGGAGACACATGTACGAGCATGGAACCACGCCCGAGCAGCTGGGTTTGGTGGCGGTGTCACAGAGAAAGAATGCCTCTAAGAATCCCTGGGCGTACCTGAAGCAGCCACTCACGATCGACGAATACCTCAAGTCCCCCTACCTCGCAGAACCCGTGAGGATTCTTGATGCCGTGATACCCGTGAACGGAGGCTTCGCGCTAATGCTTTCGAGCTCGGATGGCGCAAAGAGATTCACGGATAAGCCGGTGCGAATAGAGGGAGTCGAAACCCAGGTGAACTCCGAGCCCCAAAACGAGTTACGCGACATAACCAAACTGAATATCCCATCTGCTAGGCTTCTTGAAAGGGTAGGAGTCGGTTTGAATGACATCGACTTCTTAGAGCTCTACGATGATTTCACGGTTGTTGTGTTAATGCAACTCGAAGCCTTAGGTTTCGCCTCGGAGGGTGGTGGGAGATTTGTTGAGAAGAACTCTATTACATATGACGGTGACCTGCCTGTTAACACGGGTGGGGGGCAGCTTTCGGGTGGCCAGGCTGGGACGGCTGGGGGGTTCTCCCTCATCGTTGAAGCCATCCAACAGTTAAGGGAAGAAGCCGGTGAAAGACAGGTCAAAGGAACAACCAGGGGACTTGTAACTGGTCTTGGCTGCTTGGGGTATAACCACAACCTAATTAACAGGGGTGTCGCACTCCTATCAAAGCCCTAATTATGAGCTGGTTATCTTTATTATTACTCTATATATTTTCCTGGGTTGAGTAGGTGTTCCGGATCGAAAACCTCCCTTATTTTCTTCATCAACTCGATGACCGGCGCTCCGTTGTGTTCCTTTAGCTGCCTCTTTAGGAGCTCTTTCTTCTGGAGCCCAACGCCGTGCTCCCCGGTGATTGATCCCCCTATCGAGATCACGTATTCGCACAGCTCTTGGTAGAACCTTTGAGCTTTCTCTCTTTGCGAGTCGTCGAAGAGTATTTCTGGATGCAGGTTGCCGTCGCCTATGTGCCCCTGTGTTGGTGCGAGGAGGCCGTATTTCTCCTCTAGTTTGCGTATCATGCTTACGAGGTCGGGTAGCCTGCTTATTGGTACAACCACGTCTTCGACCATATAGTTCTTGGAGAGGGCGCTAACGGCCACCCCGCCGAAGGCCCTAGCCCTATAGAATTCCTCTTTTTCCTCCTCTGTTTGCGCAATCCTGATCTTGGCTTTGGATAGGACGCTCTTTGCCTCTTCTAGGTCGAATTCAGCGAGGTCTAGTAGTAGTGCTCCTACACCTTCCACGGGGAGGTTGAAGTGTGTTCTTAGCGCTTCGAGAACCCGCTGGTCCATGTACTCTGCTAGCTCGGGCTGAATTCTGTGCCGCCTCAGTTCCAAGATGGCTTCGGCTATGTGTGCCTCGTCGTGGAAGAAAGCGAGTAGCCGGGTGAGCTTGTAGCGTGGTAGGGGTATTACTTTGAGCCATGCTTCTACGACCACGCCCAGGGTGCCCTCGCTGCCCACCATTAGCCTTACAAGGTCGTAGCCCGCACGATTTTTGAGTAGGGGTTCACCGAGCTTCACGATTGAGCCGTCTGGTAGCACCACTTTGAGTGCGAGCACCCAGTCCCTCATCGTGCCGTATTTAACGCAGCGCATGCCCCCCGAGCCCTGCACGACGGCGCCGCCCACCGTGCACACAAACGAGCTGGCGGGGTCGGGGGGAAAGAAGAAGCCTCTTTGGGAGAGGAATCTGTTTAAGTCGTCGAGCACTACTCCCGCCTCCACGTGGACTACCCAGTTGACGTCGTCGAACTCGATGATACGCTTCATGGGTGAAACGTCAACCACCACACCACCCTTATTCCAGAGCACACCTCCAAGGCTGCTGCCTCCACCCCAAGGTGTGAGGCTTAACTTATGTTTACGTGCAAGTGTGAGGGCGCTCACCACTTCCTCCGTGGATTTGGCCTTCACAACGATTCGGGGCTCCACGGGATAATGTGTGAAGTCCTCTCGATACTTCTCAGTGTTTGACACCACCTCTAAACCTAGCCGTGAAAACTCTTCTTCAAGCGACACAATAAGCCTACATAAAACATGGATATAAGCACTCAGGGGGTGTGCACCACTTATGGAAACCTATTTTAGCGCCCTGGAGGTATGATGGTTGTGAAAAGCCTACTCTTACACGAGGTTCTCACGCGTAGCGACCCTGAGAGTGTTTGCATAATAGATACGCATGAGGGTAGAACGCTTAGCTATGGGGAGTTTTACGCCTCTGCCTCAAGGTTCGCTGGCTACCTGATGGGTCTCGGCGTTAAGCCGGGCGATAGGGTGGGAATTCTTCTTCCCAATGGTTGGAGGTTTGCCGCATCACTTTACGCCATCATCATGTGTGGAGGCATCGCCGTGCCCATTGATTACAGGTCTAGTGAAAGGGAAGTGGAATTCTACGTTAAGGACTCGGGAGCGGGCCTAGTTGTGTGCTCATCTGAAAGGCGTGTGGATGAGTCCACGGGGGTCCGGGTCGCCGACTTCTTAGAGGATGCTAGTGATGGTGGGGCTTCTGTGCTGGGTGGCTCACTAGGCGGGGTGGAGGATGCGTGCATCTTCTACACTGGTGGGACAACAGGCATACCCAAAGGCGTGGTTTTGACGCATAAAAATATTCTCACAGTGCTTCGGGGACTAAGCGCGGCGTGGGGTCTTAGAGAAGGCGAAGAAGTCTTCGTGCAGGTTCTACCTATGACGCACAGCGGCGGTCTCAACTGCTGCTTTAACACGGCCCTCTACGCTGGTGGTAGGTGTGTGATAATGAGGAGGTTCAACTCCGAGGAGCTTCTCAACTGTATCGAGGAGTACAGAGTGAGCGTGCTGGTTGGTGTGCCAACGATTTACGGAGAGCTTGTAAGAAAACTCGCTGTCTCACATTGGGATGTGGGTTCGCTTAGGGTGTGCTTTTCCTCTGGAGCGTCGATTCCTGAGAAGGTTGCGCGCGACTTCGAGCGGCTCACGGGGGTGGCGGTGAATGTGGGTTGGGGGCTCACTGAGGCTTCACCGCAGCTCACCGTGGCCCCCCTTGGAGTGTTCAAGCCCAACTATGTGGGTCTTCCGATCAGTGGAGCCGATGTTGCGGCCTTCGAGGGGGACAAACGTCTACCCATGGGTGCAGTGGGTGAGCTCGGCGTTAAGGGTGAGCAGGTTATGAAAGGGTATTGGAACAATGCGGAGGAAACGCGTAGGGCTTTCAATTCTTTAGGCTACCTGCTCACGGGTGATGTGGGCTACGTGCTACCAGAAGGTGTCTACCTGCTTGGTAGAAGAAAGAATTTGATAAACACTGGGGGCTACAAGGTTTGGCCACACGAAGTCGAGCAGGCAATCATGGAGAACCCCCACGTAAAGGAGGCGGCGGTGGTAGGCGTCGAGGACGAAAAATATGGGGAAGTTGTCAAAGCGTTCGTTGTAACAGACGGCAAAATTACACAAGAAGAGTTGAAAGCGTTCTGCAGGACGCTTTTAGCGGGCTACAAGCTACCCCGCATCATCGAGTTCAGAGACGAACTACCCAAATCGAGTGTGGGTAAAATCCTGCACAGGGTGCTGAAGGAAGAGTCAGAAAACAAAGGTTATTAGTCTGGCTCACACTAACACATCACATGTCGACTGACGAGCTCATCGGAGCCCTTTCGAACATCACCCCCGAAGAGGTTAAGGGGGCGCTGCAGTGTGTGAGGAGAGGCTTGGTTGTAAGCCTCGCGCACACGCTTGAAAACGGTATGCCGGTACCCGACTTCCATGGACCATTCGTGATGACTACTCACAGGACGGTTGAAGGAACCTTACGGCTCTTCGAGGGATCCAACAAGAATAGGCTTGGCTCAGTGGTGTGCAGGTATGAATTGGCCGACCACACGGGCACACACATAGATGCACTCAACCACGCCTCAGAGGGCTATGAAATGTACGCTGGACTAGATGCGAGGGATATCACCACGGATACGGGCACGCTCAGACTCGGCGTGGACACCCTCCCACCGATTGTCACAAGAGGGGTGCTACTCGATTTCCCAAGCTACTATGGGATTGATACGCTCGATGAGGAGTATGAGATTCGAGCCGAGGAGGTGTGTGGTCTCCTTGAAAGATACAGGCTCACCCTGAGGCGAGGCGACGCCGCGCTGATATACACGGGGTTCTCCAAGTACTGGATGAAGGATAACGCGAAGTACCTCGGCTACGCTCCGGGCGTGGGCGAAGCGTGCGCGGAGTGGCTGGCAGCCCAGAAGATAAGCATTGCGGGCTCAGATACTTCGAGCTTCGACGTCGTAAAGAGGAATTCTGAAAAACTCTTCCCATGCCACCAGATATTGATCAAGCGAAGCGGGATACCGCTCGTGGAAAATCTCAAACTCGAAGAACTAGCAAGGTCAGGTGTTTACCAATTCCTGTTTGTATGCTCACCGCTCAAATTCAAAGGGGGTGCAGGATCACCCGTCACACCAATAGCGGTATATTAAGCCTGAAGCCGGCTCACTAGACACACTCGATGCTGTAGTTACCCCCAATACGCGTCAGCCAAACAAAAGTAAATAGCTTCCCATGTTATTTTATGGCCGTTCAAAATTTTGGTTGTACTTTGTTAGAATTCTCAAAATGCTTAAAAATAAGATCCAAATTGTGTAAGCGTTTATGTCACGCGATAAGAAGTCTTCCGCGCCCTTTGTGCGCGAGTCTACGGGGCTAGTGAAGAGTGTCTCCGCCTTGGACGTCTTAGCGTTCACGCTTTTAGCGGCCGGCCCACTGGTGCTCATACCTCTTGGGGTATTAACCCTCCCCTCAGTTTATGAAGGCTCGAGTCTCTTTGTGATATTTGGTCTTTCGTTACCCATACTAATCGCTCTAGCCTTCAACACGGTTGCTCTATCATCCACGATGCCACGCGCAGGAGGCGATTACGTTTTCGGCTCGAGGGTTATCCACCCAGTGTGGGGTATGATTCCCTCATTTATGGCTCTCTTCTCATTTGTAGTGGGAATAGGTACGCTGTCGGTCCTAATGCTACAGGCATTCCTCGGCCCAGCCTTCCTAACTTCATACCCCCAGACTGCGCCAACGATTGCCTCGATAATCTATACCTCCAAACCCGACTTGTTCGCAATATCCGCACTTCTCCTTCTCCTTGTTTTCGGCCTCGCTATGATCAGCAATAGAGCGTGGTTCTGGTTCATTCGCGTTCTCTCCCTGATAGCCTTCATCGGAGTTGTGGTTCTAAGCTTTTACCTTTTCTCCACGCCGCACACTGTGCTCGTCCGCAACTTTGACACGCAGCTAGCAACGGGTTTCAACACCTCCCAAGTTTATGCTAACGCCACAGCAGAAGGCTGGAGTCCAACTGTGGGAGGCTCACCGCTCACAACTGCGGGGGCGATGGTGTTCGTGTTCTTCTTTCTCGCGGCACCCATATCCGCATACTTTGCCGGTGAAATAAAGAACACTCTTAGAAGCATGAGTGTGGGTGTTATTGGTGGCACCCTCATCTCTTGGGTGATTGCGGCTATGGGTGTAGCCGCGTTTTTCATCGGTTTCGGCTACAGGTTCCTATCAGCCTACGGCTTCGACGCCTTGGTCAACCCCGCCACCGCCCCAAGCGGAGCGTTCAGTGTGAACGCCCTAGTATTAGCGGCAGTAGTAAACCCCAACACAGCGTTCTTTATCGGCATCGGCTTCTTCCTCGCAGTATTAGGTCTCGTAGCCGCGCCCATCCTACCAGCAAGCAGGATACTTTTCGCGTGGAGCTTCGACCAGCTCATACCCAGAAGATTCGCATCGGTATCAGATAGGACTCACACACCCATCTTCTCGCTGAGTGTTATATGCGCTCTCACGATAATAGTAGCCGCTCTCGACACCTACCTCTCAAGCGTGCTGGGGAGCTTCCTAGCAACCACACTCATAGTAGCCATAGCGTTTCTACCAAACGGGGTAACATCACTCATCCTCCCCTTCAAAGCTCCAAGCATCTTTCAAACAGCACCCCTAACAGTTAAAAGAAGTATAGGCAGGCTCCCCCTAATCACTGTCACCGGACTCATACACACAGTGGGCCTAGGCGCCATAATACTACTCGTATTCCTAAACCCAGCGAGCGCGGGCACAAGCACCGGAACACTCTCAGCTGGCGCCCTAGCAGTGGTCGTTGTAGGCCTCTTGGTATCCGTAGTCTTCTACCCAGTGGCCAAAGCGATAAGGCGTAGGTCAGGTGTGGATATAAGCCTCGCATTCAAGGAGATACCACCAAACTAGTCGGGTAGACCTGGGCTTTTGTCAGAAACACTTTAGTAGTGATACACAATGACTAGGAAATTTTCTTCGGCTCGTCAAGTCTGGGCGGCGCACCTTGGATACCGTGGTTCGCCGCCCCAATCCATATGGTATTCTTGGTCTAGGCGGTCACCATGTTTTTGACGATAATCCCATTTCTTTACGTGGGTAAACTCAGTCATACCAGCCAAGCCTGAGCACACCAAAAGAAGAATTCGCTAACCCGAAAATCCACTGAGTGAGTGTTTGACCCCTCAGGCTCTTGCATCTGAAAGTGCACCGAGGACAGATTACGTGCAGCCGCCATAAGGTGTCAAGCACTCAAATCTCGTTGTGTATGTGTTCAGAGAATTTTAAAGAGTTGTGGATAGGCACTCCTATTGAAGTAATCACCCTGTTAATATTTTTCAGTGGCGCTGTTAACTGTTCAGCTGTTTTCGCGTTTTGCGAAAAACTTTTTAGTGTTTACAGGGAATACACTTGATAGCTTTGGCAAATATAGAGTCTATCAAGGAGGGCGGCGTACTGACCCTTAAGTTCAACAGGGCTGAGAAGCTTAACGCTTGGAGTAGTGCGCTCGTAGAGGAGCTCTCCACTGAATTTCAGAAGGCGGCTGAGGACGAGCAGGTGCGTGTGATAGTGCTCACGGCCCAGGGTAAGGCCTTCTCAGTGGGTGGGGACCTTAACGAGTTTATATCTTCAACCCCAGACCAGGTGGCCGCCTTCAATAAGAAGGTGATAGCACTTTTCTCGCTTATGGAGAGCGTGCGTAAACCCATAGTGGCATCAGTTAACGGCTTCTGCAACCTGGAGACAATACAGGCGTGCGACTATGTTGTGGCCGCGAGGTCGGCTAAGTTCGGGTTACCCGAGGTTAATGTGGGTATAAGCCCGGGTGCAGGCATACTTGTACGGCTCCCCCGCCTGATAGGGAGATTGGCGGCTAAGGAGATCGCCTTCTTTGGTGAATGGATAAGCGCTGATCGGGCTTGCGAATTGGGGGTTGTCAACAGGGTGGTTGACGACGACAAACTCCAGGACGCCACTAGGGAGGTGGCTTCCAAGCTCGCCGAGAAGCCCCCACTCACGTTGGGGACCATCAAAGCCGTGATCAACAAGTCATGGGGGATGGAGCTCGACGGTGCGATGGAGTACCAGCTACGCGAGAATATGAGTCTGTTCTATACTGAAGATTTGAAGGAGGGGATAAGGCCTTCCTGGAGAAGAGGAAGCCCACGTGGAGTTCAAAGATTTAATAGCGATCCCATCTCAATTCACTCATGTCGTCCCAAGGCAGCAGTGCTAGATCCCAGCTGATCAAGGTTTTCTTGGCCATCCTGGCGACCGCTGTGGTTGCCTACATCATTGAGGTGATCCTATCTCGTTTTCTGCCCAGGGATTCGGTGTTCATCCAGGAGGCCGTCAACGCAGTATTGGTGGGATTGGTCGGATTCGTCATAGTGAGAATAATTCTATACGTTTTCAGGCAGACAATCTCTCCGAGGCTCACCAAGGCGGCCTCCCACGTGTTGGAGTTGGCCATGGAGGTCTTACTTTACACCCTCCTCATAATGGCCGTCCTCTCCGCCCTGGGGATAAACCTCACCGGAGCCGCAATAGGCGGGGCGGTGGTTGGTATTGCGGTTGGTCTCGCGGCCCAAACCTTGCTGAGCAACCTGTTGTCTGGATTCCTGGTTTCCTTGAGCAAGACGCTCTCCCCGGAGGATCCGGTGATAGTGCAGTCCTGGATATGGGGTCCCCCTGTGGTCGGCAGAGTGCAGAAGGTGGGTACCCTGTTCACTGACGTTCTCACCACCACAGGTAATGTAGTCAGACTACCGAACTCGGCGTTTCTAGGTAACTCCACATTCACCAAACTGGAGGGTACTAACTCGCTGAGCTACACCTACCAACTCACCATTCAGGCTGACGTGTCGGCAGAGAAGGTGTTGGAGAGAGCTAGGGCGATGTTGGAGGATACTCTGAACTCCATGAAACTTACCCTACCTGAAATTTACTTCACCACCAAGTCAGGCGCGACAAATGTGTTCACTGTGGTTCTACACATGGATGCCCTCGAAAAACTCAACTCCCTTCTTGACATCGTTAACAAGGCCTTCGATCGTGCCTATTGGGATATCAAGTCTCAACCCAAATGATTTCAGCCCTTCGTTGAAACCCATCCTCCCAATCCCAGTCCCCACCACAGTTCGGGGTAAGCGATCAACCTCTCCATCCCTCCAGGTCCCAGGATCCAGTATTGATGGGTGGCGAAGGCGATCAGTGAGATCAGAGATATGACGCCAGCGATTGGGCTGAGCACCCTCATGGGACCCCTTACAACTCTAGCACAATAAATTGCGGCCAGGGACCCGAACAGGAAAGTTATGACGGCGAAGATGGTGTGAGGTGCTCCAGTAGTCTCGGGGAAAATACCCACTCCCGCAGAACCGACCCCAGACAGGATCAACATTACTGATAGTGCGGTACTTTTAAGTGCTAACCTGAGCAGTATTCCCGACGCGATAAGGAGCACTCCCAACACAATTATTGAACCGTTGAATATAAGGGCAGTGCGTCCCACGCCCAAGTCACTTATGTAATTCCTGCTGACGCTATAGGAGGGATAGATTTCCTCAGCCAAAGTTAGAAAAAGGAGGAATTGAAAGACCCCTGCCAGGATAATGCTCCCGGCGGCTTTCCCGTAATTCATCGTGTTTACGTGGATCTACAATATAAATATCTAGCTGTTTTTAATGAGCGTTTTTTAACGGATAGTCAAAATCAATCTTATGTCCCAATTACTGAGTGGAACACTTCCAAGCCTGGATTTCAATCTGGTAACCAAATCCCTCACCGAACAGCTCAGGAAGTACATGGAGACCTCAGGAAGGAAGGGAGGAGTGGTGGGATTGAGTGGGGGAGTTGACTCCTCCACGGTGGCGGCACTTCTGACTAGGGCCACCAATAACTTTTACTTCCTAATAATGCCCTCAAGGAGCACCCCAAAACGCGACATCGAGGACGCACTTCAGTTAGTGAGGAGTTTCAAGGCTGAGGACAGGTATTCTTACGTGGAAATAGATGACGCAGTTGATCTATTGGCCTCCAAGGTGGGCACTGAGGACAGGGTCATACTGGGCAACCTAAAGGCCAGAGTGAGGATGTCGCTGCTCTATGCCTTTGCATCCAAGTTGAACTACCTGGTTGTGGGGACGGGGGATAGGAGTGAGCTACTTCTGGGTTACTTCACCAAGTATGGAGATGGAGGGGTGGATCTCCTTCCAATAGGGGCCCTCTATAAAACCCAGGTTAGGTCCCTTGCCAGGTACCTAGGTTTACCGGAGGGAATAGCTCTAAAGCCAAGTTCACCTGCCCTGTGGGAAGGCCAGAGCGCCGAGGGGGAGCTTGGGGTGAGCTATGAGGTGGCCGACTCAGTCCTATACCTTTTGGTGGATCAGGGGATGTCCCCCTCCCAGGTGGCTAGGACTCTGGGAGTCAATGAAGAGCTTGTATTGAGGATTCAGTCCATGATAAGGTCATCCGAACATAAGAGGAACCCTCCAGTTATATTGAGGCCTTAGTTTTTACAAAGTTTATAATTTCCCCCCGTTTATATTGAGCCTATGATGTCACAAAGGGGTGGGGGACTTAGTCTCGTGATTTTGATTATGTTGCTGGCTCTCCTCATACTTGCCTTGGTTTCACCCCTGTTCCTACTGGGTTCGGTTCCCCTAGCGCTGGGAGCAGGATCTCAGGATAGGTTCGGTATACCCATCGGTGCGATCTCGCTTCTGGCCTATTTCCTCCACGGAGTCTACTACTTCATTGTGGTATCACTCATGCTTGCCATTGTGGTCTTGATGTTGGTGAGACACTTCAAGGGTCTGTTCCATAACCTAGATCACCCCTTCCTATTGCTCAGGTTTAAGCTTGATCCCCACAATTGCATGCCATGGGCAGGAAGTTGGTCAGAAGGCAGGAGTGTCAGACCAGAGCCCAGATCTTGGCCATAATGGAGGAAGGCCCCATTTCAGCCTACCAGCTGAGTAAAATTATGGGGCTAAACTACTGTACCATACGGTATCATTTGGACGTCTTAACTAAGGAGGGGGCGGTGGTCCCAATTAAGCGGTCAAACGCAGTGATTTACAGGAAGGCAAAAACTCTTCCCTCTATGGGAGCCACTATCCCTTAGGTCTAGGGAGCTTCCAGCCCAAATGGATGGCAGATACTCTGAGCGTTAACGTCAACGCAAATGTGACGGTGGATGCAGTAGGGTCACCTAAACCCAACAACACTCTAAGTAGGAAATATGCTGTAGAACCTATCAGTGCCGCCGATGCGTAGAACTCCCTCTCCATGATCATGGGAACCTCGTTGGCCAATATATCTCGCACGACTCCTCCTCCCACGGCTGTTATTGTCCCCACCATTATGACCAAGAGAGGCTCCGGTCTTATGGAGAATGCTAAGGATGAGCCGGAGGCTGCGAAGGCACCTAGTCCGATGGCATCAGCGTAGAGTAAGGGTCTGCTTATTTTACTTATTTTTTTCTTAAAGACGAATCCTGCTACGCTGCTAGAGAAGGCCAGCGCGGGATACGGCAAGTAGGTTAGATTGGAGGGAGGCGACATGCCTAACAGAAGATCCGCAACGATCCCTCCTGCCAACGACGATGAGAACCCCATCACTAGAGCACCTAGGAGGTCCATCTGTTTGTTAACCGCCTTAATGGAACCCGCTATGGCGAAGGCAATGATTCCGACTACGTTTGAGATCTCCAGGGCAAGGTTCATGGAAGAGAGTTAGACTTTCGTCTAAAAACAATTCATCTCCGTCAACCTTTCTACCTTGTTGCTTCCGCTTAGGGACGTGAGCTTCATGCACTTCATACAGTAGTTACGGGACTTTAACGTAACTTGAAGATTTTCATCAGCTCCGTCGCCTAGATGCCTTCGAACCTCAGGAAGTCCTCCACGAGTAAGGTTCAGGTCCCTGACCAGCTCCCTGAGGACGCTTATCATCGTGGTGAAGACCGTTGGGTAGCCCTGGAGTCTCCCCCTCAACCTGAAGGACGAGTCCTCGAGCCACAGGGCTATGGAGTCGCTGAACGACCTCTCTACTCCCACACCTTTTCAGACAGGACGTCTCAAAAATAAAACTTCTAACCAATACTGCTTTGTGGTATTGTTCAATTTTCTTAGGGGTTAAGCTCACAGATTTTTCTTAAATTTAAAATCCAACTCCAGATTAAAAGTAAGTTTCACGTCTTCTATGATAAAAAAATTGAAGAAACCCACCATAGTATCATCGCAAGGCTACGAAATTTTGTTCCGAAGCTAGAATGATTCACCAAGGACTAGAATGATTCACCAAGGATGAATAACTCTACCTCAAGGAGAACGCCCTAACCCTTGGTTTTTAGTTTAATGTCTACACTATCGGCAGTTAGGAACTAGCTAGGGATCGTCCAAGCATATCTCCTCCCACTTCTTGATCTCCACGTTGATTTTCCTCAATAATTCCCTCCCTATTAGCGTCAAGTCCCTTCCTAGAATCGGACTCTCCACGAAGCTTTCCAACTCTATTTTTCCTCTTAACTCTGGCCTTAGCTACCCTAGTTCTCAGGATACCGTTCAGAGTTGAATGTCCTCCAAAAACTCTCGTCCAGTTCCACTCTGCTGACCTTGAAGTACACCGAGTTAGGTAATAGTAAGAAGCCCGAAAATCCCGTATCGATTAGGGCGTTAAGTTGGATTGACTTATCCTTAACGATATCCGTGATCGTAACTGGAAGCTCAGGTCTCTCTTTCACCCTAAAGCAATCGACGACCATCCCCACTCTCCCGTGCTTGGCCTCGGGTAATTCTTACTGCTTATCATGCACCTCTCGAACTCCTTGGCCTTCTCTAGGGCGGTCCTCTCGTCAGGGAAACCCCCATATATTTACCGTCACAAGCTAGGACGTATCTTCCCTCATTGAAAGCCTTCTCAGCGTCAGGGTTAGTTTTGAGGATCGCATAGTTTTGATCTGAGACGCTGTTGGTCACGTTGAGCCACATGGAAACCGCCTGTCCTATGGCATCAGATACACTTATACCTAAGATGGCAGCCTTGGCCTTTAGCATTCTGTAAAGGTTCTCGTCCATATTCTTTAAGAGGACCTTCGTTGTCATGATTAAGGTTCGGTTATATATAATAAAGTTTATCTTTATACTTCCCAAGGGCCTGAAGGGTGAAGCGGACCCGTGGTCTCCTAGGGCGAGCTAAATGTTGAGCTTTGGGTACCCAGTCCTTTAGGATTAACAATAATTAATCTTCTTATCATTGCCGTGAGTCGCTCCTGCGAGCTAAAAGTGTGGGGAGAGGACAGGGTTAATTGGTCCATGTCGCCTTTTCGACATCTTGAGCATTCTCGTTTAATAGCCTCTATGCAGAGCAAGTTTACGAGGATCGTTAATGAGGGCGTCTTCCCGGATTTGTAGGTCAGTGTCGACACTATGGGGTCCCGCGGGGTCCCTTGTGTGGCTCAGTCGAGTATGATTGGGATCACCTGAGTCAGAGCAGGCATCAATTTCCAGGCTCCCTCCCTCACCTCTTCGTCTTCCGACCTCAGGAGCTCCACGAAATAACTCAAGTTATCCCTCACCACATCCTTGGGTAATAGGTTAATCAGTTTAGGCAACAGGGACCACATCTTCAACCTGTGATCCTCCCTCTGCAACCTCAGGAGCGGCAGGTGGTATTCCACGTAGTCCCTGACCTCTTCAGCCCCCATCACATTTCCTGCTACCTCCGACCAGGCCAACGTCCTATAAAATTCGTGCTCCAACATGAGCAACTCAACCAAGTACTCCCGGGGTATCACACCCATCTTGGCGAGGGTCGGTAAAAACTCCCACGCCACGTACACCTTCATGTATGTGGAGAACAGTAGCCTGACGAAGTACCTGGCCCTTTCTCTCAGCGTGTCCACTGGTAGGAACCTGTAACTACGTAACCACGCCTTCAGCCTGACAGTCTCGTCCTCGTGGGACAGGAGGTCCACGACGAGGTCGTATGCGAACCCGGTCTGCGGGAGTAAGTCCCAAGCCCTGTCCTCTGCTCCCCCTTCCGGGGCCGACAGCAAGTCCAATAGCAACGACAGCTCGAATTGTTTCCCTTCCTTCACACACCTCTCCAGTGCTTTGAACCTTATGCCCGCAACGTGGGAGAACCTCGACTCGCAGGGCACTTCGACGTCCTCTGGGATCTCGACCCCATCACGGATCCTCCCCAGCTCAACGTTGGACAGGATCATCAACGCGGTGCATTTGAGGTCCCCTCCGCACTCTTTGTAATAGATGGAGGGGACGGTGAGCCTCTTCAGCAGCTTCCTGAGTATGATGGAGTACGCTGACCTCAGGAAGGGGTCGTAAAGGGAACTTTCCAGGATCTCTGACGTCTTCGCTTCCTTCTGCATCACGTCCATGTTTATGGCGTCTAGGACATCATGGCTCACCTTGAACTTGGTGTAATTGAACAGGAGGGACATCAAAGTCCTCTCTGGATTACGGACGAAGGTGTTGTAGGCCAACCTCGAGAAGGGACGTCCCGGCTCCTTGACCAGTTCCTCACAGTCCTGACCTGAGTGCTCAGCCAGTATCCTGGCGAACAGTGGAGTCCTGTACTCCTCGGGCAGGCGGTTCAAGTCTTGACAGGGTTCTTTCCCCAACACCTTCACGACATCGTAGTGGACGTCCTCGAATATGGGTTTACCGTCGATCGTTATGAACTCGGCATTGTGGAAGTAAAAAGGGTAGAAGAACGGGACCACGACGATACCAGGTATACCGATACGGTTCAGGACATTGGGTTGCTCAGGGCTATCCTTACCCTGGCTAGGTCAATGTAGGTCCTGAAGTCCTGGGCACCCAGGTTGTGGTAGTCGTAAAATATCACGTAGTTATCGCCCCTGTCCAGTTTCGCGAGATCGTTTTCATCGATCATGCGGGTGCCGGGATCTATTATGAGGCTATCGTTGGGGGCGGCGACCCCATGAGCGCCTGAGCGGCTATCACGCTCTTGCCGGACCCTATTATCCCTGAGATTACGACCACTTATTGTCATACAACTTTTCGGTCATGGTCTTCAGGTCATGTAGGGGTTGTTCCGACAGGAATATGGTGAAGTTGCCTTGATTTGTTATTAATTTATGGCCAGTTATTTCAACTCCTCCCATCAACGTCTTCAAATCCCGGTGAGTGTAAAGCCTCACGAAAAATTAATGAAAAATCGTGTTTATAAGACCTTAAGCTAAGCGAGGGAGTGTGCCCATAGTGTCGACACTTATTATATAATTTTTTGGATGAAAGTCATAAATGTGTCGATAGTGTCATCACCTGTTAGGATAAATTACTCTCTATACCTAGGACGTTATGCGACAGCCATGAATTAATGCAGATTGTGGCGTGTTAACAGATCTCGACAGATAGGCCGTTAATTTACCTAATCCGTGCCCACACTATCAGTGTATCCATAGTGTTCACACTAAGCTACGAAATTTTCTTCTGTTCAACGGGAATGGTTCATAAGGGATGAATAATACTGCACTCTTAGGAAGAACTCCCCAACCCAATAGCTAGTTAGGGGAATGTAAACGCTATGGGCCGGAGCGCTCTTATGGACCTATGGAGTTTCACCCACTACCTAGTCCATGAAGCGGTAAGTCCCATCATAATGGCAAGTTCACTGTTTCTGCTTCGGGACGTCAGCCTCATGTACTTCATAGTTCCTCTGCCTCAGCCCAGACAGTATGCCAATGGGGTAGAATAATGCCACTGAGACCACCGCAACTATTGCCGTTGCCCAATAGTATGGTATAATGTTAAGGGCTCCATCGCTCCCCACATATACCATGGCTGTTAGAAATCCTATGTAGACAATATACCAAATTGAGTCAACCAGCCCTTCCCTTGCCTTGAACAACACACCGAAGATCACGGACGCAATACCCATGAGCAGAACTGAGTAGGGCACAGCGGGCCAGCCGTTCCAGAACACTATAAGAGAGGCCACCGCGAATGCTATGGGAGCTATAACCGATCCTCCTTTCAACCTGTACTTGGAGACCCCTTGTCTCCTAAGCACCATCATGGCCACTGGGTTTGTGGCGAAACCTATGTACCCCGCCACCGTAGCATCGTTGATGAGTCCATATATGCTCGGCACAGGTGCGAACAGAAATGTTACAACTGCTCCAGCAACACCGAAGGCAAGTAATGCCCAATAGGGTATAGAATACTTCTCATGCACTTCACCGAACTTAGAGCTCACCAGTCCAGATCTGGCGGTGGCGAAAAGAACCCTGCTTCCTGATCCCATGTAGACGTAACCTGTGAGGAAGGGACCCACTATACCTGCGAAGAGAAGTATTCCCAGAGCCACCTCCGCATGATAGTTGGAGGATAGAGTGATGAATGGGTTTCCCGCTATCTTCAGTCCCGCCCAGTCCCCGGACTTCACACCCAACACACTCCAATTCAGTCCAGTTATGAAAGCGTAGTCATATAGCAAATAGAGCAGTCCCTCACCGACCACCGTCAAGATTAGAGCGTATACGATGTATTTCCTCCTCTTCACCTCCTCCGCGAAGTCCGGGATAACTCTTGCGCCTCCGAAGGCGAACATTGCGTAGGGCATGGCGGCGAAAACTCCAGCGAAACCGAAGGGGAGGAACCTGTATCCCACGAAATTCCTAGGATCAGTGAACGCTAACATGAACAGGAGCACAGAGATAAAGTATATTCCAAACTTCACAGTCCCGAAACCGTTCGTTATCTTAGAGAACGTCTTCACTCCAAAATAGTTGAACGGCATATAGAGTATGATGATTATGACCCCTATTACGGCCCCCAGGATAGTTGGATAGCCGGAGGAGTTGAAGAGGGAGGGGAAGAAGTAGTCCAATCCCTCAAGGGTGGCGAAAGCCTCTATGGGTGGAATGAATATGTACCATAGAAGGTCAGCCATGGCATTCAATAGGTTGGTGGCAGCACCGTGGCTATATATGGAGAACCTACTCGGTTCTCCTGCCTCAGGGTAGGTTTGGGACAATTCAACATATGTCAGGGCGATAAAGGAGTAGAACGCTATGCCCAAGATCCATGATAGGAAACTGGCGGGTCCTGCCAGCACCGTCATTTGGTATTGGCTGAAGAAGATCGCCGTAGCAACGGCACTGGATAGTCCTATGATCAACAATCCTCCTAGCCCTATCTCCTTTTTGAGCCCCTTGGGCTTGTTTTCACCTTTATCGGAAGAGGACATGACCCCACCCTCTTGATTCACCCCTTAAATATTTGACGCTCCGTTATTTATTATTTAATACTGGTTTTATATTTATCACGATTGCTCCTAGAAATCGGTGAGTAACCATTAACCTTTTTGGAGTGTCTACACTCTTGGGCCCTATGTCCTGTTCTTCGCGGGTAGGGATGAGAGGGCATTCAGGGATCGCATACTGTCGTCACGGATTAGGTAAATTAACGGAGGTCTACAAATCGAGAACCGTTAACTCAACACGATCCTCATTAATTCATGTCGTCACATAATATTCTGGGGGGAGAAATAATATCCTAATAAGTGTCGATACTGTGGACATGCCACACCTAACGGACCTGAACCGAATCCATGGTGGGAACCATGAACTGCATGGAACCCTTTAAGGCGGAGAGGGAGTCAGATCACTCTCTATTTTAGCAGAACGCTTTACCTATTAGGGGCTCTGATGGGCAATACCTTCTATCCTTCTTAACTATCCACGACGAATTGATTAATTGATTTAGATAGTTGTAAATTTCGGAGTCGCTGATTTCCATACCTTCTCTCGCCTCTAACGCTCTTTTTACCTCACTCCAGCTGGCACACGTAGTCACCACCTTCATTACCGCAACATATCTATCTTTTGCCGTGATCCTGGTTTTAAGGAAATTATTAAATTCTTCTCTTATTAACCCAATTGCAGTATCTATTGTCTCAGATAGGGCCCTATTTAGATCTCTTTTTTCACGATAATAATATCCAAAATATGTGAGCCATCCTGGAACTCCCCCGAGGTTTTCGTAAACTACATCATATTCACTGAAATTAATATTTATCTCATTAAATCCTAATTTTAGAAATTCTTTACTTTTCTCTCTATCAAAGGAGTGCAACTCAATCTCGTTCATGGCCCTTCCATAGAGAGGGGACTTAGGGTCATCTTTGCCTAGATACCTGTATAGTAAACCCATTTTTGAGCCACTCAATATTATTTTAATATTTCTTAGGTTATCAAATAAATAAGCAAACGTAGGTAGCAGGTTAGCCCCCCTTAGGTTCAACAGTTCTTGCGCTTCATCAATACACAGTATTACGCGATCGTCGGCCCAATCGTTCAGCAATTCCAGCAGAGAGGAAACGCTAACTCTATCCTCACCCCCCCATTTCAACTTAACTTCATTTCCCATAATTTTAACTTTTTCTACTCGTTTAATAAAGTCCATCATATTCGGGAACCTCTTAATCAATCTATTTATTTCGCTTTGTAATTCCAGGATTAGGTCCTTGTAAGACATGTAGCCTTTTTCCTCAAACTTTCTTAAATCTATATAGATATAAGGGAAGTTAAGCTCACTTAGCGTTATACGGATCACTGAGGACTTACCTGTCCTTCTAAGTCCTAGAACTAAGGTTATGGGTGAGGATAGGGATTTAATCTTCTCTATTTCCTCTTCCCTGTCGAAGAAATCCTTTCTAGATTCCTTAGGTACAGGATCAAAGATCACCTTCTACCCCCAGAAGTTACTTCTACCCCCAGAAGTTAATAAGAGTGTCACGTTTTGTACTATTGCTGCATATGTGGACAATTACCTTCTGTAACAATAGAGACAAGCCCCCTAGGAGTAAAGTAAATTAAAACAATGGTGTAGGCAGTCTGTCAACAATGCGAACACTAAGCTACGATTTTTTCTTCCTAACTAGAACGGTTCATAAAGGATGAGTGACGCCGTACCCTCAAGGAGAACGCCATAATCCTATGATTTATACGCTGATAACGACACCGTCTACACGCTGCGATGATCAGCCAAAGAATTAAAGGACCAGAGCAAGTCGTTACGGTTATTGGATCTCCTTTATTTTCCACCAATTACTCTCCATATATGGATTCTGGAGCTGCCATAGCGCTTTCGATCCTCAGTGAACTGGGGGTGGATAGAATATTCATTGTCTCTGGTACGGACTACGCTCAATTCGTGGAGGAGAGGGCCAGGGGAGTGGGGCCAGAGTTCGTTGAAGTACCTCACGAGATCACAGCGGTTGCCGCAGCCATAGGCTATTCCTTTGGAGGAAAGTTAGGCGTGGTGGCACTTCATACCACCCCTGGAACTGCGAACGGTCTTGGAAACATAATGAATGCCTATGGTTCAAGGATCCCCTTGGTGGTGATTGCTGGCAGAACCCCTTACCTGGAGGAGGACGGTCCGGCAGCCAGGAACCTGAGAATACATTGGACTCAAGAGGCCAGAGACCAGGGACAGATCGTGAGGCAGTGGGTGAAGTGGGACTTCGAGGTAAGAAGGGCATCTCAGGTGTCTACGTCTGTTACCAGGGCGGTTCAGCTGGCTCTCAGCGAACCCAGAGGGCCGGTCTACCTGAACTTTCCAAGGGAGGTCACTGTGGAGGAAGCAGAGAATAGAAGGATCGTGATGTCACCCTATGAGCCAGGACCAGATCCCGCGGCCATAAAGAAGGCCCAACAGATGATTTCCGAGGCCACCAATCCAGTTATAATAACTTGGAGGGCGGGGAGGAGGGAGGAGTGGTTCAATTCCTTGAGAAACTTCGCTGAGAGAGCGGCCATTCCTGTCCTCAATTACGTTGGTGAGGTGGTTAACTATCCTTCGTCAGGCCCAATGGCCTTGGACAAGTTCGACATTTCTTCCGCGGACCTGTTGTTGGTGTTGGAGAACGAGGTACCCTGGATACCGAAGAAGGTCAAGGTGAGGGGTCGTGTCATAAAGGTTGACGTTCAACCTGGACACATGGAGATACCATACTACGGCTTCCCATGCGATTTGACAGTGCAGAGCTCCCTGTCCTCTTTCCTGGACTCCCTGAGCGTTCAAGGAGATGAAGAGAGGAGAGCCAGGATATCCCAAATGAAGAGGGAGCAGTGGAAGGCCAAGGAGGATGAGATCAACGATCTCTCCAGAAGAAAGACCATACATCCCAGATATCTGTCCTATCATGTGGGCAGGCTGGGTCTTACAGTGCTCAACGAGTATCCACTCAATCCGGCATACGGTGTATTCGATAGCTTCGGCAGTTACTTGGGAAGGCTCTCAGTGGGACATCTGGGCTATTCCCTTGGTGCAGCCTTGGGTTACACGTTAGCTACTGGGAGGGAATCCGTAGCCGTGGTTGGGGACGGTTCCTTCATATTTGGAGTGCCGGAGGCGTTCTACTACGTGGCCAAACAGAGGCCGGTACTTGTAGTGATATTCGATAACGGAGGATGGCTGGCCTCCGCGGAGGCGGTGGAAGAGGTGGTGCCCGAGGGGGTTGCCGTGGCCAAAAGGAACTTCCCAGGGGCGGAGCTTAGGAGATACGACATTGGTGCCACAGTCAAGGCCTACGGAGGGCACTTTAGGCTAATTGAGGATCCATCAGAGGTGCCTGAGTTGCTAAACGAAGGTCTAAACGAGGTGAGGAAGGGAAGGATCTCAGTCCTCCAATTTGTTGTGGAGAAGACAAGGTAAGCCACCATTAAGGCTTTTTCATGACGATTCATTAGTTAACTATAAACCAGTAGGAAGGCCTGCCTGTTTCCACTTAAGGTGGAGTACCCCGAGGCGTATAGCACCCCGTGGGATATTTCCAAATCCGTTATTGAAGCGTTGGCTTGTTCGTACACCTCCTTCAGTAGATGAAGGGAGTGGCCAACTAACAATACCGCTCCCTCCCTAGGTGTTGAAGTGGGTGAATTGAACGGAACCCTCAACGCCACCGCGTATTCTCCCCCTCCATAGGCAACTGCGGTCACCAATCCAAGTTGGTAACTTAGGTTCACTTGCCTCACACCCGAGGCGTTAATCGTGGCCAGGTAGGTGTAGATCAATTGATTCCCACCTTGGTCTCCGAAGATCGTGCCTCCCACCAACCAACCTCCAGGAATGGGAGAGGAGGCCAGTATTACCCCAGGTATACCGAGGGATAGGTTCTCGAATTGCCCGTCATATGAAGCTAAAGTCGCGTTCAAGTTCCCTCCACCCACTAGGAATTGGTTGCCTGACACCGAAAGTGTGTCCAACGTATCCGCCACCCCCAACGGCCTAAAGGGTTGAGGTAAGTTTGGTGTCAGGTCCTTAATTGTTCCATTGTAGAGGATAAGGAAAGGATATTGAAGTCCTCTCTGATTTATGCCTATCGTGAAAGACGTACCTCCAAAGAGCCAGCCATTCTCGTATGGTTGGGCGAAGTATGCCTGTCCGACCTGATAGAAATCTGAGATCAATGGAGTGAGGTTGTAGAGCTTCCCATTTGAGTAGAGTAGTATTCTCACTTGAAGGGTGGTGTTAACGTATTGAGCACCGGCAATTCCAAAGGTCGTACCATTAAAGGACGCATCATATACTGAACCATTGGTAAGATTGATGGGAAGGGGAACGAAACTGTGGTTGGATAGGTAATAGGTTCCCACCACACCCACTATTTGATTGCCATCAAGGTAGGCCCCTGACAACAGGAGTTTTCCATTCCCCATGTCTTGAACCGAGTTTATCTCCGATATTCCGTTGACCTGAATGATCTTTAGGTTTGAGCTGCCATGGGAATCGTTGAGGTAAATGTAGCCAATCGCTGCTGCCACGACCAAAACTATGAGCAATATGACGTAAGACTTCACGTCATCCCATTGGGGAGCAAGGTTAAATGAATTTTCAATATGTGGACAGTTTTTCCCTAGGCCTTAGAGAGTAGAATCATCCAAGGTGTCAACATTGACAAACAAATCATAGGGTTAGGACGTTCTCCTCGAGAGCATAACGTTATTTGGTTTGTGACCCATTCCTGTTAGGTAGGAGAAAATTTCGTGGCTAGGTGCTGGCACTATGGAATCATCCAGTCTCATTGCATGGTGTTTTATGCACTTCCTCCACCATTAAGGATAAATAGGGAGTCTCCTTCACTCAATTATGTCCCACGCTGTTTTCTGTGGGGGTGATGGTACTTACCTTCTGTTGAGGTCATGAACCTCTCCAAGGAGTTCAGATCAGGAGGCAAGTCAGTCTGGGCGCTTAAGGAAGTGAATATGAACGTCCACAGCTCAGCGGCAGCGGTGATAGGTCCCAACGGAGCTGGAAAGACCACCTTGCTGAAGATTGTGGCGACTCTGATTGAGCCTACGGAGGGGGATGTTCTAGTCAACGGACTGAGCGTTACCAGGGAACCGAAGGAGGTGAGGAGATCCCTTGGTCTCATGACCGTGAGTGATAGGGTTTTCTATTTCAGGTTGTCTGGGATGGAGAACCTCATATTCTACGCCTCCCTTTACCATCTATCCCTTGCGGAGGCCAAATCCAGGGCCAGGGAACTTCTCTCAATGGTTGGACTGGAGGAGTGGGGAAACGTTCAGGTCATGAAGTATAGTCTGGGCATGATGAGGAGGTTGGCCCTGGCCAGGGCACTCATTCACGATCCCTTGGTGCTTCTCTTGGACGAGCCCACCCTTGGTGTTGACGTAGTTTCTGCCAGGAAGATGAGGGAGATCATTAGGGAGTTGAGCAGGGAGAAGGTGATCCTCTTCACGAGTCACTATATGAAGGATGTGGAGGAGATAGCCTCCAACATTTATCTGATAAAGGAAGGTAGAATAGTGGAGAGGGGAGACCCGAGGTCCCTGAAGTCAAAGTACGCAATTGTCGAGGCCGCAGTTCCCAGGGACTCACTCCCCCAGAGGATGGCTAGATACGTGGTGGAGGAGAGGGACGGTAACCTCATATTGAGGGCTCCCGTGGAGGAGATTGATGGCTTAGAGGTGGAGTGGAAGAGGAGGGTGGACACTTCTCTAGAGGACGTTTACGTTGCCCTTGTGGGAGAGGGGAAGATGGACGTGAGGACATATCAGAACAGAAGGAGGGGTGGTTGGGGACGTCAGTGAAGGCCAGACTTTACGCCTTCCTTTACCTCAGGGGATTCAAGATATGGTACAGCTATAAGACCCAGATGGTGTTGAACGTGTTAAGTTGGGTTCTCCCCGTCTTCACTTACTACTTCGTGGGCACTTCCTTGGGTAGGAGGTTGGTCTCAACCACAGGTGTGACCAACTACACCGCATTTATAGTGATAGGGCTAGCCTTTCAAGGGTACGTCTCCTCGGTCATAACCACGCTGAGCCAAAGGATAAGGAACGAGCAGCTTTACGGTACAATAGAGTACTATCTACTTTCTCCCCTCAATGTGACCGGCTTCCTCCTTTACTCCGCCCTATGGGGGTTTGTGCTCAACACTGTGAACGCTGTGGTCATATTGGCAGCAGGGGCTGGGCTCGGGGTCAAATATTCCATCACGGATCTTCCGATTTCTCTACTAATCGTGTTTGAGCTAATTATCTCGACGCTTGGATTCGCAATGATATCTGGGGGAATTTCGGTGGTGGTGAAGGCGGGCAACCCAATTTCCTTCTTCTTCTCTACGTTCACCTCGCTAATGTCAAGTACCGTATTTCCGGTGAGCGTCCTACCAACCGTTGTCAGGGACGTAAGTTACGCTATCCCACTGACGTGGGCCCTACAGGGTCTCAGAGAGACCATGTTGGCAGGCGCTCCGTCATACTCTGTGCTCCCCATTTTGGAGGTGCTGGGAATATTTGACATCATTCTCATACCTCTCGGGTTGGCGGTCTATAGGTACTGCTTCAACCTGGCCAGAAGGAGGGGAACGCTGGGAGAATATTGAAGTCCAAAAAGAATAAATATTTTAACGATCAATATTGGTTTATGTTGTTCTTACTTTGGTTCAAGATACGTCAACCCCCTTCTCTAGACCAGAAGGGATTAATGACCATATGGAGAAGGGAGGCAGAGGCTGCGCTACCAGCAGTTAAGGCGGGAAAGGTCAAGGCCCTCTACAAAGTAAGTGGCAGAAGGGAAGTGATAGCTGTGGTTGACGTTGAATCCCACGAGGAGCTAGATCAGCTTCTGGAGGGACTACCCATAGTGAGGGAGATGGGACATTCGGTGGACGTTGAGGTGCACGCAATACATCCGTATGAGAACTTCTACGAACTCATAAAGAAGATGACGTAATCAAGCGGGCCCTTTGAGGGTCAACTATCCCATAGTGTCAACATTAAGCTACAAATTGTGATAGGCCGTTCTCCTTCAGAGTGGAGCTATACTCTTCCTGTAAAATATCCTCCAGTTAGGAGAAAATTTTGTAGCTTGTGCAAGCACCCTCAACCATCACACCCTGACGGAAGGAGCGTCTCCACCTTCCACGAGGATCTCGTGCTTTTCGAACAAATCTTCACGTGGCGTGGGTTCAATGGAACCTTTCCCTTAAGTTAGGAAGAGGAGTTATGTAGAGTTCTCCCCCTGGTAAACCTCAGTCTTACATGAGTACTTCTAGGTCATCCCAGGAAGGCCTTTTACCTACCAGTGTCAATAATGGTGGATGAGGTCCCAACTTTACGTTCCAGGCAACAACGAGAAAATGGTCAGGAAGTCAGTGGGGATTCAAGCGGATTCAGTGGTATTTGACCTGGAGGACGCGGTGCCCCAACAGGACAAGGAGAACGCGAGGAAGCTCTTGGGATCACTTCTTGAGGAATTGGACTGGGGTAAAAGGAGGTTGTGCGTTAGGGTCAACCCCACCTACACCATGGACTACTACAGGGATGTGTTGTGGGTGTCGGAACAGGATAAAGTTGGATGCGTCGTTGTCCCCGAGGCCGAGGATGGACTTCTCTCCCTCTACAGGACCACCGGGAAGCATGTGGAGCCCTTGGTTGAGACGGCCCGAGGACTGATGAAGGTGGAGGATCTTGTGAGACAGGAGGGCGTATTCGCCGTGTCCTTCGGTTCAGCCGATCTGGCTTTGTCCATGGGGGGAGAGGCCTCCACGCTGGCTAATCAGTACGTGAGGACGGCCGTGGTTGTGGCCGCAAGAGCATATGGTGTGGAGGCGCTGGATAGGGTTTTCTTCGACCTTAAGGACGTTGAAGGATTTGAGGCTGAGTGCAGGTGGGCCAAGGGTCTAGGTTACTCGGGGAAACAGGTGATACATCCCTCCCAGGTGGAGGTCGCCAATCAAGTCTTCTCCCCCAGCAAGGATGAGTTGGAGTGGGCGAGGAAGGTGGTGGAGTTGTATGAGGCTCACGCCAAACAGGGGAGGGGTGCCTTGAGGATCGACGATAAACTTGTTGATGCAGTTCATTATAGGATGGCAAAGAGGCTCCTGGAATCCTATGGATGAGTGGCTCAATCTCAGTGACGGGGCCAGAGAGTTTCTTTACCTATGAAATCAACACTATCTCATGGCAAAAGTAATAGACCTCAGTCTAATGGTCGAGGAGGGAATGCCCTACTACCCGGGGGATCCCGTACCCTCAGTGAGGCAATTCAAAAGCCTAGATAAGGATGGAGTAAATATAAAGGAAGTGCACCTTGGCACGCACAGCGGTACCCACGTTGACGCCCCAGCTCACTTCGTGAAGGGGGCCCCCTCCATAGATCAGCTGGACCCCATGTCCTATTCGGGGAGGGCGGTCGCTGTAAAGGTTGACGGGGTGGTGAGGAAGGGTGATATCCCTGAGTCTGGGGGAGTGGTTTTCTTCTATACGGGGACCAACAGGAATTGGAGACATGGTTGGACCATGCAGAGTTTTGGTTACATAGAACCTGAGGCTGCGGAGGAGTTGGTTAAGAGGAAATTCAAGGTTGTGGGTATAGATTCACCCAGCGTGGAGATGCCTCGGTTCAAGGAACCATTAACTCATGTCACATTGCTCTCCCACGGGGTGTTAATAATAGAGAACCTGTCCGACTCACTTTCCCAGTTGGTGGGAAAAACGTTTCAAGTCCTATGTCTCCCCATAAAGGTAAGGGAGGGAGATGGTGCTCCGGCCAGAGTCGTGGCCCTGCTGGAGTAGGGGATTTAAGGGATCCATTAAGAACAGCTAATGGGACAGTGGAATACACCGCAAAAAGAGTGGGCACATACTTATAATATACTTCCTCCTTTTCTCTCCGTGTGCCTGTTCTGTGCCATTGTTAGAGGAGAGTCCAAGTCCTTCGTAGTATACAGGGACAGCAAATTCACCGCTTTCTTAGACAGGTATCCCATTGCCCCAGGACACACCCTGGTAGTGCCCAACAGACATTACCAGGATTATGTGTCCGCGGATGAGGCTGACCTCAAGGATATTCAGACCGTAATAAGGAGGGTGGCACTGGCGGCCATGAGAGGACTGGGAGCGGACGGCGTTAGGATCGGCACCAATGTGGGCAGAAGCGCGGGCCAGGTTATATTTCACCTGCACTTCCACATAATACCCGCCTGGTCAAACGGAATACCGGAACGTTTCAATTCCTTTATGCCAAGGAAGGAGATGAGTGACGATCAATTTGAAGAGATCAGAAGCGCCATAGTGGAGGCACTATAGTTGATATACACCGTGTTATTTCTCTCAATTTACGTTGGCTCAATGATCTTGGGTAGGATATTGAAGATAGATGGGTCCAAGCTCATGACTCCGGTTGTGCTGGTGTTGATCTTCACCGTCAGTGCCTGGGCTTCAACGCAGGTGGGGCTCCAACAACTTAAGGACCTCCTCCTATATTCCTTGATTTTCACCACCCTCCTAGTCCTCTCCACCTTGGGATTGGGAGCTCTTTTGCGGGATAAAGGTCACAGCGAGGAAGCCAAGGTTAGGGCCTCCTTTCCTTACCACTACCCCTTGGCGTTGGTGTTGGGATGGTTGTTCGGCTACTTCGTCAGGTTTCCTCCCTATTCCTCGGCGGTAACATATGAGCTCTACGTTTTGGCCGCAGTGGTTGGAACTTCCATATGGAGGGGCCTATCCCTTAGGACAGTGAGGGTAGGTGGAGTTAGGGCTCTTCTTTCCATAGGAGTGGCCCTAGGAGGTGCCGTCGTTGCGTCCGTTGCTGTAACACCGCTTTCGGGCGTCGGATTTAACGCGAATCTAGCCGCTGCCCTGGGAATGGGATGGTATAGTTTCACCGGTCCAGCGCTCGCCGCGTACGTGTCACCATATTACGGTGTGGCCGCATTCTTGGTGAATTTCTTCAGGGAGCAACTAACCTACGTTCTGGTGCCTGCGGTGAGGAGGAACCAGGTTGGACTTCTGGCCTTGGGTGGGGCAACCACAATGGATGATACCCTACCAGTCTTCGTATCAACCTTCGGTCCGGAGTCGGGGGTAAGCGCTGCAGTCAACGGAGTCCTTTTGACTCTCCTTGTTCCCCTAATGGTGTCATTGGCGGTGGCCCTTTGAAGGATCTACTGATCTAATGAAAAGATTATATATGTGATGATAGAACTTATATAGATGGAGGATTACAGCTCTGATCCCACGTTTCCCAAGCTTAACGTTTATCCACTCCATTGGAGGTTCGACAATGAGGCAGCCTGGAGGCTCTATAGGAGGGCAAAAAGGGAACAGTGGGATGAGGACGAAATAAACTGGTTAAAGTTAAGAGAAATTGCCTCAGGTCTAGATAGGAAGCAAAGGCTGGCCATAGCCTATTGGTGGGCCATGCTCTCCAACTTCGACAACGCCACACCTGTTTTCGCCTACGCTGTGGTGAAGGGTTCTGAAATGCATGCTCATAACGCGGTGAACGCCCTTCTCACCACAATAACGTACGACGAGAACAGGCACAACCTGGTCTGTGGGAGGTCAATAGACGCGGTCTTCCCAGATTTCCCCAACTTCAAGCCACAGGACGAAATTGAGAGGAGGGCGAGACTTAACGTATTGTGGACCTGGTACAACGGTTCGAGGTATTGGGAGGCCTACCTGAAGGCGTATCAGAAGTACAGCATGGACGTTCTTTTCACCTCCTTCATGATGGGGGAGGCAGCGGCCACCACGGTATTCACCGGTGCCTCCAGGAACGCGAAGGTGGACCAATTCAGGGAAGCCTTCAAGAACACGGCTGTGGATGAGACCAGGCACTACGCCTTCACCCATTTAATTCTGACCGACGCCGCCTCGAGGATGAGCGACGAGGAGAAGAAGTTGGTGACGAAACAGATAAGGGCGGGATTCGTGTTCCTCTCCCTCATAACCTACAAGAAGCCATCTGACTTCTGGAAGCTACCACCTTGGTTCCAGGAGGTCCACGATCAGATGGAGGAGTTGGCTAGGGAAGCTGGGCTGGGAATACCCACTGCAGACGAGAAGGAGAGAGCCTGGAGGGATGCAGTAATAAAGGTCGGGGCGGCCCTAAAGAGATACGGCGTTAAGATGCCCGCAATACCCGAACTTAACGTTACTGGGGAGGAGATAGAGGAGCTCAGCGAGGAGGACGTCATTCCAGTGTTCTAGAGATAATTTTATTTGCTATACTATTCCATTTACATTCATGGACGGTGGAGTACAAATCAATAGAAGTCCTGGACACCACTCTGCGTGACGGAACGCAGGGCGTGAACGTCTCCTTCTCCCTAAAGGATAAGTTAAGGTTGGCCTCCCTCCTAGACCAGTTGGGTGTGGATTACATAGAGGGTGGCTGGCCTTCCTCAAATCCCAAGGACGCCGATTTCTTCAAGGAGGTCAGGCACCTGGGTTTAAACTCCAAAGTGGCGGCGTTCGGAAGTACCAGAAGGAAAGGGATGAGGGCTGAAAAAGATCCAAGCCTCAACGGTATATTGGATGCAGATGTACAGGTAGGAGTGATCTTCGGAAAGTCCTGGTCCCTTCACGCAAGGGAGGTGTTAAACGTCGCACTTGAGGAGAACCTGGAAATGGTGTATGATAGCGTAAAATATCTTAAGGACCACGGACTGGAGGTAATATTTGACGCTGAACACTTCTATCAGGGCTTCCTTGAGGATCAGCAATATGCATTAAATGTGCTCAAGACGGCCAGAGATGCTGGTGCAGACGTTTTGGTATTAGCTGACACTAACGGGGGTACACCTCCTCATTTAGTCTATGAGGTAACATCAAAGGTGAGGGAATCAGTTGATGGAAAGCTTGGGCTTCACATGCATAACGACGCTGGATGTGCTGTGGCCAACACCTTGCTGGGCGTAAAGGCAGGTGCAAGCCACATCCAGGGGACAATTAACGGTTTAGGGGAGAGGACTGGAAACGCCGATCTGGTGCAGGTCATTCCCACCTTGGCCCTAAAGATGGGGTTTGGGGTGTTGAGAGGCAAACCTCTCTCCAAGCTCAGGGATGTGTCCTTGGCAGTATATGAGATGCTTGGCCTCCAGCCCAATCCATACCAACCCTATGTTGGGGAGAACGCCTTTGCCCATAAGGCAGGAGTGCATGCAGACGCAGTCTTGAAGAATCCCAGAGCCTATGAACATGTGGATCCCGTCCTGGTTGGGAACTCCAGGAAGGTCGTGATCTCGGAGCTCAGCGGCTCCTCAAATCTCCTGGCCTATGCGGAGACCATGGGGTTGACCTCCAATAAAAGGGACGAGAGGCTCAAGATGGCCTTGGAAAAGGTGAAGGAAATGGAGAGGAAGGGTTACAGCTTCGACTTGGCACCCGCCTCAGCCATGTTGGTGATGATGAGGGAGTTCGGTAACTACAGACCAAAGTTCAAGGTGGACTACTGGAAGGTTACATCCGAGGGTGGACTCTCTGTGGCGGTGGTGAAGGTAAACGGCGTGGTGGCGGTGGCTGAGGGCAATGGTCCAGTTAACGCAGTTGACAAAGCACTCAGGGAAGCCATGGGAAAGGCCGGAATTAACGTTGCTAAAGTGAAGTTGGTGGACTACAGAGTTCATCTTCCAGGGGCAGTTAGAAACACTGAAAGCGTCGTAAGAGTGTTAGCTCAGTTCAGTGATGGGGTGCGGGTTTGGGGAACCACGGGCGTTTCAGCTAACGTAATTGAAGCCTCAGTGGAGGCCCTGGTGGATGGGTTAGATTACTTCCTCCAGACCTCAAAGTCCTAGATGGGCCGGAATCTCTTCCCATACTTGTCCTCATGGCCTCAAAAAAAAAATCACTGACATCGTGAACATTTATTTAACTTTCTGGGGGGTTAAGGGGGCGGAAGTCCCCCTCCGTGAGGTGGGGGATGAATAGCCCCCTTACAGAAACCTTTTTATA
>Ga0081529_118195_pt1 | contig 38780 bp, 39 predicted proteins | sample EchGeymetagenome_FD_71012 | JGI IMG/M metagenome (GOLD analysis project Ga0081529, IMG submission 71012) | Ferrous microbial mat and aquatic microbial communities from Echinus Geyser, Yellowstone National Park, USA - transect B T=78-80 C v2... ...
CCATTGTGTGGCCCCGTGGTGTACCCTGTTCAGTCCGTGCTTTGCAGCTTTTCAACTCTACTGCAAGCGCCGCCTGGGTGACAAGTTGGACACGTGGGTCAGCGGGCCAGATGCTTGATAATGGTGTTACACCAATTGTGTTATACCGTATTGGCTTTAGAGTGGCAGTGTCTGTGCATAATGGTGTTACACCGTTGGTGTTACACCGTATTGGTATTAAGCCTTGCTGCTGAGGCATTATTAACCATTAGGGGATTCCTAGGTCTTGAACAAAACAACCCCGTCTATGAGGTTATTTATGAGAGGTTAAGGAGGCTTGAGGAGGGGTGGCATGCCAGCAAAGTACTTAGCAGGGAAATGGTTGACGAGCTTATTAAATTAATGAATGAGGTAATGTCGTATAGGAGGGAGAGGGAGGCATTGAGCTTATCGGAGAGGCTCATGTATGATATTAAGAGATTCATGTCAAGCAGATTCCAGGTAAGCGTTATGAAGCTTGACAATACCGAGCGTGCCGTTCAAGAGGTCATTAGAAAGTATGGTTCAGAAGTACGTGCATCATTTTATGAGAGCGATAGAAGGAATTTACGGATGGCCCTATTGAAGGACCTCCTCAGGGCTCTTAAGGGAGTTAATAGTGGGGATGTTAGGCAAGTGGCGTATAACCTTGCAAGTTACATAGAGGGCGAGGTTCTACATGAACTACAGAGACGTCATTGAGAGGGCTCTCTCGGAGTATAGGCTCATGCTTGGGATCAGGGATGACGTTAAGTTTAGGGTAAGGAGGTATAAGACGAAGGCAGCATCAAGCAACATTAAGGCGAGGACGATATGCATAAATGAGGACCTGTTGGACCTCGGCGAGGACATAATTAAATACCTGGTGCTCCACGAATTGCTGCATATAAAGCTACAGAGTAGGCATCATGATGAGAGGTTTTACGCTATGCTGCACTTCTTCATGCCGCCCGAGGAGGTAGATGCCATTAGGGACGTGATTATGAAGAGGATGCTGCAGAACCACATGACGAAAAGAATAAGCCGTTAGCGGGCTGAGGGCTTAGTCTTAATCCTTGTAGAACTCGGGTCCCCCCCTGCCCGCGGTGTTTTTGTGGCGTTAATATGCTGATTCGATCGATTGCGGTTGATTGTCTTCCCAGTTGCTATTGCATATAATGCTTTCGTTCTGCTAGTTCACTTTTGTCCCTGTCTTTGTATTCCCCGTACTGCTCCATGGTTGTCATGCAGTCCCTCTAATGGCGTATTCGCATTGCAGTCATGTGCCTCACCCATGTCCCCCGTAGCTTCGCCCCTTTTCGATTAATTGGGAACGGCGAAGGAGCTCCATTACGGCGATGGATTTCTCGGACGGAGGTGGAGGAGTGCCGAACTGTTGAAGCAGCGAATCATAATAAGTAGGGTTACCGTCCCTGATCTGAGAGGGAGTCTTGGAATAGACCTTGAAGATGGAAAGCGCATCATCCACGGCCTCGGCAAGCCAACCAGGAACAATAAAATCAAGGCCACGCTCATAAGAGCGAGACTCCGAAGCACAATCCAGGAGAGGGGAAAAGGAGCCGGGACTACCATTATAACGGCCGTGGCAACCCAGGATGAGGGAGGGAGAATAAAGGGTGAGATCACGAAACAGGGAACGAACGGAGGAAACCAACAGGCGAAGCCTCCAAGGACCATAAACACGCTCCAAGCGAGAACGAACCAAGGAGAAGGAGAAATCGACTAAAAGCTTAACCAAGAGAAGGGAAACAAAGAAGACCAACCAATTATCATTATCCTTAGGAAGAAGGAAATGAAGCCTAACAACACCCCAACCAGAGGAAGCAGAGGAATTAGGGGAAGCAGCAACAGGCGAAGAACCAACAGAGGAAGAGGGAGAGGAGCGGCTCGCCAACCCAGAGCGAGATCCAGAGCGAGATCCAGAGGAGGAGGAACTAAGCCCATCAGCCAGGCGATGACCCCCCAGGTTATCGTCGGGTTTATCTTCGGGTTCCACATTCGCTGGAACGGTGAATCCATTTAGGAAGAGGGAATCAAGCCAATCCGATAGGGAGTAGAGGCCCCTCTCATCCTTCCTCACGAAGCCGCGCTCCTTAAGGCGGCGCAGAGCGGAGTAGACGGCATTTGTGGAGAGGGAAGTGGCATAAACGATGTCGGCAATTCTGAACTGCTTGGCCAGTTCGGAGCCAGCCAGGTAGCTTAGGATTATCCTCTCAGTCCTACCCAGGCGAGAGAGAGCAGCTGTGGATTTCTTCGGGTTCCGCAAAACGCGTGATGAGGGGTCATGGGGAGTAGTTCTGTTCACTTGTTCAACGGATTGATGACTCGGGTCCAGCGACCCGTCCACTGACGCCTCACCCATCATTGGCGACGCCGTTCGCGACCATCCGCTCCACCCAGGGCTTGCATTCATCGGCCACTCTGCATCTGAGCATATCGTCGCGCTCCGCCAGCCCCAGCCCCATCACTTTGTGCATAGCCGAGTAGACTTCATGTCGATCAACGCCGTCAATAGTCCCATACGGCAATCCGTAGACGCACGATATGACATCCTCAATTATCTCTTGCCCCATCGCCATACACCTCAAGGCCCATCCCTGCCCTCGAACTGGGCCACGTACTTGCCAACCAGGCTTCGCCCCATCGGCCAGGCGGGGGCGGTTTCGAGCTGGTTTCGAGCTGATTGTGGGGCCGATCGGCGCATCACTCATGGTGGGCCGCCTTTACGTTGGCAACCTCAATTAACACGTTCAACTCAGCCCTGGCCTCCCACAACTGACGCCACAGGTCGTTAAGCTCGCTGGGCAGTATTATGTAGTAGCGGTCTCCGCTTCTTGTGATTTTCCTCCTCCCCAACGGGATTGTCCTCGCGGAAACGAAGATTGACGAGGACATATTGGTCCATCACCCCTTGCAGCATGATACCTAATAAGCGCAGCTGTAAAGCCACATAGTTAATCATGGTAATTTGTGTAAGCTTTATGCGAGTATTCCACGGTTAGCTTGTAAACGAAACGTTTAAAGGGATGGCCGGCGCATTGTGTGGTCGTGGGCAACAGGCGCGTCGTGTATGGGGGCGGTAGGGGGCCTAAGGTTAATGGGCCTAAGACTTGCGTTGACTATGCCAGGTCATACGTTAGGGGATTCATAACCGTTTACATTGCCTGGTTCCTTGGCCTCGACGCTGAGGACGGCTTTTGGAGCGATTATTTCTGGCCGTTGGAGGGGCTTTGGTCGATTAAGAGGGCTCAGAAGGACATAAGCATAATGAGGCAGTGCGATTGTGGAAACGAGAAAAGTGGGAAAAAGTGCAATTGCCTTGTCGATGGGAATAAGCTCAGGTTCACTGATAAGGGCTGGGGTTGCATGGAGCATGCACTGGTTGAGTTCCTGAGGCACGAGTTCAAGGGGGTGAATATTGTTAAGGGGGTGAATATTGTTAAGGAGTACCCTCAGGTTGTACTAATTGCGCCTGGCTTTGCGTATGAGAATGGCATCGATGTATTGGATGCTATAATGCCTATTAAGGAGGAGGTAGAGAAGTACAATAAGGAAAAGAGCGCTGGTTCCCCCATACTCGGGCCAGGTTTAAAGCCTGACCCCATTCTTATGGTTAAGGAGTTGAGCGAAGTCAGTGAATTGAACCGCAATGACCCTAAGTTCATGAGAATCCGCATAGACATTGGATACGCAGCCAGAGCCTTAGTGAACAAGAGAAAGTACCCTGATAACTCTGATAAAGTTGAGACCCTACCCTCAAGGTGGCTAATACCAATCATACCCTACCTAATAAACATGGGGTTCAAGTTAGACTGGGAGCGGCAGAACGCCAGCGAGAGAGAGCTAACACTAACACTCACAGCAGAAAACATACACCTAGACCTAGTTTTCAAAAACTTTTAAATTTAAAATTTTTCAACTTTTCCTTTACATGGCTTTTTCGTTTGTAATGCTAATGCTAATGCGAATAGGATTATGAACACGATTGCTAGAATCCTCCATGGATTCCTATTAGACGGGTTGGAGGGGTATGGGTTGGAGGAGTACATTAACATAATGCTGTGTTTCTTGTTTTTAAGCATTCAGTGTGAGCCGAAACATCGAGTTGTTGAAAAGTTGGATATATCTTTTTGCCGTTTTAAAAAAGAACAATTTTAAAACTTTCTAATCTTATCCACATAAGGTTAGCTTTTTCATAATGGGATCACTTTCTTTTAGCTAACCTTTATTAAATAAGGCTATCCAGAACCAAGATGCCATGGGGATAACGATGGATGCCATTTCACTATGTCTCATGATGGCTCTGCCCCAACACCGAGAGAAACAAGCTAAAAAACAACACTATCATGATGGTGTTACACCAACGGTGCCACACCATGCATAGCATCATAAACCAATTACAGTACGTGCTGTACAGGTGCTGTACAATGGATTTTTACGTGGGCTGGAGCAATGGTGTTATACCATGGGGGGAATGAGGAGGAGAACGACTGGAGGACATCTGCGCAATGGGGCTGGAGCAATGGTATTGGTATTACACCGCGTTTTTCGGTTCATTAGGCCCCGACCGGGATAACGCGCCTGAACCAACATGCGGTACACTCATGTGGTACAGCACCACATGTTCACATAGCCTGTATACACACAGCCAACCGGCGACCAATACGCTCCGAGCGAGGAGGCGAAAAAATGGTGGAAAACAGAAAAACAGGTGAAAACTGCGCAACTGCTAGCCAACCGGGACTGTGCCTGAACCCAGTGGCTCCGCCGGCGCCCGGGGAGCACGGGCTGGGGGCTCGACGGGGAGGCAGAGGCCCAAACACAGCCCAATCATGCGAGGCATCCCCCTCCACTGGGGGTGGGCAAGGCTAGCAACATGCCCACGGGTTAATAGTTAACTATCCCGCCCTAACGGACGGGGCTTCCCGATTCATCGATGCGCTCTCGCTGTCGAGCATTGCCGGCGGGACGGCGTACGTGTCCAATGCATGTGCCGATTTGGTTGCGGTTGCCACTTAATGACCTCTTCCCCGCCTTTAGGGCGAGGCTTTCCGCTCACTTAGTAAGGTTTAAAACCATTGTTCGTATTTTTAATTATGCCGTGCCTAACCGATGAGGATGGGAAGATAATCGTGTGCCTCGACAAACAGGAGGATATCGATCGTGCGCTCGTGCATAGTGGACAGGGCAAGGAGCTCCTGGATAATTTCGAGCAATTGATTAGGTCCATGGCTAACACGCGAGGTGGAACCCAATGACGTACAGGGTACTAATCACCGATGAGTACGGGTACACGGATGTGCTTGCCGATGGGTTTGCCACTAGGGAGCATGCAGAGAGGTTTATGAATGGTGTTAAGAGATACCTTTGTCATCCTGAGAACGTTAGGCTTAGCATTGAGGAGGTGCTATGACTGGCTTAACCTGCAGCCAGGCAGCGCAGGACAGCCCTCTCAGTCCCGCCCAAGCGCGCCAGAGCAAAAATAAAGGATTTACCATTAATATACACGGCAGATATAGAGGAGGAAAAACAAAACCAAATTTATCAAAAAGTAAATAGATATAGATCCTGTTAGCTAGTTTAGCTAGATATTAAAGAGGAAAGTTTGCAGGCGCAAGCAACGCAACTCGACAACCTCAAACCCATGCATCATAGAGTAATATTAGACGCAATCATAGCACATATAGCATGGATCTTTAAACACCCTCTACCAGGGCTAAAGCCTCCAACTGAATTTTTAATTTTCCTAAAACCCTTCATGGATAAGATATGCAACACCACATGACTTTCATTTTTTAAAAAATAAAAATTTTTCAATTTTTCCTTTACATGGTTTTTTCGTTTGTGTTGCGAAAGCGAAATGATGAATTGAATAATGAATTTCTTTCATTTTTCTATGCATAAAGCTTAAAAATAAGCTAAAATACTTATTCATGATGGCCTTGTGGCCAAGACGTTTAACTTGACCAAAGCAATGTTGAAGTATATTAAGGGCAAGGCTAAGTGGGTTGAGGTGAAGTTATGAGCGAGCAAATGAGCGAGCTATTGCCGCTGATCAAGTTCATTGAGGGGCATCCCGAGGTTGATGTGGTTGGTTACTTGCGTAAGATGTTGAAATGGGTATATGAGTGCCCCAAAAAGAACGCCGATAGCCCAGGCATCTGTAACTATGGGTTTGAGTGGAGTGATGTCGGCGTGCCTGCCTGGTTGCTTAAACAGCTCGTTGAAATCGGCGTGTTACAGGTTACATTGCAGACAAATAAGCACACGATGTATAGCTTCACAGTTGAGCCCAGCAAAATCGAGGAATTCCTAAACATGTTCTCAGCCCCAGGCCCGGCTAAGGTTGAGTTGCCGTCTGACTTCATGAGCACCATTGAGGGCTACGATGATTTGAAAGCCGTGATTAAGAGGATTGTAGTTAATGAGGAACCGATCCACGTGCTTCTGGTCGGGCCTCCATCAACCGCAAAATCATTAATGCTGATGGAGATTGAGAAACTGCCTGAATCCGTATTTATAACCATGGGAACGGCGACCAAAGCAGGTATTCGTGATGTCCTCCTTGCCAGGAGACCAAGGTACCTAATCATTGATGAAATCGATAAGTTGAATAGCCAGGAGGACTTAAGCATACTGCTGACGCTGATGGAGAGCCAAAGGCTCGTCGTCAGCATCCATAAAATGAGCATCGATGTTCCAATGAAGGTTTGGGTATTTGCGGCCGCCAACCGCATCAATAAATTACCGCGTGAGCTCCTGGATAGGTTCTGGATGTTTAATTTAAAGCCCTACACAAAGGAGGAGTACCTGCGGGTAGTGACCAATGTTTTGATTAAGCATTATAAAAAGGATCCCGAGTTGGCTAAATACATTGCCGAGAAGGTCGGCGAATATAGCTTAAGCGTCAGGGAAGCTATCAGATACGCCAAGATCTGTGGCGATAAACAGTGCGTGGATGAGGTATATGAGTCGCTCGTGAGGTATGTGGTACGCGGCCAGGCCAAAACAACCTAAACATGAGTTAAACCAATAATAAGATAAGAATCAATTCATTCCCACTTCGCACATGAGACTATTTGTAATGAGACTATTAGCATTACTCATGGCGGCGCTTGCGCTGATGATATTCGTGTGGGGGTGCTTCACGTGGTTGATTTAGGCGCCCACAGGCTCAAAGCCTCGGTGCAAATTCAACGCAGTATTGGCGATTACTCAACGAATAAACAAAACATTTTAAAGGTAAATGCCTTTAATTGACTATGCTATTGAACTCAATTAATCGGCCACAGGCAACCACCACATGCATACCGGTACCGTTGTGCAATGCCGGTATGCACGGCGGTTCATGGTGGTATGCATGGTGAATAGGAACAGAATCACAAGAATGAGAGTTAAGATCATTCTCTGGCGGACCCGGTGGGATTTGAACCCACGGCCTACGGCTCCGGAGGCCGTCGCTCTGATTCCATGCTGAGCTACGGGTCCCTAAAGAAGCGTGTTGCTCAGCGTTTAAAAACATTGATAAAACAAACGGTGAACCTCGCTTCTTCTAGGGATGAAGTAGGTTTAAGCTACATATGCTTGGGGCAAGTGAAGCCATAGGGGTTGAACCCTAGGCATGTTGACGGAGCCATCTTTAAGGAAGGTGAATCTAGCCTGTTAATTCATCTATCCTGGCTACTTTCTCGCCGTGCTCGCTTTTCCTTAACTCGCTTATTTCGTTTCTCTCGTACTTATATACGACATCAGCCTTATTTGGCTCGAAGTCCCAAGGAATAACTAGGACGTAATCTCCTACCCTCATCCACATTCTTCTCCTGTACTTTCCAGGTATTCTAGCTATCCTGGCTTTCCCATCTTCACACATTACCTTAACTCTATCATCTCCAACTATATCGGTTACCTTAGCTATTAGCTCCCCCTCCTCAGGTAATCTAATTCTTTGACTTGACATTCAGGGAACAGCGAGCATCCACGTATTTAACGGTTTCCCCTCATCGATTCAGGGCAGTAAACTACCAAACGAGGGCTTTGGCAATGAAGCTGATGGCTCCCCAGCCCCTAGAGGGATAAGGCTCCTTATCGGGTGAGTTAATGATTCCGCAAGCATGGATGAGCCCGTTCTTAGGAGGGCTCCCTTTCTAGTTTTATGCAGTTTCCCCTATAGACGTAGAACCAGCACTGGTTTCTGGGCACTACCTTAATGGCGCCGTTCTGGGTTAATATTAGAAACGAGTTCCTTCTCTTCTCAACTATTAATCCCCTTATTCCGTTCATGTATGGATTAAGGCACTTCGTCGTCTCAACTAGGGGTAGAGCCATTATTTATCCCCCCTCATGAATGCATTAAAAAGGGGTTCCCCAATCATTGCCTCAGCCTCCTCCGTATTCTCTCCTCTCCTCGCTTCGCCGCCTTCGCTAGATCCCCCTTACCAGCCATCCTAATCACTAGTATTAGGAGGAGCAGTAAGCTTAGAACCCTACGCATGGTCACTCGCTGCTGCCTATTAACCGGATTAAAAACTTATATTTCCTTGCTTGTTCCCCTTGACGAGATGCCAACTAACCTGCCTCCGGAGGCCAAGGCTAAGTGGATGAAGGCAATGAATGCCAAGACAGATGAGGAGAAGATAGCGGCCCTAGAGGAGTTCCTGAGTTCAATACCGAAGCATAAGGGCACGGAGAACCTTGTTCACTTCGTTAGGCATAGGATTGCGGCGTTGAGGCAGGAGATCGAGCTTAAGCAGAAGAAGGAGAAGGGGAGCCGTGGGGGCAGGACCATATATGTGGAGAAGGAGGGGGATGCGCAGCTTGGCGTGGTTGGGCTGCCTAGTTCCGGTAAATCAAGCCTACTGAAGTGCTTGACTAATGCGAACGTGGAGCCGGATGATGTTCCATTCACTGATTCCCAACCGATTCCAGGCATGTTCATAGAGGACCTTATATATTACCAATTAGTTAAGTTCCCCTCGCTTAACCCCTTCGATGCGGAGAGCGACACCAATGTCCTCGCGGCCTCCCTTGCCAGGAACGTGGATGGATTGATAATAGTGCTGGATGCCTCAAGCAACATAGAGGAGCAAGTGAGGAGGATAGAGGAGATATTTAAGGGGCATGGAATATTGATTAGGCGGCCCCGTGCATTGATAAGCATCAAGAGGACCGTGAGCGGGGGCATACAGGTCTCGGGCTCGTTTCACGGCTGCTCCATTGACTCCGTCAAGAGGCTATTAGCGGATTACGGCATATTGAATGCCCAGGTAACGATAAATGGCGAGGCCACGCTGGATGATGTGGAGGACGCGCTGTATAAGAACTATGTCTATAAGCCCAGCATATTCCTGATAAATAAGGTGGATCTAATCGATAGGGGGAGCCTAGCTGGAATTGAGTTAGAGCCCAGGATCCTGGCGTCCCTAGTGAAGTGCAGGATAAACAGGAAGCAATTAAGCGAGACCATACTGAGGAGGCTTGACTTGATTAGGATCTATTCGAAGAATACTCAAATGGATACATACTCCAGGAAGCCCCTCATCATGCGGCGCGGATCAACCGTGGGGGACGTCGCTAAGTCAATACACACGAGCCTCTATGAGAACTTCAGGTACGCCAGGGTGTGGAGGATGGAGGACTACCCGAATCTCTATAAGAAGGTGGGCCTCAATTACGTGCTGGATGATCAGAACATAATAGAGATACACTCCTAGAAGCGATTCCTTCCCCTAGCCGTCGAGAATGGGCAGGTGAATCTATAATCACAGTGCTTGCAGTTACTGATCGAGTTATTATGGGTTGGGTTCCTCTTATATAGCCAATACCCCAATGCATTCTCTATATCCCTCATAACGCCGGATTCATCCACCTTGACATCCCTGATCAAGGCGCTGCCCACCCGCGTCGCTTGGCCGGGAGGCATGTCCAGTAACTTGCCTCTTAATTCCTCAACCTCATTCCTCAAAACGAAGCTGGCGCCCCTCATCACCTTAACCACGAACGCCCTTGAGCACTTGAAGCCTAGTCGCCTCATCATGACGCAGTAAATCGATGCTTGCATCATCTCGTGGTCGCGTATCTCCATGAAGCGGCTGCCCGTCGTCTTCAGCTCAATTATCCCCAGTGCCTCCTTTAATGGAATCACCATATCTATTTGGCCCAGGATGGGGACCCCGCTCACTAAATCAACTACAGCTACCTCGGGCGATGGATTGCTTAAATCCACTTTGCCTATCCATCTGGACCCAACCACGTTATTGAAGTACTCGACCCCCTCCTCCCCCCTATTAACCAGGGTTGGAACGCTCTTCCCAACATCCAAATCATAACCGGCCTCCGCCCTGACCCCTAGTTGCCTCCCGTGCTCCTCAATGCCGCCTAGGCTCGCCTCCCCCACTTCCCGGGGCATCATGTTGCTCAGGTGAACCCTGTACTCACATACCTTGGCTTGCACGGCTATATTGCTTACCATTAGGAAGACGGCTCCATGCTTCATCTTAGGCAGGGACCGCCACTCCCCGCTCCAAAAAATGGCATCCCTCCGCAGTATTGGGGCATCCACTTGATTGGGCATTCATGCTGGCATAAAAACGTATCGACCACTCCTTGTTAATGCTTATTAATGGGAACTACTAGTGATATATATGCCCATAATCGATGAATTAAGGAAGGCGGTTGGCGATAATCACGTGCTTACCACTAGGGAGGACATGCTTCCATATATGCGCGATGCCTCCTACTTCATTGGCGAGGAACCCATTGCCGTAGTGCTCCCGGGAAGCACTGAGGAACTATCCAGGGTAGTGAAGGCGTGTTACGCGAATGAGGTTTCCATGTATGTGAGGGGCGGCGGCACATCGCTCACCGGCTCCTCGGTGCCTATGCGGGGCGGGGTAGTGATAAGCATGAATCGCTTCGACAAGATACTGGAGACGAGCATACCGGATAGGTACGTCGTGGCCGAGGCAGGCGTGAGGCTGGACACGCTTAACGCGTACTTATCGAAGTTTAATTACTTTTATCCCCCAGACCCCGCCAGTTCCCTGGCCGCCACCGTTGGGGGCTCACTATCCACTAACGCTGGGGGCTTGAGGGGGGTAATGTATGGCGCAACAAAGGAGTGGGTGCTCGGCATGGAGGTGGTTCTGCCGACCGGCGAGGTGGCTCAATTCGGGGGCCGCGTCCTCAAGAGGTCGATAGGTTATGACTTAACGGCGTTAATGATTGGAAGCGAGGGAACGCTGGGCATAATAACTAAGGCCACGCTTAAGATAGCGCCCATTCCCCGGAGGATAGGCAGAATACTTGTTTACTATGAGTCAATAGATGCGGCGGGGAGAGCGGTTGCTAAGTTGAAGGAGGCGGGGATAATACCATACATAGCGGAATTCATGGATAGGATATCCATGGAGGCAGCCAAGAAGGGGAAGGGCGTGGATTACCCGCAGGAAGCTAATTACATGTTGATAATAGATATAGCGTCAACCGAGGAATCGCTTCAGAAGGATCTGGAGTCGGCCGCGGAGGTGCTTAAGTCGACTAGCCCCATGAGTCTGAGAATAACGACTGACCCCGCCGAGATGGAGCGGATATACTTGGCTAGGAAGGGGCTCTACTCCTCCCTCCTAATGGAGCGGACTGCGCCTGGAGAGAAGGTGATAATAGGCGATATAGTGGTTCCATCAACCGAGGTGCCCGCCACGCTGCTGGATATAGATAACGCGATAAGGAATTATGGCTTCAAGGTATCCCTCTTCGGCCATATAGGGGATGGAAATATACACCTCAACATATTCGCCGACACCAGTAAGGAGAATGAGATGCGCAGGGTCTCCTCGTTCCTGTTGGAGACAGGCATGATAGCGGTGAGGCATGGAGGCAGCGTCTCGGCCGAGCATGGCATTGGGCTGGAGAAGAAGCAGTTACTGGTTGAGGAGTTCAAGGCCAGGGGCACCCTAGTTAACTTGGAGCTAATGAGGCAAATAAAGAAGGTTTTCGATCCAAAGAATCTCCTAAACAGGGGGAAACTCTTTGATTAGCGTCCTAACAGCGTTGGAGAAGGAAGTCACGGCATGCATAAACTGCGGGTTCTGTGAGGCGGTTTGCCCAACATTGCCGGCAAGCGATTACAGGGCGTCAATGGGGGCCAGGGGCAGGATTAACCTAGCGAAGGAGTTCCTAGAGGAGGTTAGTAGAAGCGGGAGAAGCAAGTTATCTGTGGGGGACGCCTTTAATTCATGCCTAAGCTGCTACGCGTGCCTACAGGTGTGCCCCGCCGGAGTGAATGCGGGGAGGGCCAGTGACTACATGAAGCAAGTCATAGCTAGTGGGCAACTCCTCGAGAAGAGGCAGGAGCACCCAATAGCTAGGATGATAGTGGAGCTGACTCTGAGGTATAGGGATCCACTGGGCCTAGGGGATAAGTGCGCCGATTGGGCCAATGGCATTGAGTTCGATAATGACTCAACCACTATACTATACACGGGCCACATGTATCAATTAATGGCGTATAATAAGAAATTGAGGGAATTGCTTAACGGCAACATGGAGCTAATGAGGATTGGGTCGAGCCTAATCACGCGCGCACCTGCCTTGGCTAAAATCATGCGGGGACTCTACGATAAGGAGGTAAAGGATAAGATGGAGAAGTACCTACGCAACGTGGTTACCCTACTCAAGGCGGCCGGAATCAAGTTCAGGTACTTGGGCGTGGATGAGCCGTACCCCGGCACGCTCCTCCTCGATATGGGGTACGTAAACGAGTTCGCTAATTACGCTAGGCAAGTCACCGATCTATTTCACGAGAAGGGGGTGAAGAGGATAATAGTAATTGATCCACATACATATGACATATTGATTAACGAGTACCCGAAGTACGTGCCTAGCTTTGATTTCGAGGTGGTTCATTACCTGGACCTCCTGGGTTCCCTCCAGTTCAAGAGCCTCGGCGATTCCGTGACCTATCACGAGCCCTGCCACCTAAAGAGGAGGATGAATTACGATAAACCCCTCGAGCTCCTGAGCAAAGTGGGTCAAGTGAAGATGCCTCGCCACAATGGTAAAAACACCATGTGCTGCGGCGGGCCCGATGAGGCGTTCTACCCAAGGGTGTCGAATAACGTGGCTGTCCTCAGATTCAAGGAATTGAAGGAGACAAGCGCCTCCAAGATAGTGACCGCATGCCCCATATGCTTCGTTAACCTGGACATGGATGGAAGCGTAGTCGACATTTCACAAGTATTGGTGGACTCATTGATGAATCAGGCACCACGCTGATCGGGATGCATAATGGATGAATCGCTTGCCAAGGAATTGATCAGCCACATACTGGAGGAGGCAGATCTCTATAGGAAGACAAGGCAATGGCTACGAGGCTCCACCCTAAACGGGAGGGTACACGTCGTGGCCATCGGGAAGGGAGCCATATCCATGGCGGCCGCCGCCGAGGATGAATTGGGACCCAACATAGTGAGCGGGGTGGCCGTGGTTCCAAGGGGCACGCCGGGCCGATTAAGGATGATCCCTATAATTGAATCGACCCACCCATTGCCAAGCGAGGCCAGCCTAGAGGCCGCGCATAGGATACTCTCATTGCTGGAGAAGATTAGTGAGGGGGACGTGGTTCTCTTCCTAGTCAGCGGCGGAGGATCAGCTCTAGTGGAGTTACCTGTGGAGGGGGTGTCACTCGATGATTTGCGTCGACTCAATGATCTCCTGATAAGGAGCGGAGCCACGATTAATGAGATCAATGCCGTTAGGAAGCATATCTCCATGGTTAAGGGCGGGCAATTAGGTAGGCTAGTGATGAGGCGGGGCGGACGCGTCGTTTCCCTGTTGGCGAGCGATGTGCCTGGCGATGACCCGGCAACAATAGCAAGCGGACCCACCGTTCCCGATCCAACTACGTATGGGGATGCCATAGCATCATTAAGGAGAAACGGCGTTTGGGACACTGCTCCCCCCAGTGTTAAGCGAGTATTGGAGGAGGGAGAGCGGGGGCTCAGGGAGGAGACGCCGAAGGAATTAGGGGGAGCTATCACTGTTGTGGTGGCCTCCAATATGGATGTATTGAGGGGAGTCGCTGAGTGGCTGGAGAAGAGGGGGCATCCATCCCTAATATTGACGTCGAGGATGGAGGGGGAGGCACGGGAAGTGGGCAGATTCCTGGCCAGCATTGCGCTGGACTCGATCAAGAGAGGCGTGCCGTTGAGGAGAGGCATCATTCTTGTGGGGGGCGAACCAACGGTTACGGTGGTTGGCAATGGAGTGGGGGGCAGAACCACTGAGATGTGCACTGGATTCGCTTTGAGCGTGAGAGACATGAATGGGGTCGGTTTATTGGCTTTGGCCACTGATGGGCTTGACGGAAACATGGGGGCAGCTGGCTGCATTGCCGATGGAAACACAATCAATGAGGCTAGGGCGCGCGGCATCGATGCAGCAGAGGAATTGAGGAGAAACAATACAGCCGCGATTTACGAGGCCACCGGATCATTGATCAGGACCGGCTTAACTGGAAGCAACTTGAATATAGTGGCGGCAATAATAATTGATGATACGCCTCATGCCTAGGCGCGGCTTGGTAATACGGTTATAGAATTCGTTAAATGCTATGTTGTGGAATTACCTAGCGAATAATTAGTATGCAACTTTATTCGTCGCCTCAAATTATATTAATTATATATTGGCGATAATTAATATTGTTATTAAGATGGATTCTAATGTTGCCTTATCATTTTGTCTTATACATTTATAGGATATATTATTTGGTAGTAATTGTTATAAATAACTTTGAAGCATCCTTATAATGGCTAGTCAAAACACATACGTACTTAATGAGGCGATAAGAAAGCTCTGGGTAAGGATAATACCATTCGTGTTCATACTATATGTAATAGCCTTCCTTGATAGAGTTAACATTGGATTCGCCGAGGTCCCAATGCATCAATTACTGGGGTTCAGCTACTCTGCGCTGGGGCTTGCCTCGGGCATATTCTTCATTGGCTACTTCATATTCCAGATGCCGGGCACTTACCTGGTCGATAAGATCGGAGCCAAGGTAGTTATAGCGATATTCCTCGCCGGGTGGGGAATATTCGGAATACTGGTCGGCACGGTCACCAATGTTATGGAGCTTTACATATATAGATTCATTGAGGGATTCATGGAGGGTGCATTCTTCCCCGGCGTCATATACTATCTATCCCTTTGGTTCCCGCAGAAATGGAGGGCGCAGGCAGTGGCTCTCTTCATGATGGCTATTCCGGTCTCCGAAATAATTAATGGCCCATTAGCGGGCTACATAATAACCACAATAGGTTGGCGCTGGCTATTCTATATAGAGGGGCTACTTGCCCTCATCTTCTCGCCCATTGCCTACATATTTATGACTAATAGGCCAAACGAGGCTACTTGGCTATCCCCAGAGGAGAAGAATGCGTTGATCGCGGCCCTCAATAAGGAGGCGGAGGAGGCGGCCAAGAAGGTTAAGCAAAGCATAGGCTCCGCGCTGGCTAACCCAGTTACCATAATGCTTGCCCTCATCTATTTCTTCTGGGTAACCGATCTATATGCGGTGAGCATATGGACCCCAGCAATACTTAAGCTCGGCTCCGCTTATGGCTATGTTGGCGTGGGGTACCTGGTGTCGGGCATATGGTTGATAGGCCTTGTGTATATGTACGTGTGGGGCCGCCACTCCGACATGACGCTGGAGAGGATCCACCATACTGCCATACCGTTAATTATAGGCGCAGTAGGGGCAATAATCGCAATAGCGTTCCCAAACAACTTCTATGCCCTGCTCATTGGCCTAATACTGCTCACGATGGGTATACTGGGGCCATTTGGCTCCTTCTGGAGCCTCCCAACCATGTACTTAACGGGCAGCGTGGCAGCAGTGGCAATAGGATTCGTTAATTCAATAGGCAACCTGGGAGGATTTGTCGGCCCATATATAGTTGGCTACATTAAGGCAGTGACCAACAGCTTCGCGCTGGCTTATATGGTATTCGTCGTGTTCTTCGTGCTGGCCGTGGTACTGGTCTACCTGCTAAAGGCATTCAAGCAAGTGGCAACAGCATAAGAATCTCTAAAGAATCCTTAACCAATCATTTATTCATTTCATTCAATTTATTGGATTCCCCACCCAATGAGAACTCCTCGTAAACCTTGCACAGTATTCTCCTAGTCATGCCCCAAATCACTATTCCATCATATATTATGGCCTTCCTCTCCCTCCCCTTAACGGCGGTGACTGCCTCGTACTTAGGCAACTCGCTTAGATTGATCCACCTCAACTCATCGAATTCCCCGCCGTCCTTGGTCGGATTCACGTCGCATCCATCAATCATGAAGATTATTGGAACCACATTTATCTCCGGCACGTTCTTTGGATGATGAATGTCGAGCACCTTGATGATCCTCGCCCCACTTAAATCAATGCCTGTTTCCTCCATTGTCTCCCTAATGGCTGTTCTCAAGAGATCCCCATCCTCCTCCTTATAATGTCCGCCCGGAAACGATGCATCCCCGGCCCATGGGTCATTACTCCTATTACGCCTCCTGCCGACCAGCACCTGTAAATCGCCATTACACTTCCTAATCACTACGGCAACGGATGCCCACGTGCCTTCCCTAGGCTTATATGACTCCACGTCGAGGATAGCAACCATAGTTATTAATATCCTTTTCCCATAATTAACCTGTAAGGCAATGCATTTCCAGCGGCCTAGAAACGATCACTGAATGGAAATGAGGGAACCCCCTTAGGGCTGGGGGGAGAATAGTTCCCCAATATCTATGGTGGAGCACTCCAATGGAATAATGACTCGGCCGCCCTCCAACACTGGGTTCCGTATATAGTAATGAATGGGAACTAAGTACTTCACTCCAGCCTTCTCGGCGATGCTTAATGCATCCCTAGTCGTGCTGTGCCCAACGCCGTGGGCCTCCGCCTCCATGCCTGGATTACCGCCTGTCTCGTGGATAAGCACATCACAGTTAGCTGCCAGCCTCACTATTGAGTCGGTTGGAACCGTGTCCCCGCTATAAACCATGCATTGCCCGCTCGCGGTTTCAACCACCTTGACCGCCATTGATGGAATCGAGTGAGACGCCGCCGCCCCCCATACCTGGAAGCCGGGGCCCTCGTATATGATCCTCGCCTCCTCATTCAAGTTATTAACGCCGATCAATTGAAGCCAACGAATATACTTCTCCAAGTGAACGCTCCTCATCAATTTCCTAAGATCCCTCACAACGTAATCCATGGCCACGACTCGCACCCTACGTCTCTGCATGCTTCCCATTAATGCGAATGATGGGATCCCCAGCGTGTGGTCTCCATGGCCGTGGCTCAGCACTATGGCATCTAAATCACCCACGTCGAGGCCCGTGCATTTCCTGTACTGCCTGTATATGCCTTCCCCCGCATCGAGCAGGATCCTCCTCTTCCCCACCGTGACGAGAATGGAGGTCATCGATAACCAGGGACTGGATACCCACCCACCAATGCCCAGGAAAGTTATTTTCATGGGTGGAAGACGCTTATGGGTTTATAAAGGAAAGCCCTTAATCCACGCTAAGCACTGCTCCCCTTGATGCTGATGTGACTAGCCGCGAGTATCTGGCCAATGCTCCGCTTAAGTATCTAGGTCTCGGCGGCGCCCAGTCCCGCAACCTATTGCTTATCTCCTCATCGCTTAACTTCACGTTGAGAACCTTATTAACGGCGTCTATGGTTATGTGATCCCCATCCCTAAGAGCGGCTATTGGGCCCCCCATGGCTGCCTCAGGCGCCACGTGGCCCACCATTAATCCCCTTGTTGCGCCGCTGAACCTGCCATCCGTGATCAAGGAAACACCATCCCTGAGACCGGCGCCAACTATGGCTGACGTGACGGAAAGCATTTCAGGCATGCCGGGAGCGCCGCGGGGCCCCACGTACCTAATCACAACCACGTCGCCGGCCTTGATCTCGCCGCCCATAACTGCCTTGAATGCCGACTCCTCATCATCGAACACCCTCGCGACCCCATCATGCCTAAGCCTACTTACCCCAGCCACCTTAACCACCGCGCCCTCCGGCGCTAGGTTGCCTCTAAGTATGGCGACTCCCCCGGTCTGTAGAATGGGCGACTCAAGGCTCTTAACTATGTTTTGCTCCCCCTCATTAATTGGCATCATCCACGGCCACTGCCTCTTCAGGTTCTCCTCCAGCGTTTCCCCCGTCACTGTTAATGTTCTTTGATTTATCAATCCACGACGCGATAATCTGCGCAGAACAAGAGGCAACCCGCCCACTCTATCCAGTTGCCAAACGGCGTACTTACCGCCAGGCAATAGATCAGCTATGTAGGGGGTCCTGGAGTATATCCTGTCGAAATCCTCAAGGGTCAACTTAACTCCAGTCTCATTAGCTATGGCCAATAAGTGAAGCACAGCATTAGTGGAGCCCCCCATTGCGGCATCAACTGCTATGGCATTCTCGAACGCCTCATACGTCATTATATCCCTCGGCTTAATTCCATTCTCGAGAAGCCTCATCAATGCCTCCCCAGTCGCCTCCGCCGCCATCCGCCTCCTCGCATCTATGGCGGGTATAGTAGATGAGCCGGGCAACGACATTCCGAGAGCCTCCCCCAGTATTGCCATGGTATTTGCAGTGTATAGCCCAGCACATGAACCGGCGCCGGGGCACGCAGCGTTCTCTATGAGGCGTAGATCATCCAAGGTTATCTTGCCGGAGAAGTAGGCGCCAACCGCCTCAAACACGTCGCCCAATGAAAGCATCCTGCCCCCTAATTCCCCCGTCAACATGGGGCCCCCATTGATGAAGATAGACGGTATATTTAACCGGGCGGCCGCCATCAACATGCCCGGCTCTATCTTATCGCAACTGGCAATTAGAATCAATGCATCGAAGCGGTGGGCCATTACCATCAACTCAACGGAATCGGCTATCACTTCCCTGCTGATCAGGGAGGCCTTCATCCCCTCATGCCCCATTGCTATTCCATCATCTATCGCAATGGTATTGAACTCCATTGGAGTCCCTCCACTAGCCCTCACCCCCTCCTTAACATGCCTGGCCAACTCATTTAGGTGAATGTGGCCGGGCACTATCTCGTTCCAGGAATTCGCTACCGCAATAAGGGGCTTACTTAAGTCCTCGTCGGAGAACCCGGCGGCCTTGAAGAGGCTCCTATGAGGAGCCCTCTCCACGCCATCCGTCACGGTGCTGCTTCTATGCTTTAGAGTTATTCGCTTCTTTTCCTCCACAACCATTTAACGAAAATAGCATTCCTACTTATAAATATTAATAATTGACCCACCAAGTCAATTGCTTCATTATTCATTATATTAATAATATTATCATTATTATAAATCAAATAAAACATTGAATCAATGCTTAATGTGGATTCTGATCGTTATGTATTTATGTGGCGACTAGATGAGCATAACAGCCCCCACGTGTGCATCCACGCCGCTTGGCGCGGCTCAAACTCGATTGGGCCGCGCCTCCTGTTTAGTTGGGTTTATCATATTTACATATATAAACTAATATCTTAGTTATATTATTAATAAGTGCTTACTGGAAGCTTCTTAAACCCAGGCGCAGTAGCCTAAAACAGGCCTAGACCTGTACTGGATTCACGCTATTGAAAACCGGGGAACCAAAAATTCCCCGGCAAGTAAACGGCGTGGATGCATACAGGGGGCAAGCCGCTTCCTCATCTTGTTGCGGAGGGTAATTTTTATAGCGTTTCAGTTAATTACCCAATTATGTCATTGATAAAGGAGGCCGAGGATAAATCAGTTAAGGGAAGGGGGAGACTTGTTTTGCTGGATTCATTAATGCCGCGATTACTTGGATTAATGGATAAGGCAGTAATGGCGCTGATCAGGGTGCCCAACAGAGAGTTCCTGGATCTATATGATGATGCATTGAGGTCTAATTACAAGATCTTCAACTTATTAAATAAGCGGGAATCGGTGATTGCATTGAGGGTGCTTGGGATCAGTAATTTACCGGATAGGATTGAGGCGCCGCCAAGCGAGTTGAGGCTAATAATTACGGCTTCCGAGGTTTACTTAATTGATGTGGATCCATACGATGATGAGCCCCTGGCCGTGTATAGATTAATGGTGAAGGAGGGCTAATGAGGGGAATCCAAGTAATCGCTTACCCTCCTCATCGCCGCCTCATATATATTCATCGCAGCGCCCCCCGGCTGGAATTCACCGACATCCGTTATGAAGAGATCAATCAATTGCGTGGGGACGCAGTCAAATAACTTCACGGGAATCCCCCTGAACTCCACTTCATGGAGTCCGCTGCAGTCGGCGTTATGGGGCTGCGCCTTGAATGATTCCCCAACCACTATGAATGGCTTCCCCAAGTGCCTCGCCACCAGGGCGAGGGGGAGCGTGCCCACCTTATTCAGAGCTTTATCCATGTACATGCCGTCCGTCCCCACCGCTATCATGTCCACCTCGGCGGCGAATTGCGCCATGGCTGAGTCCGGAACCATGGCTATGCCTGGGAACCGCTTCACGAGTTCCTCGGCCTCGCTTCCAGGCCTTGACTCCAGCACGTATCGTATGGATGAACCGAAGACGAGGGACACGGCGCTGGAGTAACTGATGGTTAAGACGGATCCCTCCCTGTGGATCCTGGACAATGCGTGCCTAGCCTCTTCCCCATACATCCTCAGCGCACGTATGGTTTCAGCACCCATGCCGAACCTATGGAGCGCATCGGCTACGAAGGCTAGGCTAGCCATGCCGCGCCTAATGCCCATCAATTCATTAATGAATTGCTCCTCACTGATTCTTCCCAGGGCGGCCTCCGCTGCATTCAGCGCCTTATCGAAGTACCAGGACGCTCCATGCACCTCATCCCGCCTCATTTCCTCAAAAATGGATGAATAACTCACGTGACTCCCCCTAATTATATGATTATAAATATGAATTCTGGAGACTCATTCAGCGGCTCACTATGGATGTCATGCAGTGAATGCCCCCGTACCCGCCCGTCAATTCGCTGACGTCTATCTGTATGAAGTCTATGCCCTCCTCCATTAGCTCCGGCTTATGTGGGAATATGTGGCCCTCCACCCTTAACTTGCCGTACTCGGCCTTAGCCACCTCGAATAGCTTCGCGTAGTTCGAGTCCGCCTCCGCCTTCATCCTTAATGCATTAATTACCCTCGCTGCATTCATCTCCACGTTCGGAATCAACGCCCTCCTATCCCTGATTGTGAGGAAGTTGCTGGCGTAGGATAATTGCTCCATGAATGATATGGAGATCACATTGAATCCCTTGGACTTAACGTAATCAAGCAGATTGGTTCTAATGCTTGGAGAGAACTTGTCCCCATCATTTAGGTAAACCTCCACGGGCGCCTTCTTCATTAGGTCCTCATTGCCCACGGCCAATCCATCCCCCATAACGTTGAAGAAGGTGTCCAGATGCATGTCAAGCATCGAGTCCCCGCTGGGCACGAGGGGATGCCTCGGCAATCGAGCGACAGCCACCTCCTTCACCCCGAGGAGCCCCATTACTTGAAGGATGCCGCCCCTATTAGTCCTGTGCCCGTACCCAATTATGGCGAAGTCGCCCAGCGGCATATAATCGCCTCCCTCCAGGATGCCGGGCGACGCAACCCTATATATTATCGGCATGGATAAAGCCTCAAAGGCGAGCTCGGTTACGCTTGTCTCCGGCCTCCGCTGCGGTAGCGCCATGCGGCCCTGAATTATGCCGTTCGGCACCGTTATTTGCTGGTCCCTCATGAAGTACATATTGGCGAGCGGCATCTTATTAACCACATATACCTTATATGACCTAGACCGGCGACGCCTCTTCAGTATAAGCGTTGGCCTCAGGACCAGCACATTGAATAGGAACTCCGGGTCATAAATGGATAAATTATTGATGAACTCAATGGAGTCATCATTGACGTCCCCCCTGAACTCCACAAGCTCCCTGACCAGCTTCACTACCCTGCTCCTGAACTCGGGGCTTGACTTTATTTGTTGAGTAATGACCTTCTTAACCCTATAAACCATTACCCCCTCCCTCTCCAATGCGTGCTCCAGCACTTCATGCTCGTAGAGCGCCTCATCCATGCTGAACGCACGCTCATAGAGGAATGACTTGGGATGAAGGAGGCCGTAGAACATCTCTATTCCGGGCCTATGAATCATTACCTTCCCAAGTCTATCCCACTCCCTCTTAACATACATGGAGACGCCATTAAAGCCTTGCACGACCAGCTTTAAAACCTTCCCACTAAATAGATCTAATTAACCGCCATTGATGCCGCCTTGCCGTTAATCACCGTACTCCCCAAAATTAGTTGCCTTAATTTGCCGCCTCCAACCCAATACGTTAACCAATCAACCTTATCCACACTCCAAATAGCTAAGAAGGCACGGCTTCCCGGAGTCACTGTGCCAATGTCATTAAGGCCAAGGCTATAGGCAGAGTTAACCGTGGCCGCCATTAAGGCCTCAAGCGGGGTCAAGCCGTAGAGGTAAGTGGATAATTCCATCGCCATCTCCATGCTTGGACACCACGAGTTCGGGCTGAAATCCGTGCCCATCGCGGGAATCCCGCCCTCCCGCCTCAATACATCTATCCGCGGCCTCTCGCCGCCCATCATGGATAACGCGGTGCAAGGCAACAGGACGGCGGCGGTTCTGGACTTAGCTATCCTAGCCATGGTATCGCTCGGCGTCTTGAGTAAATGATCGATTGAGGATAGAGGCAACTCGCTTATTAATTCGCTGCAACCAATGCTCGCCAACTCATCGGCGTGAAGCCTTAACCCAATACCTAGCCTAGCTGCGGCGGATAGGAATCGCCTACTCTCATCCACTGTGAATGCGCCCTCATCGCAGAACACATCGGCGAAGCTGGGCATTAATTGGGGCAGCGCCTCAATCATGCCCTTAACATGCGCCTCCCTATCTCTTCCCCTCGGCGGCACATGCATGAGGAGAGTATTCACAAGCCTCACAGTGAATCTAGCGCGTCGTATTATGTTGAGTAACCTAGCCTCGCCGCTGGGCGACTCGGCGTACCCCGTCTTCACCTCCAATGCGCCAGCCCCATGCATCACCGCCACGCCTACCCTATCCCCTAGGCTCCGCATTAATTCCTCATCGCTGGCCGCCTCCGTTAATGCTATTGTGCTGTATATCCCACCGCCCCTCCTCAGTATCTCGCCGTACGTGGCTCCCCCAAGCTTTAACCCCAATTCCCAACTCCTATCCCCGGCGAACAACATGTGAGTATGCGCATCCACTAGCGCAGACGTAACTAATTTACCGCCCGCATCAATTACCTGCGCCGCGTTATGCTTCTTCCCAATAATTCCTGAATTGCCCACGTCAATGATTTCGCCCCGCGAGACGGCTACCGCGGCGTTCTCGATGATGGATACATCATCCCCAAACCTCCACGGCGCCTTCCTCGCTGTGACTAATACGCCTATATTATCCACTAGTAAATCAATCACTCTCCACCACTCCCCTCAGGGTTAAGCCCCTTGACTCGAGGAATCTAGCCAGGATCCGGGGCAAGTCATGGGCAACCGCCTCTATTGAGGCCCCCACATCGCTGTTCCTCCACTTATCCTTAATTAGTTCATAAAGGAGGCGAGCGGCTTCCCCGCATCCACCACACTCATCCCTGCTTAGAGCAACGTAACTCAGTAATAGATTTATCGCGATGCTCCTCGACGCCAACTCATTTAATTGCCTCAACACGTAGACGGAGTTGAGGCTCATGGCGACCACGTCCTCCTGGAAACCGCTCGTCGGCACATTATTGACGAGGGCCGGGGCCGCTAATTGGCGCGCAAGACCCGAGAGGCCGGCATTGGTGTACTGCATTATCATGAAGCCAACGCCGCCCCTCCTGCCCAGGTACTCCTCTTCCCCATTTATTTCGCGCCTAAGCAGTTGCGCGCTCCTCCTCTCCTCAAGATTAATGAGGGAAGCCACCGCATTCCTGGCTAGGTCGCTGGATAATGATATGTATTGGCCATGGAAGTGGCAAGTGGATTTGAAGCTTGTCCCAATCATCACTGGATTATCGCTGGTGGAGTTAATCTCGTTCTCCAGATTGCGTCTAGCCCACCGCAACGCATCGAGCGCGGCCCCAATCACGAGGCTTGAGCACCTGATCGAGTATGGATCCTGAACCCTCCCCGATGAATTGATCCTGCCGCTCCCGGTAAGGGACTCCTCCAGGAGCCTAGCGACCAGGAGAGGGCCATTATGCCTCTTCACTGCATTGACCTCAATGGAGTTCGGGCTCAATGATCCCCTGGCGGCCTCCATCACCATGATCGTCGAGGCCAGGGAGCCAATGACGACTAGAAACGAGTTAATGAGCTCAACAACGAATGCGCCTGCGCTGAAGCTAGTTCCATTAATCATGGCTAGCGCCTCCCTCAAGTTGGGAATGAATGGGGCTAAGCCAATTCTATGCAGTGCCTCGGCGGCGGGGAGCTTCTCCCCATTGATATCCACCTCGCCCTCCCCCGCCACGGCCAGCGATATATGGGCTAATGGAATCAGGTCGCCGCTGGATCCAACGCTGCCCAGGACAGGCACTATGGGGGAAGCGCCGGAGTTAAGCATGCCGATCATGACTTGGAGGAGGCCGCTCCTCACTCCGCTGTAGCCCTGCGCCAATTGATTAGCCCTGACCAGTAGGGAAGCCCTAACCCACTCCCTAGGCGCTGGTTCCCCAACCCCACAGGCATGCATCCTAATCATGTCCAGTGGATCCACTTCGCCGCCCTCGCCGCTATTGGCTAATTCGCCTAGGAGAGTGTTAACGCCGTATATGCTGCTCGTCGCCGCCGCTTCCCCAAGCCTCCTTGCGCCCTCATCAAGCCCATCAATATCGCTGAACTCGATCCTCGCATTCCCGACGGCGGCCTCATATACATCCATTGCGCTTAGCTCGCCCAGCCTCACTCCATGTCGCCTCGGGGCCACATAGCGCTCATCAGCACTGCCGCTGCTAGGTTAGAGGTTTGATCGGCTACATCCACTAGCGGAGTTATCTCCACCACGTCGAATACCCTGGGCCTCAATTCCCTGGATAACCTCGATACGAGGCTAATGGCTTCCCTAGACGTGAAGCCGCCGGGGGATGGACTATTAACGCCGGGCGCGAACGCGGGGTCCACGGCATCCATGTCGAGGCTAAGGTACACCTGCATTCCTCTATACGCCTCCACAAGTTGAGCGGCGGTGCCCATGACGCCTATCTCCTCGACCTCATCCATGGTTATTATCCTTATATTGAGGCGCCGCGCCTCATCAATTAGGTACCTCGGGTTGGAGTGGGGCCTGTACCCCACAACGGTTATGGGCATTGATGGGTTTGTTTCCCTAATCATTCTTATCGCCAATCCGCTCGTTAATCCCTCGGTGACCGTCCTTATGTCTGGATGAGCATCTATCAATATATAGCCAACCCTCTTCTCTGCATCATTTAAGGCTTGAAAGACTGGATGAGAAACGCTGTTATCGCCCCCAATCACGAGCAGCTCCTTCACTTGCCTCAATGCCTGGGAAGCCGCTTCACGCGTCCTCCTCATGGTTTCGCCGTGATCCCCAAGCACTACATCGACATCCCCGAAATCCACTATAGAGGCATCAATGTTGAGGGGCATTGAGTAGAGAAAGCTCCTTACGCGTGATGGGGCGAAGCGAGCGCCCGGCCTCCCCCCCACGGCGCCGTCCCAAGGAACCCCGAGTAACCCGATGCCTCCCTTCGCGCCTCCCTTAATTATCTTATCCTCAAGCCTTACATCCCTTGGATCCTTTATGAAGCGGGAGCCCGGTGCCCTAGTTATCGGCATTCGAATCACTTGTGCACTCGCCTATCGTACTCCTCCAGATCCTTCTTGACGCGGTCATACGTGTAATCGCTTGCCCTGCCCTCTCTATGGGCCTCCTCAATGACTTTCCTGCTCTTCTCCTCCAGCCTATCCATTATGGGGATTCGAATGCCCTTCTCCCTCGCCACCCTCAGCGACTTGGGGTATCCCGCATGCGCGTGCCTCACGACGCCGCTGCCCGGATCAACCGTGAATACCCTCATTGCCTTCTCCTCCGCCAGCTCCGTTCCATCCACCACCATGCCGAAGCCCGCGTGAATTGCGTACCCTATCCCTGTTCCCCCGCCGTGGTGGAAGCATGTCCAGGTCGCTCCAGACGCCGTGTTTAATGCGTAATTCAGTATTGGCCAGTCCCCAATGGCGTCGCTCCCGTCAAGCATGGCCTCGGTCTCCCTATAGGGCGACGCAACGGAGCCGCTGTCCAAGTGATCCCTCCCGAACCATATGGGGCCATTTAATTCTCCTCTCCTCACCATTTGGCTAACCGTCTTCCCAAAGAGCGCCCTCTCCCCATACCCCAGGTAAACCACCCTAGCCGGCAGTCCCTGGAACTTCACGTATTGATGCGCATTCCTTATCCACCTCGCCAACCTAGCATTGCGCTCGAAGAGGGTTAGGAGGACATCGTCCAACCTATATATGTCGTTTGGGTCGCCGGTTAGGCTTATCCACCTGAATGGGCCCCTTCCCTCCTCGAACATCGGCCTCAGGAACTCCATTTGGCCAGGTATCTTGAATGCATCCTCCACCCCGGCATCGAATGCCTGCTTCCTAAGGTTATTTCCATAATCAAAGGTAACGGCGCCCCTCCTCTGGAGCTCCAGCATTAATTGAACGTGTTTGGCCATGGATGATGAGGACAACGCAACGTACTTATCCGGATCGCTCGCCCGCAACTTATTGGCATCCTCCAGACTCAATCCCTGGGGAACATAGGCGAGCGGGTCATGGGCTGGGGTTTGATCCGTCAATAGGTCCGGCGTTATGCCGCTCCTCACTAGCCTCTCAAGCAGGTCAACGGCGTTGGCCAGAACACCTATGCTGGTGGCTTGCCTCTTTTCCTTGGCGGCCAATGCCATGCTTATCGCCTTATCTATATCGTCGGTCCAAGTATCCAGGTACGCCGTATTGATCCTGCGCTCTATCATTCTCTTATCCACATCGGCTATGAGGGCGACCCCGCCAAGCATCTTCACGGCGAGGGGTTGGGCGCCCCCCATCTCGCCCAGTCCAGCGCTGACCACTAGCCTCCCCTCTAGGCTCCCGAAGTGCCTCTCGGCCGCGTACCCAATGGTTTCATAAGTTCCCTGGAGTATTCCCTGGGTTCCAATGTATGCCCAGCACCCAGCGGTCATTTGGTGGAAACTTATGAGGCCCCGAGCCTCTAATTCCCTGAAAATCCTCCAATCAGCCCACTTGGGAACCAGCATTGCATTGCTCATCACTACGCGTGGCGCCCTCCTGTCCAGCTTGAAAATGGCCACGGGCTGCCCGCTCTGTATGACTAGCGTGTCGTCTGGATCCATTGACACCAATGACGATACTATCGCCTCAAAGTCCTCCCAGGACCTAGCCGCTTTCCCTGTGCCGCCGTAAACCACGAGGTTCTTGGGGTCCTTCGCCACCTCCTCATCCAGAACATGGAAGAGCATTCGCAGGGGGCCCTCGAGCTGCCAATCAAGGCTCCTCACATGGAGTTCCCGTCCCTTGATCGCCTTCACTCTCCTGGCCTCCGGGTCGTAGTATCCCAGCGAGATTAATTCCTCGAGCGGCGTTCCAATATACTTATATGGTACACTCATTAGGCTAAGTATAACTATATGGTTTTAAAATTTAGCCGAACAATTAAACGACGAGGGACACTGCTTAACTGATAATATGGATCTCCAGACGCCTTGCGGGAGACCCTTGAATTATCTCTACATCGCCACCCCTCCTCATTATCCTGACGCTGAACTGTGATCCCAGGAGCCTCATGTTCTTGACCTCAATCCAATCCAACCACTCCGGGACACAGGGCTTAAGCGTGACTCCGCCGTCGTTCACCGATATCCCAAGTATTCCCTGGATAATCATGAATACAGCGCCGCTAGACCATGATTGCGGGAAGTTTCCCATGGGCCTCGGCGGAGGCGACCCGCTGTAAAGCTCTGGGAGACCAGGGAGTGCAAGTGCCCTATACGCATTAAGTAGTGCAGCTGCAGCCCTCGAGAATTCGCTGCATAATCCATAATCGGCCAGTCCCCTTAATATTATGGAATTATCATGCGGCCAAATCGATCCGTTATGGTAGCTATTCGGGTCATGACGCGGCTGGTCGAAGCCCAGGGTTTTTATGCCGTATTCCGTGAATAACGACTTTTCATTCATTAATGCATTGGCGATTTTCTCGGCGTCCCCCTTGGACACCGCATGTGACCAAAGCAGGTGTCCAGGATTGGATGTATATATATCAGCGCTTCGTCCCTCTCCATCTATCGCCTCGCTGAAGTATCCTAATCGTTGTGACCAGAATAAGCCTAGCTTGCTTTTCACATTATCGGCGGCCTCGCCCAGCTTAAGATGGGGCATTACTTCATTGATCAAATGAAGCGCCTCCCATGTGTATCCCTGTACCTCCACTAAGTACCGGGGATACCCAAGTAACTCGCCGTCGCTATCAAAGACCGAGTCCCATGAGTCCTTCCATCCTTGATTACTTAGCGCACCCTTGCCGTAGCCCAGGAGCCCCAACTTATCATTACTCAATTTATTGAGCAGCCACTGCACCGCCATCTCAATGCTGTTCCTGACTGAATCTATTGTGAATACCCCCATTTGCTTCGCGTACTTAGCAACTAATACCAGGTAAAGCGGCGTGGCATCTATTGTGCCATAATACTTCCTAAATGGAAGAATGCTGCCGCTTATCTCTCCCTCCCTCCTCTCATGAATTATTTTCCCCGGTTCCTCCTCAGTCTCCGTGTCGTATTTCCTCCCAATCAATTCAGATAATCGATGTATCACAGTCTCTGCAATACCTGGAATTAGGGGAAGCGCTTGCATGGCGGTGATTATTGAGTCACGGCCAAATACGCAGTCGAACCATGGTATTCCGCCCAGGGGAAACAGGCTTTTAGGCGGGGCCTCAAGCAGCGTGAATATGTTGATTAAGGAATTCATATAAAGGGAATTAATCGCATTATTGCTGCTCTTAATCCTGGGCGCAATCCTAAGAAACTCCATATAGGGACCGCCGACGCCGATTGCTAGCGTAGACGAACCCATGGTTGGCAATAACCTTATGCTTAATCTATTTCTTCCCTTGATTTTCAGCTTATCGTCGATTATGATTGGTGCAGGTTTGCTTCTTATCTCTAGCGCTCTCTTTACACCATCCATGCCTATATAAGATGCTACCACGCCTCTTTTTCCCTGGCTTATATCTATCGTGCGCATCCGTGGCTTCTTGTTGTTGCCCAATGCATCCCGCACCTCAAATATATCCGAGAAATCCATGCCGATCACCATCCCTAATTCCACCTCCTCTCCCCGGATTAAGTCGTATACACCATCATACAGCGGGGAAATAGTCCTGGCCACCATTCCTCGGCTTGACTCATACACGTAATGCATCGAGTACGTCGTCTTCCATGACTTAACGGGAACCGCTGCTTCCCCATCAATCGTTAATTCATATAGCGACACATATCTAGTATCCCTATGGTAAAGCCCCATGTATATATCGCTGGGCCTTGCCACTCCATTCTGTAGAACCATGAATGTCCTGCCCGCATTCACTACCTCGCTCCTGCCTAGTTTCCAGTCGCTAATTACCGTTCACCTCTATTCTGGATCCATCGCTTAGCCTAAACCAATGCACCTTGTTTTCCTCTAACCCTATGGCTATCACGTCGCCAACGCGGAGACCGGCCGCTGTCTTTAACTCCTTCTTTATCACTAAGCTAAGCGAATCCATTGCTGCATGTATGATGACCTCATCGCCTAATATCTCCATTAAAGTTATCCTCGCACTAATCATTACATCTCCTTTCCCATCTATATTTAGATCCATTGGCCGCACACCAATGGCCACTTCATTCCTCTGATGCCCAAGAGGCGCGGCTAGACCATTCACTGCCGAGAGGGGAAGGATGTTCATCGGAGGGTTACCTACGAAGCCGGCGACGAATATGTTCTGTGGTTTCTCATACAACTCAAGCGGCCTCCCCACTTGGATCACCTTGCCCGCATTCATTACAGCCACCCTAGTTCCCAGAGTCATTGCCTCTGATTGATCATGTGTCACATAGATCACTGGAACGCCCACGGATCCCAGGAAGCTCTTGATTTCAGCCCTCATCTCAGTTCTTAATTTAGCATCTAGGTTGCTGAGGGGGTCATCCAATAGATAAACGCTTGGGTTTCTAACCATGGCTCGCGCCAATGCGGCTCTCTGTGCTTGGCCAACCCGATAATTGGGCTGGTTTCCTAGTTAAAAGATCCTTTATGTGCAGCTTTGAAGCTACCTCCTTGACTCGTTTATCTATTTCTTCCTTCTTCATCTTTCGTATCTTCATGTTGAGGGCTATATTGTCGTATACGGACATGTGGGGGTACAGAGCATAGTTCTGGAACGCCATCGCTGTATTTCTCTCGAAGGGGGGCACGCCGTTCATTTCTTTCCCATTTATTTTTATTACATCGGCATCCGGCTCCACTAGTCCAGCTATGATTCGGAGCAGGGTAGTCTTTCCGCCTCCACTTGGGCCAAGTATCACGAAGAGGTCATCATCCCCCTTTGAGGATTTTTCCTCTCCTAGTATTGTCGTGGTCGACCCCCGCTCTCGAAAAAGGACCAGGAGGGAGCGGGGCATTATGTCCTAAGAGTAGTCGCTGAGCGTTCTAGCCATTATGTACGCGTCCTCGCCGTCTTGGTAATAGCCCCTCAGGGTGGATACTATCTTGTATCCCAGCTTCGTGTAGAGACCTATGGCGGGAGCATTGGATACCCTTACCTCTAGATAGACCTCGGACGCATTGTAGAACCTCTTCATTGCTCGCATTGATCTAATCATTAAATTATATGCCACGCCGAGGCGTCGAGCCTCCGGCAACACCCCTATTGAGACTATGTGGCCCTTCCTGGCGACTCCACCCCTCCTTAGATTGGACCAACCGAACTCGACCCTAGTCATGACGTAGCCCACTATTTTCCCGCCCAGCTCGGCAACTATGAATGACTTGGGGAAATTCATGTGATGCTCCACGAAGAAGAAGTCAGGATAATTCTCGGGCAGCACTGCCCTATTTATGTAGGTGACTGACTGTAGATCCCTTAGGTTGAACTCCCTTATTTTGTACGTTGTTTTTCCATCCTTAGCTACTAACTCCTCTTCCCCCTCTAGTTTTTCTGTGACTTCTCCCATGGCTTGAACCGCCTTTCCCTCTTTTTAAAGAACTCTCCATAGTTGCCAGAATGGAGTACATGGCCACGGTTAACATGGCAAATACGAGAAGCGTAGCTATATTCCTAATCATTAAGCTAAAGAGGCCCCAGTAAGGAATCGCCAAGCAAACCATGCCCTCAACCTCATTGAATGGGGTTAACCAGGGATCGCGAACCGGATTTGCGTCCCCCTTGGTCTCGACGAAGCCATTGCCCACATAAATCACCCTGTGAACTATGTACTCCCCATCATGAAAATAAACAACTATATTATTAAGAAGGGACCCCACGTGGACAGGGCACAATATGACTAGGGTGCCGACCTCCATTGTGGGCTCCATGCTGAAGCTGCCCACGGCCGCCCAGGGAGTAATGAATCCACCGCTATTCGCCACGAGAACAGTGGCGGCGCCCAGCGCAATCACAATGAATATTAGGGCCAACTTCATGCATACACCCGCTAAATGACCTCATTAATAAGCGTTCCACGCCCATTAAGCCACGAGGATTAACCGGTTCCTGGGAAAGTTTAAAACCAAGCATGGCGACGCCCTATCCATGGATATATTCGACCTAGCCAAGTGGCGTGAAGCGATTAAGCTGATTAATTATGGATATGGAGGATTAATGATCGGAGTACTGGCCTGGTCCGCCTACCTAATAGCGAGGCACGCAACCTTTGGAACAAACATTAACCCGCTCATAAACGCCACCACAATCGTCGTGGTGGCCACAGTCATCTTCGTAGGAGCCAATGTGGCCTATGAAACCCTCATTCAGCCAATCGATAAAAAGAAGGGGAAGGCGGCGAAGCCAAGTAAAGGGAAAAATAGGAAATAATCGGCCGCGACACCTCAACCGTTCCCGAATCCTGGGCCTAGATAAATGCTCCACAGCTGTGCAATCTCCGAATTGCCATCCTTAAGTGGGGTAATGTGTGGCTTGTTTTGTGCGCAATATTTATATGTGCGTTACCAATAATTGGACACGCAATTGGAAACCCAAAACAAAACACGCGACCAACCGCCAAACCATATTTATATCCACTCAATCAAGTCCAATAGTGAAGCCTTTACCCTCCTGGGTCAGGGTATCGATGCCCACTGGTTCCCGCCACGATGATGTTAGGCAAGTCCTGCAGCGTTATAGGTTAAATACCGTCTGTGAAGATGCGCATTGCCCCAACGTGTTCGAGTGTTGGGGGCTTGGGACTGCTACCATAATGATACTGGGCGATACATGCACCAGGGCATGCAGGTTCTGCGCAGTTAAGACGGGGAAGCCGGGGGGCATTGATTGGTTTGAACCCATTCGCGTTGCCTTAGCCGTGCGCGACTTGGGGCTGCGTTACGTGGTGATCACGTCCGTGGATAGGGATGATTTGCCGGATGGAGGGGCAAGCATTTACGCCATGACGATTAGGCAAATAAAGAAGATTAACCCGGGGACCAGGGTTGAGGTGCTGATTCCGGATTTCAATCTTAACATGGATGCCCTGCGGGCAGTGGTGAGCGCGGGGCCCGACGTGGTCTCGCATAATTTAGAGACAGTGGAGAGATTGACCCCCCTCGTTAGGGATAGGAGGGCCGGCTACGATAAGTCGCTGGGGGTACTTAGGGCAATAAAGGGCATTAATGGGAATCAAGTAACTAAGTCCGGAATAATGCTGGGGCTAGGGGAGACGCGGGATGAGGTGCTGAAGGCCATGAGGGATCTACGGGGCGCCGGGGTCGATCTATTGACCATCGGCCAATACCTGAGGCCAAGCGGATCGCCTAGGCATCTTCCCGTGGCTAGGTACGTGCAGCCCAGCGAGTTCCAGGAACTTAGGGCGATTGGGCTAAGCATGGGATTCAGGGCAGTCGCGGCTGGGCCAATGGTGAGGAGCTCATATAGGGCCCTCGAGTTAGCGGAGGGGGAAATATAGGAAGAGCTAATGGCGACGCGGCGGGCCTCGCCATACATCTTAGTTATTTGTAAAGAAGCGCTGCCGAATACAGTGAATAAAGGCGTGAACTTATTTAAAAGCGGGTTCCCCATGGATGCAATGGCTAGGTATGAATTCAAGTTCCCTGACTTAGGGGAGGGGCTAAGCGAGGCGGAATTAATTAAGCTGCACGTGAAGATTGGGGATAAGGTTAAGGAGGGGGACACATTGATGGAGGTTCAAACCGCTAAAGCCAATGTAGAGATACCTAGTCCAGTCGCTGGAACAATTCTTGAGATCAAGTTTAAGGAGGGAGACACGATACATGTAGGCGACGTGGTGCTGATAATAGATACAAGCGGGGAACAAACGCTCCAGTTAAGTAAGCCAATTGAGGCTAAGGAAGCCGCTCAACCTAGGCAGGAAGCGATCCCGGTCGCCGCGCCGCAGTCGCGCGTGAGGGCTATGCCGGCCGCTAGGCGATTAGCGAGGGAGTTAGGCGTTGATTTAAGCAGCATAAAGGGGACGGGGCCGGGAGGCATAGTGACCGCCAGCGACGTGAGGAGAGCAGCGCCGCGGGAAACCAAATCCAGCGGTGGTGGGGAGGCCGCTATTGCCGCTAAGTTGCCGCTGGGAAGCGAGGGGGAGGAGAGGATTCCCGTTAAGGGCGTTAGGAAGACTATTGCGGATAAGATGAGTAAATCGAAGAGGCAGATACCTCATGCGTATCATATGGATGAGGTGGATGTTACCGAGATAGCGAGGATGCGGGAGGAATTGAAGGAAGAATTAACCGATGTGAAGGTGACTTTCCTGCACTTCGTCATGAAGGCCGTCGCCACAGCCCTACGCGAGTACCCGCTTCTGAATGCGTCCTTTGATGAGGAGAGGAATGAAATAATAGTCAAGCGCTTCATTAACTTGGGCATAGCCGTTGATGCGCCGCAGGGACTAGTTGTGGTGGTGATTAGGGACGCCGATAAGAAGAGCATAGTGGAGTTGGCGCGGGAATCGGCGAGGCTGGCTGAGAAGGCTAGGAGCGGTAAATTGGAGTTAAGCGACGTCACGGGCAGCACATTCAGCATAAGCAATATAGGCGCAATAGGCGGGATCGGGGGATTATCCATAATTAATTCGCCGGAGGGCGCCATATTGGCGATCGGTCGAGCCGTGAAGAGGCCCGTGGTGGCAGGCAACGATGAGATAATGATTAGGCAGATAATGATGGCTACGCTGAGCTTTGATCACCGCATAACCGATGGCGCATATGCGGCTAGGTTCATGAATAAGGTGAAGGAGCTCCTGGAGAAGCCGTACCTACTCCTAGTTCAATTAAGGTGAGGGGGAGTGCCGCAGTACGATGCAGCAGTGATTGGAAGCGGGCCGGGTGGTTACGTTGCCGCGCTTAGGTTAGCCCAATTAGGAAAACGGACTGTGCTAATAGAGAAGGATAAGTTGGGGGGTGAATGCACTAATTATGCGTGCATACCGTCAAAGGCATTGCTCCACGTGGCTAAGATCCTGGATTACGCGGAGAAGGCCGCCAGGTATGGGGTTAAGCTTAGGGTTGAGGCGATTGATGTGGAGGGCTTGAGGAAGTGGAGGGATAGCGTCGTTAATTCCCTTAGCGGCGGCATTAAGTTCCTCTGCGATAATTATGGGGTGGATGTCGTGCAGGGCGAGGCTCGATTGAGGAGCGGGCGGGAAATCGAGGTGAGGAGCGACATGGTTAAGTCAATAAGCGCGAGCAGTATAGTGCTGGCCACTGGATCCAAGCCAATTCAATTAAGGGGGCTTGAGTATGATGGGGAAACGATCATTGGGAGCAGGGAGGCAATGGAGATGAGGGGCATCCCGAGGCGGCTCTTAATAATCGGCGGGGGAGTGGTGGGGGTGGAGGCAGCCACGCTATACTCTAGGCTAGGTTCCGAGGTGACTATAGTGGAGATGATGCCTCAAATACTTCCCGGCGCCGATTTAGAGGTGGCGAGATTCATGGAGAAGAGCCTCACGCAGCGCGGGGTTAAGGTGTTGACGAATTCCAGGGTTGAATCAGTGGATAGGAAGGGAGGGGAAGCCATTGTCACCGCCGCGTCGAGGAATGGACGCGTCACTGTGGAGGCAGATAAGGTGCTCGTAGCGGTGGGTCGGAGGCCCGCGTCCGAGGGGCTTGAGGTTATTGGGGTTAATATGGATGAGAGGGGGCACGTCAAGGTGGATAAATCGATGAGGACCAATGCGCCTGGGATCTATGCCGTTGGGGATCTAGTGGGGCCGCCGTACTTGGCCCATAAGGCTATGCGGCAGGGAAAAGTGGCTGCGGAGGTCATTGCCGGCGCATCAAGCGAGTTTGACTCTACTTATGTTCCCTCAGTTATCTATAGCGACCCGGAGGTCGTCTTCGTGGGGCTCACGGAGGATGAGGCGAAGGCAAGGGGGCAAGTGCTCATTGGGAGGTTCCCATTAAGCGCGTCCGGCCGCGCGAGGACGATGGATGAGGCGAATGGATTCGTGAAGGTAATAGCGGATGCAAGCGATGGTAGGCTGCTTGGGATACACATGGTTGGGTATGGAGCCTCTGAACTGGCCGCGGAGGCCGTCATGATGCTTGAGTTCATGGCTACCCTTGATGATGTGGAGATGGTAATTCATCCACACCCAACCCTCAGCGAGGCGCTCCTGGAGGCAGTGGAGGCGGCTAGGAAGAGGTCCGTTCATATCTATCAACGCTGAGCCTCGCCGGCTCCCCATACTTCTCGGGATTTAATCCGCTGTTCATCAAATCGTTCAGCGTCACTGCCTTAAGCTTCATATCCAGAAGGGAGGCGATGCTCAGCGTTAATTTGCCCTTCACATCCTCAACATCGACTTCCCGCCCCAGCTCCATCTGCATTGACGTTATTTTGGATGAGTCTAGGCCGCATGGATTGATATACGTGAAGTACCTCAGATCCGTGTTGACGTTCAGTGCTAAGCCGTGGAGGGAGACGCCACCCATTACGGCTACCCCAATGGAGCATATCTTCCTATCCCCAACCCACACCCCCCTATGGCTTGGATTATGCTTGGCCTCTATGCCGTAATTGGAGAGGGCATTAATGACGGCCTCCTCAAGCAGCGTGACGAAGCTTCCCACGGGCATCCTTAACTTAATTATTGGGTAATAGACTAATTGACCGGGGCCATGATACGTTATGTCGCCGCCCCGCTCAACCCAGTAAAGCGGGAGTATTGGCTTAAGGAGGTTCGATGCATTCCCCTTCCTGCCTGTCGTGTATACATGATCGTGAATAACCACTATTAATGTGTCGGGCACCACGTCATTCACGCGAGCCTCATGGATTGCCCTCATTATGGCCCAAGCCCTCCCGTACTGCATGAATCCGAGGTCCAGTAAGTACTCCATCGCTGCCCGCCGCTTCCTCGTGCTTAATAATGGTTTTTTCAGAGTTACTCCAAGTTATTTACTTATTTGATGCATTTCTCTATGTATTATAAATAATATATTTGTAAAGTAAATACAAGCCCCCATTGACTAACAAATAAGGTTTAAAAGGACGGCAATCCATGGGGCCGCAATGAGCGCCGGCATTGAAGCTGGGGAGATAAGCATTCCCCCGATCTTCACCGTTCAATACAAGGAGCCGGAAGTATTGAGGATACTGCAGCCGAGCGGGGAGGTAAATGAGGAATTATATGAGTGGGGGCCAAGCATTACGGATAAGGAGGTTCTCGCCCTACTTAACCACATGATGCTGGGGAGGGCCGTGGATAAGTGGGCGTGGATACTGCACCGCCAAGGCAGAGTAAAGGGAACTTACGGAAGCTATGAGGGACAGGAAGCAGTTGACGTGGGCTCCATATACGCGCTGCGCGAGGAGGACTGGGTATCCCCATCATATAGGATACTGGGGGGATTAATAATGAGGGGAATAACCCTGGAGGAAGTTTTCTCCAAGTTCTTCGCCAACTCAGGTGACTTAGAGAAGGGACGGAATCTGCCGGTGGAGTGGGGAAGCAGGGCGAGGGGGATACTATCCATTGGAGCCCCAATAGGGCCTCACTTGATTTACGCCGTTGGCTTCGCGTATGCCCTTAGGTACAGGAAGAGGAGCGGAGTAGTAATGGCGTTCACCGGAGATGGCGGGACATCCACGAATGGCTTCCACTCAGCCCTTAACTTCGCGGGCGTATTCAGGACGCCCAATGTCTTCATAATAATCAATAATCAATACGCCATCTCGGTCCCGGTCACCAGGCAAACCGCGGTGACTAGGTTATCCACTAAGGCAGCGGCCTACGGCTTGATCGGGGTATCCGTTGATGGGAATGATTTATTGGCGATGTATAAGGTAAGCAAGTACGCAGTGGAGCAGGTCAGGAATGGGGGAGTACCCATACTAATAGAGGCGGTTACTTACAGGATTGGGCCGCATACGACCTCAGATGACCCGCAGACAAGATATAGGCCCAGGGATGAGGTTGAGAAGTGGCGCAGCCTAGACCCAATAAGCAGGGTTAAGGCTTACCTAGTGAGGAGGGGCGCGGCGTCGGAGAGCGATTTCAAGTCAATGGAGGACGAGATAGAGGAGCGGATAAGGAACGCCATAAAGACCGCCGAGGCCAATCCGCCGCCGGCGCCCGCGGAGCTCGTGAGCGACGTGTACTCATTCACTCCCTGGAACTTGGAGGAGGAGTTTAAGGAAATCATGGAGAACGGGGTGACCGAGTAGTGCAGTTGCCAATGGCGCGTGCGCTGAATGCTGCCATACGGGAGGAAATGAGGCGCGACGACGCCGTCATAGTGCTGGGGGAGGACGTGGGGAAGAAGGGCGGCGTCTTCCTGGTCACGGAGGGATTACTCGAGGAGTTTGGGCCGGATAGGGTAATAGATACGCCGCTCAGCGAGTCCGGAATAATTGGCTTCGCCATGGGGCTCGCCATGGCCGGCCTCAAGCCTATCGCCGAGATACAATTCGTTGACTTCATTTACCAGGGATTCGAGGAATTAATTAATCAAGTGGCTAAGTTAAGGTATAGATCCGGCGGCGAATTCACGTCGCCCCTAGTCGTGCGGGCCCCCTATGGGCCTGGGGTTAAGGTTGGGCTATATCACTCGCAGGCGCCTGAGTCATACTTTATACACACGCCTGGATTAATAGTGGTGGTTCCATCATCGCCATATAACGCCAAGGGCCTCCTCAAGGCTGCCGTGAGGAGCCAGGATCCAGTTATTTTCCTGGAGCCAAAGAGGATTTACTGGTCCCCCAAGGAGGAGGTGCCAGACGAGGATTATGTAATTCAACTAGGAAAGGGGAGAGTAGTGAGGGAGGGACGTGACGTCACTTTAGTGACCTATGGCGCGACCGTTCACGATGCTGTGAAGGCGGCCGAGGAATCATCCAGCGTCGCCGATGTGGAGGTGATCGACTTATTAACACTATGGCCCCTCGACCTGAGCCTCATAATTTCCTCGGTG
>Ga0081529_119999_pt1 | contig 38611 bp, 38 predicted proteins | sample EchGeymetagenome_FD_71012 | JGI IMG/M metagenome (GOLD analysis project Ga0081529, IMG submission 71012) | Ferrous microbial mat and aquatic microbial communities from Echinus Geyser, Yellowstone National Park, USA - transect B T=78-80 C v2... ...
AGTGTGATCCTTATCATCAGGTTCCCTACGACCTAGGTACATCTCTATGATGCCTTTCACCATCTGTCCAACCATTAACGCCTTCTTCAACCTGGCATCCTCGGTGGTGCCAAGGTGAGGTAGGAAGTATCTATCAAGGGTTTGTCTAGCCCTCTCAATCCTAACCTCCCTAGGTTGCCCAATGGCCACCTTACTACCTATGAAATCAAGCGCATCATCAACAGTATTCGCTATTTGTATTGAAAATTGCAGTGATGGCAGTAACTCATTCTGTATATCTGGGTCATCGCTCACAGCAAGGACTATGTCCTCATCAGTCTCTAGGCCGAGCGCCCTCATTATTATTGGGAATGGTATCCTGGTTGCTACGGATGGAAATATGACATATATTATGCCATCCTTATGCCTTTCTACGGTCACCGTAGTCTTAAAACCAGCACCGATTGAGATAACCTTGGCAGTATGTGTTATGCTTGCCTTATCGCCCTTATCATAGAATGGTTTATTGGGCGCCAGATCCTCCTGCGATACGATAACCCTTTCACTACCATTTATTATGAAGTAACCACCTGGATCCTCGGGATCCTCAAGCTTACTGATTAATTCCTGCCGCTTAAGCCCGTATAGGTTGCAGTACCTTGAACGAACCATTATTGGTAAATCCCCAATATAGACCCTCTGCCTATCAACCTCCTCATCATTGACGTATAGGGTCATCGTTAGATAAAGCGGTGCTGCATATGTTAGGTTCCTCAACCTAGCCTCCATTGGGTAAAGCAGGTGCTCGCTGGCGTCAGCCTCCCTAACCCTTGGCTTACCAACCTCTATTTTCTCAAGCCTTATGTAGAGACCCTTATTTTCGGTCTCAATTACATTATTTTCATTAATTATTTCCTGCAACCTCTTCTCCACAAAGTCATTGAATGAATCGAGTTGATGTTTCACGAGACCGCCCTCCCTAATGAACGCTTCAACTAGGGCCCACCTATCGTCGGACGTGGGGAATTCGCCACGCGCCCTCTTGGACCTAAGTATTGGTATTGGCACGGAGTCCAATGCCTTATCATGTTCAGCGTTAGGATGTTCCATGGACATCGTTTACCACCCCATGTTTAAATCACTATTTAAATCCTTTCCAGAATATTTTTTCGTAAATTGAGTATTCATGCTTCGCCATAACCTAGGGAAGAACCTATTTAAATTATTTTGTTCACTCAACCAGGCACGACAAACCTATAGGTGACAAACTCACCGGATGTATCAGACTTCCTAATTATTCTGATGACATTACCTGGCCTAGCCCCTATTGCCCTAGCCAGTGGGTCGCTAGTCCTTATCCAGGGTAGTTGAAAAACCTTAGCATTCAATTGCTTAAGAATCTCCCTAACCTCCTCCTTAGGCACAATCTCCACCTTAGGCATGTACTCATGCTCAAGAATCCTCCTAAAACGTTCCTCACTCTTACTCCTCCTCCGTGAACTCACGGGAAGTATGGACTAACGCCCGCCTATATAAGTCTTTTATTAATATTAACACGAACATCCACCTGCCCCTTAACTATTAACCAAGCCCCTATACAACCAGCATTTAAAACGACGCCATAATAAGCAGTCCCTAATAGAATGCTACTTTCCAGAGCAGGAGGAATCTCGTGAATCAAGATTTCGTGACACTTATCTATTAGTTCGATAATATATATTATTACGCAATGGAATGATGATCTTAGCTAGAATTTTTGTGTAACCTTAATTACCAATACGAATGGGTGTGGCGTCGTTGGTTGGTTAAGGATTAATAGAGGTAATTACGTAATGTACTGTTTGGTGTGATGGTTGGAATAAAAACATTTTAATTTTCGGAATTAGTCTCTATGTTTGATAATGAGTAATCCATATGGTGAGTTGATTGGGGATGTTCATAGGTTCCTCGAGCTACTTGGTGAGGAGGTGGGTAGGGACATTACTAATTATATAAATAATGTTATTAAGGCGCCTTCCCGCTACGGTTACCTGGCAATACCCGTACACAGCCTGGTTAGGGAGTATGCCAACCTTGGGGATATAATTAATAAGGTGCCCAGGCCCAGGTTGATAAGTAGTGTTGTTCTTGTCAATGGTTACTTAAACATTGATGTTAATATCAATGAGTATGCAGGTATTGTGTTGAAGGCTGTGAATGAGCTTGGTGATAGGTATGGCATAAGTGATAAGTGTGTCAGGGCTAATTACATAATTGAGCACACGAGTGCGAACCCAGCCAAGCCTATGCACATTGGTCATGGTAGGAATGCCGTGCTTGGTGACTCATTGGCTAGGTTGTTGCGTTTTTGTGGTTCCTCGGTTAGGGTTCACTTCTACGTTAATGATTGCGGTGATCAAATGCCATACGTCGGCATTGGCTACCACGTGATCAAGGACTTGGTACTTAGTAGGATTGGGAATGGGGCGAAGCCTGATGATGTAATCGGTGTTATATACTCAATAACCTATGCCGTGGGTGAGATTAAGAGGTTGAGTAAGCAAATTGAGCAATTGAATGGTGAGGGTAGGTATGATGAGGCGAATAAATTGATAGGGGAGAGGGATGAGTGGGTCTCGGTCATTAATAACTTCCTGGAGAGGGATAAGGAGCTTACGGAAAATCTCGTTAAGGGCTTGGGTAAGTTTGAGGACCTGCCGTCAATGGTTAAGCAGTGGTCAAGGGCCTACGAGGAGGGTGATGAGTACGTTAGGAAGGTCATTAGGGAGGCTGTGGACCTCGTACTTAGGGGATTTAGGGAAACCCTGGATAGGCTAGGCATATCATTTGACTCCTGGGATTTTGAGAGTGAGGTAACTGTCGATAATGGTGGTGTATCCAGGGTAATAAATGAACTATTGAGAAAGGCTCCTCAATATGTCGAGAGGGATAACGGAGCCCTGGTCTTTAGGGCTGATAAGTATGCCCAGGACCTGAGGCTTTGGGATGAGCTTAAGCTACCTAGGTACATACCAAAGGCCACATTAATTAGGAGCGATGGTACAAGCCTCTACCTAACCAGGGACATAGCCTACGCACTGTGGTATTGGGACAACTATAGGTTCGATGCCCTAATAAGGGTGATAGGTTCAGAACAAGCGCATCCACAGGCTCAGCTTAGGTTGGCGTTATATGCTATGGGGTATCAGGAGTTGGCTAGTAAAATAGTCCATTACTCATACGAGATGGTTAATCTAGCTGGTATGAAGATGAGCGGTAGGAAGGGGGTCTACGTAACTCTCGATGAATTACTAAATGAGGCTAAGTCCAGGGTTGTGGATATCGTTAAAGGCAGGTTTGAACAAAGCGAGGCTGATAGGGTGGCTGAGGCTGTGGCTGTCGGTGCCATTAGGTATTCATTCCTCTCAGTAAACCCGAACAAGCCCCTAACCTTCTCGTGGGATAAGGTCCTGAACCTAAAGCAGAATAGTGGTCCCTTCATACAGTACACATACGTGAGAGCTAACAGTATACTTGAGAAGGCGAGAAGTGTTCCCGCACTAAATCAAATACCAAGTAACATAGCAAATGAGGAGAAGGAGCTAATACTGATGCTTGGTGAGTACCCCGAGGTAATCGCCAGGTCAGCCCAGGACCTGAGGCTTGAGTACGTGATTGACTATATCAATAAATTGTCGCTACTATTCAATAGTTATTATGAGAAGTACCCCGTACTGAATTCAGAACCTGGTATTAGGGAGTTTAGGTTGAACCTTGTTAGTGCCGTTAAGACTGTGCTTAGCAATGCCATGGATATCCTCGGCATACCAAGGCTCAGCCGCATGTGAAACCATTACCTGGACACGTATATCCTAACAACAGCCCTATGCCAAAGCCTAGAATTAACACCAAGCCTCTTACCACTAATGGCATCAACACCCGTAACAGCCTTCTCAGCAATCTCGCTATGTATTGCTCTAGCTAGGTCGAGCACGGTTGCGTCCTTCGGGAGTAGTAATACGTCGGGTAGCACGTTGCCTTCCGTATCGGTAAACCTCCTCTCATCAGCCACTGGGTAGACGGCGATCATGCCTAACACGTCGAATACCGCCGTATTCAATGCCTTCATGATACCAGTACCACCCCACCTATGCATGAAATCCTTAATCTTCTCGAGCGCATCCTTCTGGGCATTCGATAAGTTGCTAGAGATTATTTCGAAATCGTCATCTCCAGGTATGTACTTAACCAGGTTAGCCTTTGACGCCCTCCTTAGGGCTAGTTCGTAATCAGCACTCGTTGGGATTATTTTGTACCTATTACTGACCTCCTTAACAACCCTCTTATAATTATCCTCAGCCTCAGGTATATCCATCTTATTAGCAGCAATCACCATGGGCTTACTTAACTCCCTAAGCATTGATACGAATCCCTTGATGTCATCACCGCCCCACTTACCGAGGGGCTTCTTGTCAAGGTCTAGTTTGACCAGGGCATCGTTTATCTGCGCCTGCGTTATACCGAGTCCACTAAACCTATCGTACAGCGTGTCGAGGAGAGGCTTCTTTGCGTAGTCAACAAGCCTAACGAGCTTATCCCAATCCTTAGTCAACATCTGGACCATCCACATGACAACCTCATTTGCGAGAAATTCTATGTCAGTTAATGGATCGTGGGAGCCAGGCTTGACTAACCTACCCTCCTCATCCGTCGCGCCGGCCATATCAACAACGTGGATGAGCACGGGAGCCCTCCTTAGGTGGTCAAGGAATTGGTTGCCCAAACCCCTACCCTGCCACGCACCAGGTACTAAACCAGCCACATCAATCAACTCCACAGGTATGAACCTATTACCCTCTATACAGATGGAGTTCCTGGGATTATCCCTAACACCGAGATCCCTACATACGCAGGGAATCCTGACATAACCAATACCGACATTAGGCTCTATGGTTGTGAAGGGGTAAGGGGCTATCTTAACATCGATCATTGTTGCCGCAGCAAAGAATGTGGACTTACCCACATTAGGCTTCCCAACAATACCTATCTGTACATGACTCTGTAACGACACAAGATTGGAGCGCTTAAGACCTTAAAAACATAGTTTTTACCTAATTTTAAGGGAAGAATTATTGTACTACATTTTACGTCATTTTTGTTGTTGCTGCTGCTGTGGTTGCTGCTTAGGCAATATGTAGATCTTATTACCAATTATTGAATTGTTTGGTATCAAAACCTTACTACCATCACCTTTAATAACCTCAGTGAACAATATCGCCACATCATTCACAATGCCATCCTCGCCGAGTAAGTTCACGTGATCATGTATCCTAAACGGCCTCGCCAACAGTAGGAATAACCCAGCAACCGCCGGTTTCCTAGACCTTAAAGCTGACCCTGATATAATTAAGTTGCTATAGTTAGGGAATCCAGTGACCTTAGATATAGAATAAGCATTACCAAGGTCAAGCCAAAGACCTAGCCAACACAGCTAGCGGCTTATCTCCGCAAGAGGCTCGGGTTCAAATCTCCGCCGGGGCTCCACGACATTGTTTTATATTCATATTTTGGGTTTTGTTCCCCGTGGGTGTGGGTTTGTGGGGCCGCTCGGGCGAGGACCTCCAAGCCGTGGTTCCTCTTTATGTCTGGTTCTCCTTGTTCGTACTTCGTCATGTTGTAGAGTCTCTCGAACTCCTCATCGTCTATCCTACCCTCATAATACGCCAGAATTAACTCGATTCTTAAGCGTTTAAGCGGATGGTGCACGTATTTCGTTATACGCCTAAGTAGCCTAACGGCGTTTTTACCACGAAACACTAATGCCTCATCTGTTTTGTATGATTCAATGCTTCCAATGATATCGAACCTCTCGGCAATCACTTCTTTTAACACATCGAGAATTGCCCTCTTCAGGCAGTTTTTACAGGCCGCAATCCCTACATAGACAGTCACGTTATACCGCACCATTCCATCTCCATCGATTTCGCCAGCTATGAACTCCGCAAGCTCCTCATCACTGAAGCCCTTAATTACTCTCTCAAGTTCATCGATATCGAGCCCGATTAGCCACGGCCATGCTTTGGTGCTTATGTCTGTGTAATATAATAAACTGATTGATCTAAATACGTATTTCGCTGCTAACGCTCCTCTTTTCCACCCAATATTTAAACTCGGTGTCTTGATCGCACTTAGCAGCGTTGGGAAGAACACTGCGTCAATGCTATTCGTGGTCTTTAACTCCAACCTGACTTCTCTATCGTATTTCCAAACCACTAGGTCGCTCTTAGCCAGCCCAAGCCAATACGGATTCCTTAAGTCGCTCAGCAGCTCCAGACCATTTAGCCAAACACACGGCTCTATGCCATATTTCCTATACACATCAACATTAACACCGATGAACCTCCACATTGCCTTGCACATCTTAACCTCGCTCCAGCTAAATTTTTCCCTCAGTAGGTCCTCGATTGACTTAACGACTTCGTTCCTCGTCGCCTTGCTCTCCCAATTAATTCCGCACCTGGCGAACCACTTGTTCAGCATTTTCGTGTTCATTTCCAATGCATCCCTAACCCATCCTTTCGATACGCCGAGATTCCTAAGCATCATTAACAATGCGCGCCTCAACTCATTATCGCCACTGCTGGTAAGCCATAGCTCGTGAATTAAATCCTTAACCTTATCCGCAACTTCTTTACCAACCGTATAGCCGTTGTGACAGTTCGCTTTTACTAACTCCTCAATGAGCCTCATTGCACATTGCTTGTCGTTGTTTTGTAAACACCCTCTCGCCTCCTCGATTATTTCTTGGCATAGTCCTATCCTCCCTGCCTGGGTGGGTTGAGGCAGGGAGATCTCGTTGTTTAATTCCTGACCCTCTTCATTAACCATTGGGTCTTTGCCCATTTTGGGCGACCCGTTGATTATTTTGAACCCACCCTCGGCGATGCACCTAATTCGGTGCATAACCAAAGCACCTGTGCCTATTTAATTCATTCATGAGTGTTTTGGCTAACTCGCTACACAACCTAGACTCAATGCACTTTTCATGTACAAGGTGCCATAACCCGCAGTCCAAGCCATTATACGTCAACAACCACCCAAGCAACCAAACCACCCCACACCCAACAGTTATTTTAACAACTAGATTTATAAGGCACTACGAACACAGGCATAAAACAACAACACTAACAATGCACACAATACTGGCAACCACAACAAACACACAACATAACACGCACCAAGGCAAACCATAGAGAAACTACTGAAGATAACACTTACGTAAGAATCATCAAACCACCCAAGACACAACAACCACAAGAAAACGTTGGGTTCAAATTCCGATCCCTGCACAATTTTTTGGTGTTAAATTATTGTACTAAAAATTTAGCAAAATAACATGGCAATGATTCCATAAGCCGGAAGCTTCCTAGCCTTATCCACCTCATCAAGTAGGATAACGTCGAAGCAACTAGTCTCGATTACCAAGTCCTCAAGTCGGCAGCGAAGGCGTCAGCCATATTAACATAGAGTGGATTAGATGATGCCTCGTAGATTGCGTCCAAAATAAAGTGTCTTATCACTGCTGAGATCGCCAAGAAGCATCATGTGGTTACCAGCCTCAAGATTAACAGCCACCTTATTAACTACCTCGCTAAGGCTCGGTATTAGGTCAGAAACCCTACTCACAACAGCAACACTGGCTACACCGCCTCCAATGGCGCCAGCAATACCAGCAACTAACGCGCCGATGCCTATTAGGAGGAATACGTTTCTCATAGCCCTTGCCGTTGGGTGATCATACCTAAACCTCATCGACCAGTAAATCACATCAGCAAAGGCGGACACTATCAAATAGCCGAAGGCTAGTGCCAAGAGGACATTTACGTAACCCTCATAAGGACTAACTTTAATGCCAAACATTGGCAATAATGTTGAAATCACATAATGCACTATTGCGGCAACAACTACATATACCACAATGTATATCACCAACTTAGTTATGGCATTAACATAATGTCTGCCTATCTCCTTTTTACTCATCTCCTGGGTAGTAGTTGACACGAATTATTTGACAAATAACATCGATTTATAAGCTTTACCTAAATAATTAGGAGACGAAATGCGGGTGTAACTTTAATATCTTTACATTGATAAAAAGAACTAGGACTTGTCCCAGGTCTCCACAAATGCCCTGGCCATTTTTACCGGGTCCTTAGCTGCTAATATGCCCGAAATCACGGCTGCGCCCCAGGCACCCGTGGCTTTTATGGCAGGCAGAGTTTCGAGGGTTATTCCGCCTATGGCGTATACCGGTATATCAACTGCAGCCACAATCCTCCTTAACCCATCGAGCCCAGTGACTCTATAGTCAGGCCTTGTGGGGCTTGGAAACACTGAGCCGGCGCCTATGTAGTTGGCACCTGCATTCTTACCCTGTACAGCTTCCTCAACAGTACTGGCACTCGCCCCTATTACTAAGCCACCGAACCTACTCCTAATTGCGTCCACGGGAGCGTCGTCAAGGCCAACGTGAACCCCATCGGCGTCACTGAGTATTGCTATATCGACCCTATCATCCACGATAAACACGGCACCATACTCATTACAAAGCCTCCTGATCTCCCTGGCCTCCTCAAGCATAACCCTAATACTACCCTCCTTACGCCTATACTGAACAATCCTAACACCACCCTCTAGGAAAGCCCTGGCAGCCTCCACATGGCTCTTCACGGTATAGCTAGTATCCGTTATACCATAGATGCCCCTAGGTAACCTCATACAGAAAACCTAACTAACATATTTAATAAAACCTAACGCCATATCCCTACCAGGTAACGTACGTTATCGACAATGAATTACTCACGTTCTCCAATCTCCTGAAATCCTCATCACTAAGTCTCCAACCAGTTGCACCGGCATTCTCAACGACTTGCTCAGGACTTTTTGCACCAGGTATTGGCACCACGTTATCATGCATTATTAGCCAGTTGAGTGCGATTTGGGCTGGTGATTTACCGTACTTGGTGGATAATTCCTTAATTACGGGGATCAATTTGCTGCTTATTTCACGTAGATTGTCTGGATGGAATAATGGATCATTCTCCCTCAGATCACCCCTGGGTCTATTACCTGGAGAGTACTTGCCGGTCACTGCGCCCTTCGCTAATGGGCTCCATGCGATTACGGTAATTCCCTCACGCCTTAGGTAGGGTAGTAACTCCTTCTCCACCTCCCTCTCGATTAGATTGTACCTATTCTGCGAACTAACTATATCGCTCCTCTTCAGGCATTCACGGGCAGTTTGGAGGAGTTGGAGTGGGTAGTTACTGACACCGATGTACCTAATCACACCATCATCAACCAACCTCTCCATAGCCCTCATAGTCTCACAAATAGGAACGTTATGCCAACACGCGGGCCAGTGTAGTTGTAGTAGGTCTATGACGTCAAGACCAAGCCTCTCCCTACTACGCCTAGCCGCCTTAAGAACATCATCGAACCTGTGCCAGTCGCCCGGTATTTTCGTTGCCACGAAAACCTGCTCCCGAATTCCCAACTCCCTGATTGCACGTCCAACAAACTCTTCACTACGCCCCCTACCGTAAACAGCCGCAGTGTCTATGAAGTTTATACCCAACTCAACAGCCTTCGCTATTACGGATTTCGCCACATTATATTCATACGGGCCCCATGCATCCCCACCAAACTGCCAAGCTCCTAGCCCAATCCTTGAAATTTTTACGCTAGTTTTTCCAAGGGTTATGTACTCCATCACTGCACGTAGGCATCACCGCGTATTTAAACATTGCCACGTTGATTGCTCCAAATTAATAATGCTTTTTAACACGGCATCTCTATTCGTGGTTGATGAGTTCTGAGTATGTGGTGATTTTCGTAACGGTACCCAACAGGGATGTTGGTGTTGAGTTGGCTAGGTATCTCGTGGGTAATAGGTTGGTTGCCTGTGTCAATGTTGTTGATGGTTTGAGGAGCATATACTATTGGGAGGGTAGGGTGGAGGAGGATGATGAGGCGTTACTGATTATTAAGTCGAGGAGAGATAGGCTTGATGATATCATTAAGGCGGTGAGGGAGAAGCACCCGTATAAGGTGCCCGAGATAATAGCATTACCAATCATTGGCGGACTGAGGGACTACCTAGCGTGGATTGACGAAGTTGTTGGGACGAAGTGAAATTGTCCACTTAGCCTTAGACTAAATATTTTTAACTAAAAATTACTCCTAATAGCCATGCCCAGGGCATTGTTGGTGGTACTTGATGGATGCGCAGATAGGCCCGTTAAGGAATTGGGTGGTAAGACCCCGCTTGAGGTTGCCGTGAAGCCCACGATAGATAGACTGACATCAGAGGGATCCTGCGGGTTAATGGACGTGATATCTCCAGGCATAAGGCCCGGCAGTGACGCCGCTCACCTAGCCATATTCGGTTATGACCCATACAAGTACTACCCAGGTAGGGGGCCTCTTGAGGCTATTGGCGCAGGGTTGAGGCTTAATCCAGGTGATGTTGCCTTTAGGACCAATGTGGCTACTGTCAATGATGACCTAGTTGTTGTTGATAGAAGGGGTGGTAGATATGTAGGTACTGATGAGGTTAAGGAAATTGAGGAGGTAATTAATAATGATGTTATACCAACCCTTAAGGCAAAGTACGGTATTGATGCCGTATATAAGCAAACGGTTGAGCATAGGGGCGTCTTAGTACTGAGGGGCTCGGTTTCGCCGCACGTTAGCGATACAGACCCGCATGTTGTTGGTGCCAGGGTAGCTGAGGCCAAGGCGCTCAGTGAGGATGCAAGGGTTACTGCAGATTACATAAATGAGTTCACTAGACTTGTTCATGAGAGACTCGGTAAGGCTAAGTTCAATGAGATCAGGAGGAGGGAGGGCAAGGGACCAATAAACATGGTGCTGCTGAGGGGTGCTGGATCCATGAGGCTGTTTGAACCGTTAAGTTCCAGGTACAGAATAAGGCCTGCGATAATCGCCGGCGTAGCGTTAATTAGGGGTATTGGTGTGGCGCTCGGTATGGAACCTATCAATGTTGAGAATTACGTGGGTTCTAAGGATGATGATTTCAACGCAGCCTTTCACGCAGCGGCAGAGGCGCTGAGGAACCACGATTTCGTATTCCTCCATGTGAAGCCCACGGATTCCATGTCTCATGATGGGGATTTCAGGGGTAAGATCATGATAATCGAGAGGGTTGATGCAGGTCTTAGGAGGTTTATTGAGGGGGCGCCAAGCGATACCTACATATTCATAACCTGTGATCACGCGACACCTATAACCGTAAAGGAGCACACAGGCGATCCAGTCCCGTTCATGGCCTGGGGTGTGGATGTCATGAGGGATGATGTGGATAGGTTTAGTGAGAGGGATTGCTCGAGGGGCTTTTGGAATAGGATTAGGGGTATCGATGTCATGAATATAATAGCTAATTATTTAGGTACGCTTGAGAAGTTTGGTGAGTAATTTGACTCATCATAAAAGCTATAGATTATCGAGTGGTCTAGCCATTATGTAGGCGTCCTCACCATCGTGGTAGTAACCCCTTATTAAGTCGACAATTTTATAATTCAACTTCTTATAGAGGTTAATGGCGGGTGTATTGGAGACCCTAACCTCTAGGTAAACCTCCTCAGCACCGTAGAAGTACTTCATGGCCCTCATACCCCTAATCATCATGTTATGCGCAATACCCAACCTACGCGCCTCGGGTAGAACGCCTATTGATATCACATGACCCTTCCTGGTCGGCTTGCCCTTCCATATGTAACTCCAGCCAAACTCAACCCTGTTCATCATGTAACCCACGACTTTCCCATCAAGCTCAGATACTATGAAGGCCTTTGGAAAGCTCCTGTAATGCTCAACAAAGAAAAACTCCGGGTAGTTTTCAGGGAGAACTCGCCTATTTATTGAAACCACCGTGTTCAAATCCGTTATTTCGAACTCCCTGAGTACGAATATTTTCCCATTCCTACCCTTAATGTATTCACGACCCTCGAGTCTCTCGGTAACATCCTGAATAGTGCTTTCATCCATTACGTAACCAATAATTGGGAAATTAATACGTTTTTCCCATTAAACAACGAATAATTATTTATCTAAAACATACGCCGGAACTACCACCAGTATTATAAGACCGAGTATGTACAATAATGCTGTGTACGTTCTATAAGATAGACTTAGGAGACCGAGTTGTGGCATTACAAACTGAACAACACCAACAACATCAAACCTAGGTACTGGGTATGGATCAGGCCCAAGGTTTGCATCGCCCTTAAATACATATGTGCATCCCTGCGAGTTCTCAATAGATATTACCCTATGCACTATATAGTCACTGAACTGGGGTGAGTAATAAATGGCCACGTGGCCAAGCAATGATTGGCATGAACCGCTAGGTGGTATCATCACCACTAGGTCGCCAACCTCGAGCGTTGGCTCCATAGAGTATGAACTAACCACTGCCCAGGGTATTACGAATGATAACGCTAGTACGATCATTAGTACATGCCCTAAATCCATCGCAAGGGCAAGAAAACATTAATACTTATGTTTTTCTCACCTTATTACCTACGGCCCTTTAGGTCCTAGCCGTTTCGGATTGTCGTTACTGAGGATTATTACGTTCACGGATTAGAAAGGTTTTTATAGAAGTGATTTACGGACCCTCCGATGAGCACAAGCACAACACAGCAGAAGGGCGGGGTTCCAGTAATGGTTCTTAAGGAGGGTTCCCAAAGAACAACGGGGGCTGATGCGAGGAGGAGTAATATAATGGCTGCGAAGGTCATTGCCGAAATACTATCAACAAGCCTCGGTCCAAGGGGCATGGATAAAATGCTCATTGATGCCTTTGGAGACGTTACAATAACTGGCGATGGGGCTGCAATACTGAAGGAAATGGAGGTTCAGCACCCAGCCGCCAAGCTACTCATTGAGGTTGCCAAGGCTCAGGATGCGGAGGTTGGTGATGGAACAACAACAGCCGTTGTTGTTGCAGGTAGGCTGCTAGAGCTTGCTGAGGAGCTGCTTGACGAGGGTATCCACCCAACAATAATTATTGATGGTTATAAGAAGGCTATGGATTACGCAATACAGGTTGCTGATGAGATAGCGCAATCAATAAACGTCGAGGACAAGAATCAACTAGCCCTTGTGGCTATGAATTCACTAAGTAGCAAGATAGTGGCTGAGGCTAGGGATTACCTAGCTAAGGTTGCGGTTGATGCGTCAGCAATTGCCGTGGAGAAGGTTAACGGGAAATACAACCTAGACCTGGATTGGATAAAGCTTGAGAAGAAGAAGGGACAATCACTCGCTGAAACCCAGTTAATACAGGGCATTGTACTCGATAAGGAGGTTGTACATCCAGGAATGCCAAAGAGGGTTGCCAATGCGAAGATAGCGGTTCTAGACGCACCGCTTGAGATAGAGAAGCCTGAGTGGACAACGAAGATATCAGTCTCATCACCTGACCAAATAAAGGCATTCCTTGAGGAGGAGTCCAACATACTGAAGTCATACGTTGATAAGCTAGCTGAGGTTGGCGCCAACGTGGTAATCACACAGAAGGGTATTGATGAGGTTGCTCAGCATTACCTGGCTAAGAAGGGCATTATGGCCATTAGGAGGGTTAAGAGGAGCGACATTGAGAAGCTTGCCAAGGCAACCGGTGCCAAGATAGTCACGAGCATAAAGGACATAAAGCCAGAAGACCTTGGCACAGCAGGTCTCGTCGAGGAGAGGAAGGTTGGTGAGGAGAAGATGGTGTTTGTTGAGCAATGCCCGAACCCGAGGGCCGTCACAATACTGATTAGGGGTGCGGCAGACAGGGTCCTTGACGAGGCAGAGAGGTCAATGCAGGACGCACTACACGTGATTAGAGACCTATACAGGGAACCAAGGATTGTACCTGGCGGTGGCGCCTTCGAGATGGAGATAGCCAGAAGGATTAGGGAGTGGGGTAGGAAGTTGCCCGGTAAGGAGCAGCTATCAGTACTCAAGTTCGCAGAGGCCCTTGAGCATGTACCAACAATACTAGCCCTAACGGCTGGCCTTGACCCAGTGGATGCCATAGCAGAGTTAAGGAGGAGACACGACGGTGGTGAGGTAGATGCCGGTGTTGATGTGCTCAATGGTAAGGTTGCCAACATGCTTAAGCTGAACATTGTTGATCCGTTGCTGGTTAAGAAGCAGGTGATAAGGAGCGCCGCCGAGGCTGCAATAATGATACTTAGGATAGACGATATAGTGGCTGCAGCACAGACAAAGGCAGGTGGCGGTGGTAAATCGAAGAGCGAGACCGGTGGTGAGGAAGAGACCTCAAAGACTGAGTAATAAAAATGACTAAGTTAGGTTTTTAAACGATTTTTATTACGGTTTCCTCAATGTCCTCCTCAAATCAAACACAAAATCCTGTATTAAAGGAAGATTCACTTGCTGATATCCTAAAGAGGATTGAGGATTTGACCAAGGGTAGGTTAACATACCCACCTAGAATAACTAAGTATGAGCTAGCGAGGATTGTGGCAGCTAGAGCTAGGCAGTTGGCTATGGGCGCACAACCACTAATTGATCCGCAAAAGCTTGGTACCTATGATCCAATAGCCATTGCACTTGAGGAGGTGCGTAGAGGATTGATTCCTTTTGTTATTGTTAGGACGCTGCCAAATGGTAAGCACGTGAGGATTAAGCTTAAGGAATTACTTAAATTAAGTGAGGAGTTTGACGTTAAGATTTAACACTATACCTTAACTAACTCGAGCTTCCCATTATCAATCCTTATTTCGACAGCATCACCAACATCAAGCTTAGGTCCCAAAGCCTCTGCCTCATCCTCATTAAGCCAGATTAGAAGTCTCGGTATTGGAACCTTACCACTCATTAATGGGCCAACCATTGGCATTGACCTAAGTAATTGCTGCACAAGTGGCATTACATCACGCATCATTTGCGATGTCTCATCAGTACCGGTAATCACAGGGCCTGGTGATTCCCTCTCCTCGACTATCTGTATTGCTATCATTCTTCCACCGGTTGGGTCATTAACCAATGTCTTACTTACCACGTAACCCTTTATCGTTATCATCCATATAACTTGGCATTACGTATTTAAAAAACTTATTATGTGCATTTGCGCATTACGAATTTACATACATGAACTTCACAGTGCAAGAGAAATCGAAAGGTTTAAAAATTATGTTAAATAGAAAGGAACGTGGACGCCAGTATTCAAAGAATCATAAATGACATTAGGCTATCAACTGAGGAGATCATCTCAGAAAGCCCAGATCAGATAAAGGCTGTTTATGTAATGGATAGGGAAGGTACCGTGATAGCTTACACAACTAACACTGTATTGATCAATGCAGGCAATACTTTCTTTGCGGCACCACGCTTCATATCATCATTGAAAAGCCTGGTATCCACGTTACCTATTGGTGGTGTTGACTATGTTCTCATGCAGGGTACCGATGGCATAATACAACTAATGGGTATTAAGAACGTGGGTTACTTAATGGTTATCAGCAACTCCGAAGCCTCGATAGGGCTAATGCGAATACTACTTGAGAAGTACTCCGATAAGTTGTATGATTTATTGGGTAAGTTGATTAAGGTTAGTGAGGAGGAATTGATTGAAGTTATAAACGTCGAAATAACACCTAAGGATATTGAGGATGTCATAAACTTCATCAAGAGTAAGGCATCACTCTAGGTGACCCACCATGCCAATCAAGATACTGAAGATTGTGATAGCTGGACCATACGGCGCTGGTAAGACCACGTTCGTTAAGACAATTAGTGAGGTTTTACCAATAGAAACCGACGTGCCATTAACAAAAAATGAAATTGATGGTAAGAGGAGTACCACTGTGGCTTTTGATTATGGTAGAATGAAGATTAGGGAGGACTTGGTAGTTCACTTGTTTGGTGTCCCGGGTCAGGAGAGATTTAGTTTTATGTGGAAGATAATAGCCAGGGGTATGCATGGTTACCTATTCATCATAGATAGTTCCAGCGAGGAGAGGGTTAGGGAGGCTATGAATATGTACAGCTTCTTCAGGGATAACTTTCCAGATACTCCACACATAATCGCGGCTAACAAACAGGATCTACCAAGTGCTGTGGATATTCCTATCATAAAGAGTATACTGAAGGTACCGTATGAGGTGAAGGTCATGCCGCTAATTGCCACGAATAGACGTAGCGCCTTACTTGTTCTTGTTGCGTTACTGGAGGAGATTAGAAATACGCTACTGGAAACAGTAAAATATACACGTTAAATTTGCTTAATTTTGATTTTAACGGCTGAATCGCTTAACTTATTACAACCTCTCAAGCACTATCTCTATCGCAGCAACGCTCCTCTCCTTGCCTCCCTGCCCAGTCACCCTGTCCGTCAGGAGCCTTATGTCGCTTATCTTCACCTGGTTTGGAAGGAACTTGTCCCTTATCATCACGGCAGTGGAGACCGCCCTAGCTATTGCACCGCCTCTGGCCTTTAGTATTACTTTCTTTGCTCCTGCGTTGAAGCTCATTACCGTCGCTATTACGTAGCTTGTGGTTGGTTTTTTACCAACTAGTATTGTTGTCTCTTGAGTGCTCATATTCCCTTTCGCCGTTTCGTATTCCCTGTAGCCTTTAAAAGCTTAATCCCCAGTTACTTAATCGAGATCCTTATCGAATGTCCACCATTCAATTTACCAAGCAAGTCAACACCAGACATTACATAACCCAGGACATTAACCTGCTCGCCCAAGTCAATGCTACCCAGGGCAATAACGAGACTCCTCTTCTTAACCCAATAACCAACCTCATACGGCCTAAGGCTCGTCCTCTTACCCTCACTAATAACACCTAGATCAAGGGGCATTATGATGAGCTGTCCATACCTTATTGCATTGGTTCTGGTAGGTAAAGACTTACTCAACCTTGAGTATGTTATTGGCGATATTGCCGTTTCAAGTTTGACTATTATGTTCCCAAGATCCCTAACCTCGAGGATTAATTGACTTTCCATAGTATCATGCACCTTATAATCTCGAAACCACCAAAGCGCAATTCCCTTATAAACCTTATTGCTAATAAGCCATTGTGGAATGCCCAAAGTGCGAGGTTGGGGAGATTAGGAATGGTGACGATGTCGTGAGAGAGGGACGTAAATTCATAACGTGTATCCTGAACGGCCTTAACATCAAGTTCATGGTCATCGATAACGGGATTAAGTATCAAGCAATGTTTTATGTGGAGACAACAAGTGAGGATATAAAGAATCTCCTCAGTAGAGTCGTGGATTGCTTCAATGATACAATAAAATCATTACCTAATGAGTTAAGGGATTACCTGAAGCCTAGGGTTAAGTCGTTCGACGATACGTACGTAATAATGTTTAATAATGAGTTCATTACGATAAAGGCGATTTGGTGATGCTAATGATGGATGAGGGCAAGTACAAGTTGAATTACGTGTATGCAGAGGATTTCGGTACCGGGTACTTTAAGTACGGACCAATAACGCTCAGGGATAAGCCATACATGGTACAAAGCCGTGGATTATTCTTGAGAGACCTGCCTGAGAGCATAAAGTTGCTTGTACCCAAGGAGGTTCTCGAGAGAGGTGTTGTGGTTGGTGATGAAATACCCAAGTACCTAAGTTCAATTAGGGATGCCATAAGAAACCTACGTTATCCGCTCAAGGATGGCATAATTAGGAGGGAGGATGAGGATTCCTGGAAGATAACCAAGGAGCTCGCCAGGTACGGTTTCTCCCAATTCTATTCAGACTTTTCGAGAAGGTCGGACTTTAGGGGCTTCTTCCTCGTGGTCGCCCTATCGGCATTGGCACCTGATTACATGAGGGATAGGATGATCGAGATACATAAGGAGTTAGATAATGAATTCGGCGGTAAGTTGCTGCAAGCCGTCACCATAATCGACCAACCCTTCGCCGTAGCGATCGCCGAGAAGGCTGTCACATGCACGGTCATAGAGGCTGGACACGGTAATATACAGCTCGTACCCATCAGCTACGGGCCCATTAGGGAGGGTATCGTGGCCCTCAACAGAGGCGGTTCTGAAGCTAATGCCGTGACCAGGGAGGTACTTAAGGACTCGGGTTATGGTGACCTAGCCAAGGATGAGTACGTTATTGAGATTGTAAAGAGAACCGCCGGCCTTGTTCCTAAGAACTTAGACGAGGCTATTAAAAAGGCTAAGGAGAACCCTGATAGGTTTTCCATAAGGATTAAGATTAACCCATTGGTCGAGGTTGAGCTTAAGGATACCGCATGGATGAGGTTCCTGATTGGGGAGGTGGTGTTTAATCCGAGGCATGAATTATTCACGAGTTATATTCAACAGGGTAGGCTTGTGATTGAGGATGCCACGGTCGGCGATATGGTATTTTACGGTGAGATGGATCTCGCGGAGGCTTTAATAACCAGTATCAGGAGGGTTCCTGTGGAGATTCAGGATAAGATAATGAGTACGATAATACTTAGTGGTGGGGCTTTCAATTGGTCTGTACCGCCTGGACTTGAGGATGTTGCTGTTAATAGTGTTGATAAGGTGAGGATAATGGTTTCTGAGAGGTTGCCAGACCTGGCTAACAGGTTAAGTATTAGTATGGTTAAGGATCCACAGTTCAGTGTTTGGAAGGGTGCGATAATATATGGCTATGCATTGCCGGGTAATGTGAAGTGGAATGAGAGGACTAAGGAGGGTTGGTATTACCTCCATTGAACAACTCATAATAACCTACCCAACTGGGTTTCTTGACTCAATTAGGTTAAAAAGGGGAGATGATAGTGTAATTTAATGTAGAGCTAATGAGTATTGATATTGCGAAGAAGGTCCTTGAGGAGTGGTTTTCAAGGAGGGGGCTTAGGCTGGAGTATGAGGGCGATAGGGAGTTGGTACTGATTGAAGGTAATAATAAGGTTTATGTCAGGATATCCAGTGAGGAATTCCCAACGGAATCATACATCATTGACGAATTGAGTGCGACCATGAAGGATAGGCTGAAGTACAATAAAGCGTACATAGCGTTTCCACGCAATGCCCGTGGCTTAATAAATGGGAAATTGTTTAGGAGCCATTGGGTTGGTGTTTACCTATACGATATTGCAAACACATTAGGGGATCCGGATAAGGCTGTTGAGGAGTTAATACCTAGCATACCAATTCAGTTACAGCAGGGTGTTGGGGAGGGTATTGAGAGGAGGATTAGTGAGATTGAGAGAGAGCTTGATGATTTAAAGGGTAGCGTGGAGAAGCTGGATGTAAAGTCGTTGATGAGGGATGTTTCAGAATTGAAAGAGAGATTATCGAAGATAGAGAATATAGTCAATGATCTAGCAAATAAAGTAAGCAAATTAGAGAGTATGGGCATTACCACGACAATCACACCTTCAGGAGGCAGGGAGAGTAATGTAGCCAACGAGTTACCCGACTTCCTAAGCAATAACCCATGGATTGAGGTGCTGAAGAGGAGGGGTGGTGGGAATGGGTGAATTAGATGAATTAATAACCAAATTACTTAAGGAGAGACTTGGCGAGGATGCGGAATTAGCGATAAAGCTCTACACGGCATATAAGGAGAGGGGGAGACGGGGCGTGCTTGAGGTAATTAATGAGGTATTGAGGGAGGTGGGTGTTGAGGTGAGCATGGGTGAGGATTAGGATTAAGGAGCTCGTCATTAGGGATTTCAGGGGCTTTAGTAATGAGCGTAGGATCACCTTTGGTGATGGTATTAACGTAATCCATGGCCCCGTGGGATCCGGTAAAACAAGCATAATACAGGCCATTGAGTACGCCTTGTATGGTACACAGCTTGAGGTTAAGGAGAGGATATCCAAATTGGTCGATTTAATTAATGAGGAGGCTGATGAGATGACGATTAGGCTAACACTTAGTGATGGCTCTAGCGTAACTAGGGCATTAAGAAGGAGTGGTGACTCTGCGAGGGAGACCGTAAGGGCTATCATTGATTCGGTGGTTATTAAGGGTGAGGATGCTGATAGGAGAATTATCGAGCTGCTGGGTATCGACGATGATGATTTCGAGAGGTTTGTCTTGGTTACACATAGGACTCTTGAGGCATTGGTCTACGGTAGCATTGTAAGGAGAAGTATCTTAATTGATAAGTTGTTTGGTCTCGAGATCCTTGATAATCTCAATAAGTCGTTACCCATGACCCAGATTGAGAGGTTGATTACAGAGCTTAGGCAGAGGTTGGCTAGTATTAAGGAGCTTCCTGAGATAACGAGCAAGTATGGATCCATTGAGAGGGCTAGGGAGAAGATGAGCGAGCTTAGGGCTGAGATAGATAGGTTGAGGGGCGAGGAGGAGGAGTTGAGCAAGGCATACAATGAGTTATTACTCAAGAGGAATGAATCACTAAAGGGTTTGAGGGGTGTTGAGGAGGTTTATAGTAACTACATAGCCACTAGATTGAGGAGGGAGGGTATCGAGGAGGAGTTGAGCAAGGCCAATGTGAGGGACATTAATGAAACAAGCATTAGGTTAAGGCTTGAAAGGCTGAGGGACGCGCTTATTGAGAGGCTTGAGGAATTCGCGTTAGTTAAGGATGCTGAGGAACTGGAGAAATTGGTTATAACGAACGATAACCTTGCCGATGCCTTAGAACGTTTATACACGGCGTTTGAGAACCTGGTTAAACTAAGGGATAAGCTCACCGAGGATAAGGATTACTTAGGTAGGGTTCGCCAGGACCTCGAGTTACAGGCCGAGTCTGAGAAGGCATCCTTGAGGGAGCTTGAGGGGAGGCTTGCCCAGGAGGAGGGTAGGGTTAGGGAGTATAGGGACTTGGTTAGTAAGTATGGTGAGCCTGAGAGGATTAGGAGAGAGCTTGAGGAATTGAGAGCAAAACTAGAGAAGATAAATGCTGAGGAGGGATTTAGGTCATCATTATTGAATGTCCTTCAATACATATTGACAACACATACAGATAAGTGCCCTGTATGCGGTAAGCCATTGAGTGACGAGGATTACGAAACGATATCGAGAAGGATTAAAGAGTTATCATCTAAGGAGGGTATGGAGAGCATCGATAATATTAGGGATAGAATTAATGAGTTAGAGAAGGTTTTGATGAGGGTGGAATCCTTACGTGCAATAGTCGATGATTATGAGGCAACGGTTGAGAGGGCGCGTGAGGTTAAATCAAGACTCGAGGCCTTAATCACTAGGTTGGAGACTATTGATAGCTCCATTAGGGATTTAGATAAGAGAATACAGACGCTTATGCGGTTCATTAATGAGTTTAGAGATGAGATTGATGATGTTGATAAAGCAATATCCTACCTTAAGAAGTATAGGGAGCTTGAGAAGTTGAGGGCGCAGGAGGATGAGCTTAAGAAACAACTTGCAAGCCTCGGTTTAGATACGAACACCGTTGTTAAGCTCGAGGATGACATTAAGTATATCAGCGACAAATTAACCCAGGTTAGGAATAAATTAAGTGAAGACTCGGCAGAGCTCAGTAGGTTGGAGTTGATATTGTCGAGGGTTGGTTTGGATAAGGAGGATCCATCGACCCTTAGGAGGAGACTTGATTTCCTGGAGGAGTTCTATAATAAGCTTGGTAGGATTAGGGCTGGGATTAGGGATGTTCAGGCTAGGGTTAGGGATGAGATGATAAAACTCGTTCGTGACAATGTAGGACCAATTTTCAAGACCCTATACCCATACGAGGACCTTGAAGGTGCTGGTATCGAGGTTACGGTTAGGGATAGGGGCGTGGTTGGTGTCGTTAGTGAATACACGCTCTATGCCTTCAGACCAGGTGGTAGGAAGGTCACGGTGTCGAGATTAAGCGATGGACAGAGACTAACGATAGCCCTGTCATTCCTACTAAGCGTCTATAGGGCGACTAACCACAACATAGACTTCCTACTCATGGATGAGCCAATACCCTATGTCGATCAAAACATTAGGAGGGCCTTTGCATCGTTGTTGGTTAGGTTGATTAAGGAGGGCTTAGTTGGTCAGGTAATAATTACCACGCAATCCGAGGATTTGAGGAATGATGTGGTGAATGCAGCAAGGGATGCCGGTATTAATTGTAGGGTTGTTAGGCTTGTGAAGGAGGGCAATGAACGTAAGATCGTGCAGGAGCCATAATGGTATAATTAAAACAGGTAATAGACAGACTTATTAATGCATACCGATCACATAACTCGATGGAGGGAATATTCGTTGCGCTGGCAATACCATTCAAAAATGGTAGGCTTGATGTGGAATCCCTGGTGAGGCATGTTGAGTCGTTAACGAAGGCTGGGGTTGATGGTTTTTACCCATTTGGCACAACGAGTCAGGGTCCGTATTTAACAATCGATGAGAGGAGGGAGGTTCTCGAGGTAATCATGAGTCATACGAATAAGCAGTTGATTGTTCATGTGTTCTCCTTTGATTGGGGTGATGTTGTTGAGACCGTTAGGCTTGCGGAGAGGTTTGGTGCTGTTGCTATATCCTCAATACCACCAATATACTACAAACCAGACTACGAAACCCTAAGGAGGTACTACTCAAAGCTCTCTGAGCTCACGAAACTACCAATCTTTATATACAATATACCACAGAACACGGGCTTTAACGTAACACCCGACCTGGTGGCTAGGTTAATAAGCGATGGCGTTAGGATAGTTGGCGTTAAGGATAGTACCGGGGATATAACGCAAATAATGGGTCACGTGAGGCTGGGAATAACAGTACTTAATGGCGCCGATTCCACAATATTACCAGCGCTAATGGTTGGGGCTAAGGGGTGCATATCGGCCATGGCTAACGTACTCCCTGAGGTGATGAGAGAGATGATTGATGATTTCAAGGCAGGTAAGCTTCAGTCTGCGGTTGAGAGGCAGGATTTGATTGCCAGGGTTAGGGAGTTGATTAGGGATTACCCAGGTGTTGATGCGTATTATAAGCTTGTCCACCTACTGCGTTATGACTTTGGCACAGTAAAGGAGCCATACTTAAGACCGTTGAGTGATGAGGAGGTTCAGAAGTTGAGGGATGGATTGGTTAGGCTTGGGTTAAAGCCGAGGTTATAACTCAAATTCATATATACTTCCTTCTTAGTTAGTATTAACCCTGTGTATGGCTGAATCACTGATTAGCAAGCCTGGGGTTAGGGCATTGGGTGTAGCCGAGAGTTTTAGGCTTGGTTCTCCATACTCCGTATTGGTGGGTGTGGTTATGAGGAGTGACGGCATGATAGATGGGGTGTCCTTGGGTAGGACCACGGTTGGTGGTCTGGACGCCACGGAATCCATAGTGAGGCTCTATGAATCGCTTGGTAGGAATGACATTCAATTCCTAATGATCGATGGGTGCATAATATCGTGGTATAACATAATCGATCTCGAGGAATTGGCAAGAAAGCTCGACATACCAATCCTATGCCTAGCGTTTGAAGAGCCCGAGGGTGATGTAATCAATGCGTTAAGAAAGTTATTCCCTAATGATTCCGATGTAAGGATTACACTTTATGAGAAGTTGGGCAAGCCGAAGGAGATACTATTACCTGGTAATGTGAGGTTATACGCCAGGTTCGTAAATATTGACTATAGAACCGCGAGAACCTTAATCAAGAAATTCCTTAAGGAGGGCAAAAGACCCGAACCAATAAGGATAGCCAGGTTGATAGCCAATGCTGTGCTTAACTACGGCATTATAGTTCAAAGAACTTGAACCCTCTTACCACTTAAATAAGATATCGCAACCTCCAGGTAAGCTATGAAAACAAGCAGTAGAGAAGCCGCGACTAACACGTGACTCGCTAGGAAGTATAGGGCCCTCAGCAATGCCGAGATGAACAATAACGTGGGTATCTCATAACCAACAACACCATAAAACCTCATTGAAAACCATAAAATACCTGGTATTAGCATTGGTATGCAAAGCACGGACATTATTACGGCAATGAAGCCAATGAACAGTAAGTGAAGAACATCAAGCACAGATATGCCAATTAGCGATAGGATAACCGCCATTACCAAAGTAACTCTAGCCAGTGAGGAACCCACAGGATATGCCCTAGAGTATATGGTCTTAAACCCAGGTCCAAAACCCCTAGGTACACCAATCACCACAAACGTGAGTAGGGACAACAATGCAACAGTTATAAAGTTCCTTATGAAATAAGTCATTATGGGCAGCGCCACAGCATAGACCAGGTCTATTGCATACCAGGGTCTCTGTCTACCCTCAACACGCCTAACTAGGCTTACAATTGATGCTATGGGAAACGTTACTAACCCCAACCCACCTGTGTAAACAGCCACGGCAAAACTAACAAGCCCACTTAGGAAGAAGGTGTTGGGCCAATAAAGGGGTATCCTACCTAAGCCTCCTTTAATTAATAGCAATATGTAGTACACGGCAAAGGCCAGTCCCCAAACCCAGTTAAACCATAAGCCAAGAACATAGGTAATAAACCAGGCAAGGGAAAGGGCGCCCAGAAGTAACGATGCGAATGGGCTGGGCATAACCCTCGTAAACCCTGGATGCTGACTAAACATAATGCCCACGTAAAACAGCACCAAGCCACCAAGCATCAAGTCGCCATGGAGTAGGCTACGGCGAAGCACCAGCACAACGAGCCCTATAATGAATGATGCAAATGATGCAATAAGCAGCGTTTGCGAAACCCTCATCTGATAAACAAACCACCGCCTATAGGTGTCCTGGGTCAACTCATTAAACAATCCACCCAGGAATAACCTAACCACCCTACTCACTGCTACACACCACTTCCGACCTAACCTCCAACGCCTTATTAAGTATGTTCCTCAATGCATCTCTCGCGTTTTGATTAATATCCAGCCTATTGAGACAATCGAGGATATACCTAACAATGGTTTCAGAGGGTTCCATACCACATTGAGAACCAAGGCAGAAGATGCAGTATAGGAAGCTACCCTCCACCTGGGTGCAAACCTTGGACGCCTCATTGAGTATGCGACCAGCATCCTCATTACTCAACCTGAGGAACCACGTACCATACTTCCTACTCAAGTACGCCGAACACTCAAACTCATCATACAACGCAACACACCTCCTCAACTCATTCATCGCATCAACAATGTAAATCAACATCCAAACCTCAACACTATTCATTGCCTTATGTATTTAATGGTTATTGCAACATAACAGGTATACATAGCATAAGTTTTGGTCATACCGGGTTCAATTCATCATGAACTCAGTAGCGTCCTCGACCTAATCACCACAAAAACAAACCTAACCCAGCTAATAAAGTTGTTTCCCTGGATAACTACAATAAAACATTATAAGTAAGTGAAGGACGCATTTCCTCAATGAAGGGGACTATCCTCATTATTGCCATAACCGTAATTGCAGCAATAGTGGTCGCATTTGCAGTAATGTACTTAGTAGCTCTGAAGCCCAATGTAGTAATCATGGCTAAACCATATAGCGATTTTAAAATCTGCGTTAGAACCCCATCTGGTCTAACAACAATAGTAGTGTCTCCACGCGCTATACTTGAGGAGGGGCCGTTAGCCGGTGACGTTAAAGTTGGTTATTCCTGGCGTACATACTATGTAAAGACCTTGTTACCTAACGGCACGGTTATCACAGTCATGGTTAAACTACAATTAGTCAAGCTCCAGGTCGATAGCTCCAGTGCTTATGTGCCGCCAGGCTTCTTACTGCCGCTTAATGCCAGTATTTCCTCTGATAATATACTTAGTACTCCCTGCCTTGGTTATGACTTTTCATGGTCAGTCTCACCAAGTGGGAAGATAACCAGGTACTGGAATCTCTTCGGCTTTTTGGTCGCGAATAAGTATTACAACGTTACCATAGTTAAGGGCATGAATGTCTTAACCCAGGTCATAGACTTAATCAAATTGTCGGGCATCAGCGAAAGCACTTATGACTTGGCTTGGTTATTCATAACAACATATGTGGGTTCGCCTAAGTCTAATACATTTACCCCCCGTGGTATGTACCGCATTGCACTAATCCCACTACCTACGTTAGGCAAACCCACGGCCATTACCAAGGTAGTCACTATATTTTATAATTTCACAATGCCGAGCAAATTCACAGTAATCTATTTTGCAGGCTCTAGGATCAATCCTAACTTTGTTAGGGAGTACCTCGAGAAATATCTTGGCAGTACTGGTTGGTATAATGTAAGTTCTGTGATGAACAACAGTAATGTTAAGCTCGTGTTTATGAACTACACTTGGGACATTTATATAAACAACGGAACAATGATTAAATGCATCTTCGAATTCCCTGCATTACTAATCAGAGTTAATGTACTGGTCAATGGCACAAGGAGTACCGCATGGATGCCCCTTGCCATATCGCCAACAAGCCCTGTACTAATTAAGGGAAAGAGTTATGTGGATAGCATCAATAACGCAATGAAGAAGTTAAACATGAACAGGTACATAGCTACGTTGATCGGCCCAATTGAACCACTTAATGAATTAACATGGCCTTATCAGTACAATGTTGCCATAATTTATAACGTAAATTTCCGGTGCGGTTTAACAGCACAAAAGATATTTCAGAGAAATCCGCCAGTTTTTACGGAATTTGTATTTTATATGCTCAATAAGAACGCCACATTACTTCCACCATCTTAAATTAAATATAATTAAACCCTTAATTGGACTTCACGTAATCATTAAGGTTCATCCTTAGGTACATCCCCCTGAGTTCACTTAACACGTCACCACCCAACTTCTCCATTATCAACCTGACCATGCTCCTAAAGTCCGAATTAACCCTGGCCACCCTATCGACGATGTACAATGGTGCGGGGTAACCTAGTCTCGGCATTGTGGATAGTGGTGCCAGTGCTGAGATGAGGCCCTTAATGAGGCTTGGGTCACCGAGGTATTCCACATATATTGGTAGTGCTGATGGTATGTATTGAACGTAGAAACCATAAACATCCCTACCACCGACCTTACCTACTACGTAGGGTTTTGTAATTAATGCATTATTGCTAGTTTTATTACTGGACCTGTAGGTCTCGAGGATTACGTGGGCTATTAGGGGTTCTTCCATAACCTGTAGGGCCTTATTCATGTAATCCCTGAACCCAGTCTCGGTGATAGATTGGGAGTACCTATTAATCCTAACGTCCTTAACGTGCGCTAGAACCGGTACATCCACCTTATCGATATCACGCCTACCAATCACTGCACCGTCAAGTAGTAGGAGGTTTACGTGAAACTTCCTAATTGCATCGATTGCGTACCTAACCTCCATATCGAGCGCAACCCTCTCCAACTCCTCACCAGAGGCCCCGAGTATTGGCTCGAACATGGTCAATACCCTACCTTTACCCCCCGCGCTTATTAGTACGGCTACGTTTATTACGAATACCCTAAAGCCGAAGTACGTGATTTCCGCAAACCCGGAATCAACGGCAACGAACCTAATCGGCTTGGTGATTGGTGATACCTCGATCACCTGGTTTGCAAATTCGCTAGTCTCCTTAACAATCTCGGACGCCCTATCCCTAATCTGGGCTATCCTTGTTTCCATGAGCTCAAGTAGGTTAATCACCACATCATTGAACATCCTAACCCCTCCTCGGGTACACCCTAGCCTTAATCTCGTTAATCAACCGCTCAACCAAGCCTCTATCAATGACGTCGTCATGTACGGCACCTATCGACGTTAGTATATCCATTATGTAGGGCGGTAATTTGCTGACATCACCATCCTGCAACAAACCCTCTAGGTAAGCCAACGTCCTCGAAACCCTCCTGCTACGCCTCTCCGATAACACCAGCGAAACCAACTCATTAATCGCACTGTCAATACTAACGCTGGGTGGCGCATTGTTGAGCAGTAGCTTTATCTCATTAATCAGTGGCTCCCTATTGTGGATTAGGTTTATCATTAATGGTCTCGCGAACAACACAACCTTACCATTCACAGAAACACCGAACACCTCACCCTTAACACCCCTTATTGCAGGCTCACCAACAAGCTCCCCGAGACCAATCAACGTCCTCAAAACCGCACCACCAACCATGATCTCGCCAACAACACGCCTCTTAATACTAACGAGCCCCTCAGGATTGGATGAAATTATTAATTGAGCCCCTACGTCTAGACCCTTCAATGTGTTGGAGAGATCTATAACCACATCGGCGTTGGTCAGATTCCCACCGCATACGAAGAATTCATCCCCCACGCACCCCCTATTTACACCTAGGACTAGGACCTTCACCATCACCACCTCATGTAACATACCTCCTATCGATCAAACCAGCCTTCCACAGAACCTCGAGATACTTGCCAACAACATCAATGCCGATGCCCAACTCCTTGGCTAAATTCTCCTCATCAATACCCACGTTAGGTCCTAGTGACGCAACACTAATCATTAGGTTGCTGGGGACATTAAGTGCCTTACCTATGCTCTCGAGGACGTGATCAACCTCCCTTACAGCATCGCTTATGTGCTTGGCATTATCAAAGTTTGGTGATGGGGTTGGTATTTCGGGAACGCCGTTACTTAATACCTTACTAACCACCTTGTTACTGCTCCTCTTCTTTAACCAAGCCGTTATCCTGGCGTACCTATTAATTATGGAGTTGGCATTACTGAGCACATCGCTTAACTCCCTACGCCTAGCCTCAATAATCTGCTCAAGCTCATTCAAGTACCTACCCAATGCCTCGGCCGATTCAGTACGCAGTAGTAGTGCTAGGTCTTCTTCGAAGTCCTCAACGCCCATAACGACCACCCTATGGTTCGTGATGATCGAGGCGTTGGATAGTACTGTCGATAACTCCTCGTACTCCCTAATCCTGTCCTCAATATTCCTCACCTTACTCACCAACTCGATCACCTTGCTTGCCTCCGAATTTATTGCTTCGAGTATTGTTGGTAGGCTCTCCTTGAGATTGTCCAGCTCGAGACCATTGATCCTCGTTAGGTACGACTTGATTCTACCCAATATGTTATCTACCTTATCGCTAATCTCAGCTGATATTCTCGGTAGGGTATTGCCTAGACTGCTCTTGATTTCGCCGAGCTTGCCCACTACGTCATTAACCATGCTATTAAGTTGCGTTGATATGGTTGCCAGGTCGTTGTTTAGCTCCTCAAGCCTTTGCTCGACCTCATCCCTCAACGCGTCAACGCATAGCATGAATGATGAGTACCTCCTAAGGAAATCACTGGATGTCTCTGGAACAGCCTTAAGTAGCGATAGTCGCTTCTCACAGTCGTTACCTTGAATATTAATGCCGGGTTTAACCTCAACTCTCTCGCCAAGTTTATCCACGCTTATTGTGAGCGGTTTCGAAGTAGCCCTATTAATACTTGCTAGGTGCTCCTCGAGAATCTTGAGGGCTTGGGGTACAATCTCCGGGTCGTATGGTGCGTATTCCGTGAACTCAGCATTGACCGGCAGTAGTAACCCCCTTAAGCTCAATAGCCTTATCAAGTCGCCCTCCCTGAACTCCCTCCATAGGTGCGTTGGGTATAGCCTCCTTATTAAGTACTCAAGCTCCTTCGATGTGAAACTACGCTTTCCAAGCGACCTGAGGTAGTTTATGAAGCTCTCCTCGACAGCGCTCACCCTAGCCTTACCGCTCTCATCCCTAAACACCTCAGGTTGGTCACTTAGGTCCTCGCCCTTAACCCAAGCCTCCACTATGTGCCTAATCACAGACTCCTTGGACTCCTTGGCACCACGCCTAATGGCCATTGTGTACTTAAGAATTCTCTGCCTAACCTTATCCCTAAATGCTGATACCTCGTTTCTGTATTCATTCAGTTTCTCAAGGAATACAGCGTACTCCCTAGGAACCCTATCCACCCTCTCAAGCCTAGTCCCTATGATTATTGACCTCAGGGTGTCAATATCGTCAGAACCAAACACGGAGAAGTAAACAAACTCACTGACTGGGCCCAGAACTACCTTCCAGGACAAGCCACCTACAGCGCTGCTAACACTCTTAATAATGTCATTGGTCAATAACGACCTCGAAGCAACCACAACGAGCAGAGCATCCAGCACACTCTCCTGACCGTTAATCGTGATAACACCCTCATTAATCACCTTACCCAGGAACCTAACTAATTGATTAACGTCAACATCAAGACCAACCACAACCCCAAGCCTAGCATCGAGAGGACCCTCATAAACCGTAGCCCAGGTATTCTGGAGCACCGGGTATAACGTTGATTGGAAGTTCACGGCAGCCCTAACGACCTCTGCAGCCAACTCCTCATAGAATGAGTTGAAGATCCCAATGGCCTTACTAACCTCCTCCCTAGCCCTAACAACCTCCTCAAGCTCCCTACCAAAGACTAACAACCTATGGAGGCGTGGAGATGCTTGAAATGCCCTAATGGCGTTCGTAAAGTCAGCCTTGGCATTGCTGGGTAGGATTATGTAGATCATTGGGCCATCCTCATATGCCGTGTAGTACGAACCATAACTAATCGAGATATCCCTCAAGTCACCCTCAATGGGTGCCATGCCCAGCTTCACCAGCTCATTATTTATCCTATCCAATGCCTCAGCATTCAACTTAACCCTAACAATCTGAACCTCCTCGGCAAGACCAGCCTTAACTAACACGTTCACGATAGGGGTAGAGTCAAAACCAAGCTCTGAGTTCAGCTCATTAATGGTCCTTGGAGCGCCAGACAGTAATAATGCCTTGAAGACCCTTTGGCTCTTGTCATCACTTGGTCCCTCACCTAACGCATCAAAGAATACCTTTAACTCGCCGGTGCCGGTCTCCATTCTTAGGAACTCCTCAAATGTTCCATAATTTAGCTCCTCACCCTTATCAACAAGTAAATCCAGAAGCTTTGACGTGAACTTCACAAGAGCCCTCGGTGATGCCTTACCACCCTCTGTGTTGGCCACAAGCTCGTATAACGTGGCTAGGTATTCACGCTTTAATGGATGTAACGGATTCATTAATCCCTTCCTTATGAGCTCAAGTCTCTCATTGGTCGAGTAGGCATTGAATCTCTGGGTCAGCATGGCCTCATAAAGCCATAACGGCATTCTCTCGTCAAGTACTATCTCGGCGTAAACCCTACCCCTCGTTATATCAAAGACATCGGGCACCATGTTCCTGAGAATGTTATAGTAAAGCTGGGGCGTGAACGCCAGGATAAGCATGACCCTACCCAACCTCCTTGGATCAACACCAAGCACATCCCTATAGTTCCTTGGCTCTATCAAAGCCCTGATCAGGGAACCAAGCCTAATGACCATGTCCCTAACCCTACCCGCATCACTTGGGTTCAACGCATTACTAAGCTCCACAACCCTACTAACCTCATCAGCCTCATCAATAAGCAGCAGTACGGGCTCCATGGATTCACCGCGAACCTTGAGCAGGGAGTTAATGACAGTACCAATATCAAGACCAAAGGTAAGCGGTAACCTGAGGGTTCTCAAACCAAGCCTATACGCCTCAGCCTCAATTGCATCAAGAAACTCACTCTTACCCCAACCATACTGACCAACCACAACCACAGCAATATTATCACTACCCCTGAGGAAGGAGTTAATCGCAGACCTAACCCTAACAAGCTCACCCTCAAAACCCACTGGCGAGTACCTACGCTCAATAGGCGGTACTCCCGATGGATTAAGCGGCCTATCAACAAAACCAAACTTACTATACATTCTATACATTATATCCACTCATTAAAACCGTAGTAACTTAATTAATGAAGCAGTTAAAATAATGCGAAACAATAAACCTCACAATATATCATAACCTACGATAAGACTAACCATTCAGAAATCTCTGAAATCTAAAATTTAATATGACAATAAAATATATTAACTACCATACCCACCACCTCCTGGAGTTTCGATTACAACTTCATCACCCGTGTTCAAATCGATAGTTAACTTGCTGGGTAATTTCTCCACACGACCGTCTGACCTAACCACCGTAACACCACCTGGCGCCCCATCCCCACCACCGTTAAGTCCCCAGGGCCTTGTCCTAAAGCGTTCAGCCATTATCGACAACCTGGCCGGTGCAAGGACCTTGAATGCCCTTATTATCCCATCACCGCCCTTGTACCTACCAGCACCACCGCTCCCCTCCCTAATCCTGTACGCCGTGAACAATATAGGGTATTGCCTCTCGGCAATCTCTATTGGGGTGTTTAGGGTATTGGTCATGTTAACATGAACACCAGAGACACCGGGCTTACCAGGCCTACCGCCTGTACCACCGCCAACCGTTTCGTAATAAGCCCAATAACCGCCATTAGGCAGTGAACCACCAACCATGATGTTCATCATAGTGCCGGAGCCAGCCGCGGGTACCTTGTTAGACAATGCCGAAGCCAATGCCCTAAAGACCACGTCAGCTATCCTCTGGCTCGTCTCCACATTACCACCACTAACTGGCGCCGGCTTCCTTGGGTTCACCAGGGTACCCTCGGGCGCGTTGACGTTGATTATGCTGTAGAAGCCCTCGTTGGTGGGTATGTCACCACTAATTAATGACCTAATCACGAAGGACACGGCAGAAAACGTGACACCAAGCACCGCGTTTATTGGTGCCTCAACCTGCCCGTGAGTACCTGCGAAATCAGCGCTTATCAAGCCCTCCTTAATGCCCACCCTGACCCGTATCGGCAGTAACTCCTCACCAAGCTCCATGTAATCCACAGCCTCGTAATAACCCTCGGGCCACTTCGAGGTCTCAAGCAGGGCCAACCTCCTACCATACTCAATACCCTCACGCCAAGCCTCCAACACCTCCCCAACACCGTACCTACCCATCAACTCCCTAACCCTGGCAACACCAACCCTATTGGCTGACAGTTGGGCCGTTAAATCGCCCATGGCGGTCTCAGGCGTCTTGAAGTTACTAAGGATCACATTCAATAAGTCACGGTCCAAGACACCACCCCTAACAAGCTTGACTGGCGGTATGACAAGACCCTCCTCGTAGATAGTCCTAGCGTTAGGATTAATGCTGCCGGGTACGGGGCCACCAACATCAACATGGTGAGCCTTATTGACAACGTAACCCACCAACCTACCCTCAACGTATATGGGCTCCATAACCATCACATCATTAAGGTGCGTACCCGATATGTACGGGTCATTAAGCACGATAACGTCGCCAGGGCCCAACTCAACACCCTCCCTATCAAGCCAATTGAGTAGGTTCCTAACCCCAACCCTGAAGGAACCGAGATGAACAGGTATGTGCTCCGCCTGGGCAACAACATTACCCTCGGAATCAACGATGGCGCAACTATGGTCCATCCTCTCACGGATATTTGGTGAAAAGGCTGACCTACGAAGGGCAACGCCCATCTCCTCGGCTATGAATACCGAGGCCCTAAAAACCAACTCCCAGGAAACCACGCGAATATGTCCTAGAGAGGTGTTTAAAAGTGATCCTGCTTAGAGACAATAATAGGGAGAATCTATGGGCGTGGACCTAAGGAAGGAGCTGCTCAGGTTGCTTAAGGAGGATGAGGAGTTTAGGTTAGCCGTAACGGGCTTATTAGGCATTGATGAAATACTCAAGGCAATAAAGTCCCTACAGGAGCAAATGGTTAAGTTGCAGGAACAGGTGGCGAAGCAGGGAGAGGCTATATTAGCCCTGCAGAGGAGTCATGAGAAGTTGGCAGCATCAATAACGGCCCTTGGGTATAGGTACGGCATTTACACTGAGGATGTATTCAGGGACGCCATTAAGTACCTAATCGAGGACCTACTCAAGGCCTACGAGGTCAGGCGTTGGACATACTACGACAACGAGGGTGTGGTATTCGGTTACCCATCAGTCATCGATGTGGACGTACTAATTAGGGATAACGAACACATACTCATCGAGTACAAGGCAAGCATTGACAGAGGCGACATTGCCGAACTAGCCAGGGAGGGAATACTCTACGAGAGAGTGAATAAGGTTAAGCCGAAGCTACTAATCGTAGGACCAGTAGTCAGGAAAAAAGCCCTTGAACTAGCCAAGGCATTAAACATCGAGGTAAGGGCAACCGAGGTCATGGAATAACAAACCCAAACTAATGGAAAAGTTACGGAGAGCCCATGATGTTGGTAAGCACCGAGTTTTTCCTAAATTTATGAAAATTACGAATTTTTAAATCATCAAGAGGTCGTGGACTAGCCATTAATCTATAGGACCTCACGGTTTTCGGAAATTTAGAAAACAAGACTTCTTATACATACCATAGGGTCTCTTGAATTCGTCTAGGCTTAACCTGTTTCTATACATCGCTGACCTCCTCTCCAATGTAATTGGGCGGATCAGCGCATGCTAGGGCTACGTCATCCTGGGATATTGATTACTCCATGACTGTGACACCGCCGTGGAGGGGTCTTGGGTTTGGGAAGTATTTTCTATATAGTATTATGTTTAGTACGTTTATTACGAAGGCGATACTGAATGGCACAGGTATTGGTAGGTAATCGAGCATTACACCTGAGGATGTCGTCGCCGCGGCTGAGGGTAATAACCTGGCTGCTTGATTAACGCCGGTTACCGTGGACCTATTACCCCTACCCACAAGCTCCATCATCAAAGCCTGCTGCGGAGCCAGCGAGGATACCCTAAACATCACATAAATGATGTACGTGATCACAGCAATGGACAATGATGTGGAGAATGGTATCAATATCAGGGCTGCCGTGGATATGACCCTCGGGAGTATTATCGCATCCCTAAGCCCAAGCACCCTCGAGAAGTAGGGCGCCGTTAGTGAGGCTAGGGCAGCGGCTACACCACCTATGAAGAATATGTCACCAACCACACCATTACTAACATGAAGCACCTGCCTAAATATTATCGGTAGGAACGGCGTCACCAAACCCTGGGCTGTACCGTTCAGTACACCAACCACAGCAAACCTCCTTATATACGCCAGATCACGCCTAACAACAGTCTCCGCCTTAGCATTACCACCTGGATCATCGACCCTACGATTACTCCTAACCACACGTCCATCCCTGATAGGCAGTACTATGAAGAAACTCACGGCGGAGAGAGTCAAAGCTATGTAAAAGGCCTCCCTATAACTCAGGTTTGCAAGTAATGCACCAATCGCCGATGACACGCCAGAGACTAGGTTAAACACGGCATAAACCATGGACCTGTCGAGACCCTCAGTCTTATCGGCGAGTATAGCTGTTTGAACCGGTGCAGCAACCGCACCAACACTACCACTAGCCAAAGCCCCAGCAGTCCCAAAGCCACCGAGGGCAGCTGCGAGAAGTAATAATGGGTAATAATTGGTGAGTAGTAGTATTGCCGTGGCTATTGGCAGAAAAGACAGTGTGAGGAGTAGGATCGCCTTCCTACTATACCTATCACCCAACCTACCAAATAACAGCGACATAAGTGGCGCTGTGAAGGCACCAACGCCGAAGAAGATACCAACGGCAGTCAGGGAGAGATGTAGGTAGTAATACAGGTAAAGCCCAGTAATTACGCCAAGTGCACCACCGGCAATACTCCTCACACCCCTAGAAGCAAGCAGCAACCAAACATCCCTATCCCAATTGGGCACAATCGATATCAAAAACAACCCATATAAAAACCAAATCACCCATCCATAGACAAAACTAATAATCAACCCCCTATCCAGGCAATAATCAATGACTGAATGAAATGAAAATTTAATACCGTAATCTACTCATTCATCTAATCTTCGTCATGGGTAATTTACCACTCCTCAAATCATTTATCAACTGAACAAGCTCGTTAACCGCAGCCTCAAGTATCGCCTTACCCTTCTCCTGATCAGCCCTCGACGGGTAACCCTGCACAGCCTTTGTGTACTCCATAGCGTAAACCTCCTTACCATATATCCTGAACCTAGCCTCAACCCACTCATCGGCAGAACCATCCCTGGGTACGGACTTAACTAGGTGTGGGTAGGCAGCCCAAACCTCACTAGTCTCATCCTCAGCCGCATGACCCTCAGGCGTCTCCAGAACCCTCCTCCTAGCCTCCTTAGCCAGGTCAATCCACCAATTAAGGATTATGATTACCAAGTTCGTCTCCCTAGCCACATCCTTAGCAGCCATACTCAGAGCATCGACATTCCCACCATGTCCATTCACAACAACCAAGTACTTAACACCATTCCTAGCAACCTCCCTAAATATGTCCCGATAAAGCCTGTAAAGCGTCTCATTACTAATGGATATCGTACCAGGGAACTTATCGAGGACGTAAGTATTACCATACCAAACAGTGGGAAGCAACAATGCGTTAGTCCTCTTGGCAGCCTCCTCCGCTATGTACGTAGCCATGAGTGCGTCAGTACCAAGCGGTAGGTGAGGACCATGAGCCTCCACAATGCCCGTTGGCAACAAAGCAACCGTCTTATCAACACCCTCAAACTTAGGCCAAGTCAACTCCCACCAACGCATCAATCAGCGAAAAATAAGGCAGGCATTAAAGCATTTCCACGAATTAACCAAAGTCCTCTACACTTAACCGTAAATGAAATGAAATTGCAAGAACAAACAGACATCGAAACCTTATGGTGGGTACATCCTTATAAATTCGGGTAAACTCTATAGCGCCACTTACGCAGGGCTCATACCCACAATAATGCCTATTCCTGGCACTGCTCATTCATGACTATCTCCGAGAATTTAGGCTCGGTAATATTACCACTAAGTAAAAGTTAATGCAATAAGCACGGTCCTTATCGTTGATGATGAGGGTTGGACGTATACAGAGGAAATATATCTAAACGATGCCATAATACTGACCAAAAATTTCCTAAAGGAAGACTTTTAAGTCCTTTATTTTTTATAATAATGGTGAACGGCGAGGTCCTTCTTAGGCTCGGGAACATTGACCGTAAATCAAGAACCAAACTCCTAATCCCACCATCACTCGCTATTGCCATCTCTCTAGCCGTGACGATCCTGAACGCCTTAATGGTGAAGAATATAGTCATCACAGCCTTGAGCGCGTTCGTCACAATCCTCTTCGCAGTGGTATACTTCGTACACCCACAGGGCTTGGGTAGGATTGCGCTGAGTAGGGCAGATGTTGTGTTGACCACGAACTCGGTGATAATCAACGGCATTGAGTATGGAAAGAACGAGGTCAAAGTATGCATTTATAAATGGCTCGACATCGGCATCCTATTAATCCACATGAGCAAGGCGGGAAAATGCATAGCCGTACCATTCAGGGAGGAGGATTACGAAAAACTATGGCTCACCCTAATAAACAGCTGGAGAATAAACCCAGACTGCGGATTCTCAATGAAGCTTACGCTGAACACATGCAAATCAATGGGTCTCAAATGAGTTTACAACCTAACTTAACGGCACAATGCGATTTTTAATCAATTCAATAAAGGACAGCCACAACCTCTAACCCACCACCTACATAATCAACGAAGTCCTATCACGACTCCACCACTACACAAAGCGTGACCACCTATTTGAAAGGATAAACCCTGATTACCCACAGTACGTAATAAATGTTGCCTGTTCATCTTTTCCAATTTTATCGTTCCACAACAGGCATACAATACTTCAAGTTGATTTTTAGAGTACATCCTACCGCTCACTGCGTTTAATCATTCGTAGCACGGTAATCAATATCGCCGCCGCAATAATCAACACTACCGCCACAACGATCAATACCACCACAACAATCCCGGGTGCTAGACTGGATGGGGGTGCTGGTTTCATTGTCATTGCCATATACAGTAAAGCCACATTAGCAGCGGGTCCGTTTGCGCCTACGCCGAACACGTAAGTGCCACTGCTCGGTGGTTTGTAGTAGTCGTCTAGGTACAGCGTGAAGCTTGCCTTCCAACCCGTGTGGTTCATGTCATAGGCCACGCCACTAAGTATGTTCGTGCTTGGGTCATAGGTCACTGTTATCTTTATCCAATCGCCTGGTTTAGGCTTAAAGTACCCGGTGCCAATACCGGTATAGCTAAGGTATGAGCACGGGTTACTACTGTTGGTGTTACTCGCAATCATCACATCCCACTGCCCAGTGGTACCGTATAAGGATACCCCAACCTGCAAGAGCGGGACCCACCAAACCACGATGTATGGCGTTGAGCTCTGGGGCAGTATAGTATCACCCTTAAGAAATGGTGGTCCATAACATGAATCCCAGCCTCTCCATGATGATGTGTATGGTATTGAGTAGTTGTATCTAGGACTTATGCCCCACATTGTTGGCTTTAGGAATAGGTATATGATGCTGGTGAAGGGTATAGACCAGTTGGAGTACGTGACGATGATTGTTATCCTCACCAAAGACCCATTGTAGTACTCCTCCTGCCAAAACATGGCGCCCGAGACCGTCAAGGGTAAGAGCGAGGATGGGACTGGGACTAACTCAAGCACGGGCTGGTTACTGACGATATGACCTCGGCTCCAGTACTGGCTCGCGTTGTTCGGCCCATAGTACACCGGCCACCGGCTTGTTGGTTTACCGTAATAGTCACCCTGGTACACATGAGGCGCACCGAAGTACTGCTGACCATTGAGTAGATTCATGATTACCTGCGTATAGGATTGGCCTGTTTGCGCCCTGGTTACCACACCCACAATCACCAACACCACAATCATAA
>Ga0081529_121224_pt1 | contig 38460 bp, 43 predicted proteins | sample EchGeymetagenome_FD_71012 | JGI IMG/M metagenome (GOLD analysis project Ga0081529, IMG submission 71012) | Ferrous microbial mat and aquatic microbial communities from Echinus Geyser, Yellowstone National Park, USA - transect B T=78-80 C v2... ...
GTTTATTATATAATAATCAAACAGAATCAATATATAGATTAAGATTTATTGTTTTAGGTCCAACAACAAGGTTAGATGGTGTTTATTTACAAGGTAATGGAAATTTAACATTTATAGTAGCCCCATCTACAGATCATTATACATATCCAGTTACTCAAAATGTAGTAGCAGAAGTTTATTCAAATACATTGGGATTTAATGAAAATATATATTTAGGAAATATAAGCTGGAATAGTACGCAATTTACTTATGTAAATTTACAATTACCATTGAATTCTACTAGCTTTGATTTATGTATAAACTTATATTCTAATAATAATTTAGATTATGGATATTGTACATATTATATTTTAAATCAATCAAATACTTATGGTATTCCAATAAATAATTTAATTTATGTAAATTATACAAACGATTATTTCTATATATGTTCAAATATTTCTGGAATATTAAATATAGGATATAATTCCGAATCAAACATGATATATACTACAAATATAAATAATAATTGTTTAAATTACACATTGGGTAATGGGGTTTACTATATTTCTTTCTATTCATCTCAATATTCAAATCTATGGATAATAAACAATACAGTAATACAAAACAATATAAGTACAAATCAAACACAGCCAATAAATAATGTGCAAAACAATTATAATTATCTAAACTATTATTTGGTAATATTAATAATATTTATTGCAATAATATTATTTATGATGAAAAAGAAAAAATTATTTATTCTTGCATTATTTTTATTACCGCTATTATTCAATGTACATTCTCAGGAACTATATCTAAGCACAAATCAAATATGTACTCCTTCAGATTCTTTAAATATAACAACACAGGGATTTAACGGATCTGTAACAGTTTCTTATGAATTTTATAATTCATCTAATCCATCGCAAATTCTTGCAAGCGGTAATTATAATTATTTAGGAAATATTATATCTATTTATAATTATACAGTATACTTCAAAAATTTGCCATTAAATTTGCCAAATAATATAAATTCTGCAATAATAGATTATAATATAATTGTTCAAAATTGTACAATAACTAACTGTAGTCAATATAATTATAATGGATCAATATATTTAAATTATCCATATTATCTTGAATATTATACAAATCCAATATATCAAGGAGCAGACGATGCAGGACAAATAATTCCAGGTTGTCCATCGTCAAATAATTTATTAAATAATACATACTTTAATTTTACATTAGTTTTACCAAATGGAAGGAGTATTATTACTAGAACAAACTGTCCCGGATCTGGAGATCCAGATTGGGGTCAGAATTTGTGTGATCTAAATATAAGTAGTTATGATACTAATGCAGGAAATTATATATCTTATGGAGAATACTATTATGATAATATTTCATTTAATCAATTATTTATCAATAATCCATTACAAGTATTGGTAGCAAGTTCTGGAGAATTTACTACTCAATCATGTTCCCATGCATTGACAATATCTAGTGCTAATTCAAATTCAAATCCTTTATCTATACAATTCTCATATTATGGACCATATTCAGGAACATATTATACATACTATAATGGAATATATGTTTTAGCACAAAATACTTCTGTAGGATTTGATGTAGGTGGTGGATATAACTATTTATGCAGTGATGGTGTTACAAGAAATAATATACCATCTGTTGCTGCTTGGCTATATAGTTCAAATCAATATTATAACCCAAATTCATTACAGTATGTAAAAGGTATATCAAATCTACCATTTAACTTTACACAATATAATATAGATAGAAATACTGTTTATAATATATATCCAAATGAAGGATTATTAATTCCAGAAAACTTCCCTTCAGGTAGTTCTTACTTTAATTTATATAACTTTAATAATAATGCTGGTTATTATGTAATATATCAAGATTATGTAAAAACAGTATGTAATGATCCAACAGATTATATATGTGATGCAAATGGAACTTTGTGTAATATTGGTCATATAGTAGGACAGGCAGAAGGATGGTTACCAATATCTCCAGAACCAGGATATTATTTATTAGTAATAAACCCAAATGCTACTGTATATTTACAAAATTTAACATATTATCCATACATTTATAATACAAATCCTGGTGATGCAATTTATACTGGTAATATAACAAATGTCGGAGTGGGGAATCTTACAATAAATATAAATTGGACTCTTCCAAATGATCCAAGTAGTAATTTCTTATTACAGCAACAGCAATATTCTCCATTGTATGTTTATTTCCCAACAAACCTATGTCCACATCAAAATTGTACAATAAATTATAGTGTAACATATCAAAATCCATATGGATTAACGGTATATAGTCCTGTAACATATTATGGATATGTAAATATTAATTGGGATACATTAAATATATATACTAATCCATCATTGACGCAAGTAACATATGGACAGCCCTCAAATATAACTATAGCAGTACAAAATACAGGACCGGTACCTGCTGAAAATATATCTGTACAAAATATATATTATAATTCAAATTGTATACAAGTATTAAATACTGGTGGTCAAATAAGTTCATTAAATACAAATCAAGTAGGTTACTTAAATGTAGAAATTAATATAACAAATCTATATTGTTCCCCACAAGATTATAATATAACATTTACAATTTATGGATGGAATACCTACATATATAATTACTCGATAGTATTACCAATAAGCTATATAATTTCTCCACCAAATGGGGCACAATTACAATCATTAACAACATTTAATATAGCAGATAATAACGCACAAACATGTTATATAATATTTAATGGAGCTCAATTCTCTAGAAATTGTAATTCAAATTTTGAATATCAACAATATATGTGTGCAGGATCATTATGTAATACACAAATACAATCAATAAATAATTATGTAGAATTCTATGAAAATTATGTATATTATAATTATTTAACTAATCAATCATCAATAATGGGAATATCAGTTGCAACAAATGTAGTAAGTTTATATGTTGGACAAGAATATAAATATTCTGTCTTAATAAAAAATCTAGTACCAACAAACATTCAGTGTTCTCTTGTACCAACTCCATCAACTACAAATAATAATGCAATTGTTACTAACTATAGTATAAATGGAATAATTAGTAATAATTTTGTTATAGGTCCTTATGGATCTTCAGAATTGAATATAAACATTTTAGGAGCTTCTAGCGGTGTAAGTAATTTAATATATGGTATAACATGTAATTCTACATATGGTTCCTCATCATTTAGCACCCAAGTTCCAATATATATATTGGGACCAAACAATTTAATAGCAAACTATACACAATCTCAAATAATAGTATCTGAAAGAGTATCTCCAGAAGGTTTAATTGGAATTGGAGGTTTAATAGTGGGATTATTTGCTTTGCTTAATATAATCTAATTTTTTAACCTTTTTCTTATTTCTAATATTGCATCATGAATTGCAGCGCCCAAAAATAATGTTGTTAATATATATAATTCATATAAATATGTAACTGTTCCAATTATTATTGATATTATCCCAAATATTGATAAATACATATGATGAATTTTTGTTCTATATTTTTTTGTTCTTGTTTTAATTTCAATAAAGAATTCTGGTGAAAATTTTCTAATTATATAATCTGCTGAGAAATATCCTACAAGGAATGATAAACTATAAGCCATTATAGTAATATCACTCATTTTATTATAATATTACTCATTATTTTAAAAAATTATATCATATAAATTAATTACATGGATCTAAAAATAATAAGTAGGGAAAATAATCAATTATTAAATAGAGAAGAAATTATTGTTTTGATAGATCATAAAAATGAACCAACACCAAAGAGAGATGATATAAGGGAAAAAATTTCAGCAATGATTGGAAAAGACAAAAATTTAATTGTAGTGGAAAAAATATTAACAGAATTTGGAAAACAAAGATCAAAAGCATTTGTAAGTGTATATCAGAATGAAGAAGATATGAAAAAATTAGAGCTAAAACATATATTAAAAAGGAATAAAATTATACAATGAGTGAAAAGAAAGATTTGAGAATATTAAAATTATACAAGGTTGAGGATAATAAGGTAGTTAGATTGAAAAAAATATGCTCAAAATGTGGAAGATTTATGGCAGAGCATGATGATAGGTATCATTGTGGATATTGTGGATATACAGAATTTAAGCAAAGTATAGAAAAAAGATATATAAAAGAAATTGGAATACAAATATAATATAAAATATTTTGGTCCTATTAGATCTTTTATTGGTTTAATGTTTCAGTTGCCAAAAGAAAATACAATATATATTTTAGATTTAAAAAAAGATGTTGAAGATGGGTTTGTTCATACATTTTTTTGTTTAAAACCATTAGATATTTATCTATATAATTCAAATTTTGAATTGGTTCAATATTCTAAAAAGTTAAAACCATTTAAAATCTTAGTTCCAAAGAAAAAATTTAGGTATATAATTGAGGGTTTAGATATAAATGATGATATGTTGAATTATACAATAGAATATTTAAAATCTCTGTAAATTATTAGTTAATATTTCTATTTCTACAAACAATTTATCAATCATGCTTTTTATTTCTTTTATTCCATTATTTATCTGTCCAATTATTTCAACTTTTATGTTTGGTGTTATATATGGATTTCCACTTATTTCTTTATAATATAAAGTTATATAATCTTTTATACTTTCCAGAACACTTATTAACAATTTCATTGAATTTATTAAATTATTAATTTCTTGCATTTGATAATTATATAAATTATATGGATTTCCATTAATATTTTTTTCATATTCATTTAAACTTTCCAATTGCAAAACATAGTTATTTATCTGTGATAATAAATTTCTTATTTGAGTTAATAATTGATTTTCTAAATCCTGAATGTTATCCATAATTAATTAATATTTTAACTATTTTATATTTTTTCAGGGAGGAGGTGTATTCATCATTTATTCAGTCGCGCGCAACATCATCATATAAATTTTAATATTCCCTCCCTTTTATCTTTATTTAATATTTCTTTTATTGTTTTAAAATCTTGATCAAAATATTCTCTCCATTCTTTATGATATAATGTAGATGCTGGATGTAATGTTGGAATTATTGTAATATTTTTCCCCCATTTGTTTACTTTAAATATTTTTCCTCTTAATTTTGTTATTGAAGAGAATTTTAATTTAAAATAATCAAAAATCCATTTTGTTGAATAATGACCCAAGGTTATTATTATGTCTGGTTGAATTATTTCTAATTGCTTTTCTAGCCAAAAAGAACATGCTTTTATCTCTTCATCTTCTGGTTCCCTATTTTCTGGAGGTCTGCATTTAATAACATTAGTTATATATACATCTTTTCTATCAATATTTAATATATTTTTTATATTTTCAGTTAATACTTGTCCAGCTTTTCCAACAAAAGGTTTTCCCTGTTTATCCTCTTCTCTACCAGGTGCTTCTCCTATAAATAATATCTTTGAATTTGGATCACCATCGCCAGGAACATAATTTGTTTTAAATTTATATAAAGGACATCTTGTACATTTTAATATTTGATTATTTATCTCTTCAATCATTTTTTCTTTATCCATTAAAAATATAAGTATGATAATTATTTTAGTTTAATGTTTGCACATGCTCAAGGCGAATATGATAAATCAAAATGGATAATATTAGGAATCCCATCTGAAATTGGTAGTTTATCTCATGTAAAAAATTATATTGAAGGGCCAGAATCTATTAGGGATGCATCTTATAGAATATTTTCTCCAATATTTGGAGAAATAAATATGGAAGATATATATGATTATGGTGATATAGATTTAGAAGATATAAAAGATCTAGATAAATTATATGAAAAAATATATAATGAAATTAAAAAGATATACAGGAAAGATAAAAAATATATATTTTTGGGAGGAGATCATTCAATAACATATCCAATATTAAAAATTGTTAAAGAAAATTGGGAAGATTTTTATTTATTATATTTTGATGCCCATCCGGATATTCATCCAGATCCATATCCAAATTATCAAAGTTTTATTTATCATTTAATAAAGGAAAATTATATTGAACCTGAAAAAATTATTTTTGTTGGTATATCTAATCTATCATTTGAAGAAAAGAATATAATAAAGGAATGGGGAATAAAATATTATAATCCTTTGGATGTTTGGGATAATATAAAGGAAATTTCAAAAGAAATATCAGATATATTAAAAAATAAAAATTTATACATTTCAATTGATACAGATGTATTCGATACCGGATGTGGACATTGGTTAGAAGGTATTGGAATTAGACCATATCATTATTTTAAGATTATAAAAGAATTAAGAAATATTAATCTAATTGGTTTTGATTTAGTGGAATTATTTTCAAATGAAGTATGTGATAATTTAGCATCAAAAATAGTAATAGAAACTATTGCAATGTTCAACAATAAATTATAATTAATTTTTGAAAAATTCAAGTATGCTTTTTATATATAGAATGTATATAAATTATTACTAATCCTATAATTGCTAATATTAGTAAGTTTATTGAAAATAAAATTATGAATAAAGGAAAATTAATTAAAGTTCCTTGATAAATATAATAGAAATAATTTACAAAGTTCATTAATATAAATGGTATTCCTGAAACAATTCCCAAAATTATTTTTTTACTGTCTGGAAACCTATGATATATATACGCATGAATTGCGGTAAAGAAAAATAAAAACATAATTATAATATTTTGAATAATGTAAATTATATTGTTTTTTGTTAAGAAAAATATAATTGTAAAGAAGATAAATAGAAATACTATTAATATTAAAATATACATTGTGAACCCAGTCGGTTTATCAAATATTCTTTTAATCATCAGCATTAAAATAAATTCTAATATTGAGAATAAGGATATAATAAATAATATTAAAATATTTTGAACAATTAAAGAAATTATCAACTGTATAGATAAAAAAAGAGAAATTATAGAGAAGATAATTTGATTATATTTGTTTAAAAAATTTAATGAAGTTAAATGATATATTTTTTTATCATCCAAATTGAATAAAAATCCTAGAAGGGATATAAAAAATAGAGAATAAATATTTATAATATTATATGATGTTATAAATAAAACATATATTAGAGAAATTATTAATATTATTATTTGTTTTCTATTTATAGATAATTTATTCTCTGCGGCAAAATTTCCAAAGAAATAAAATAAAATAAATGAAAAGAATACATAAACAAAATATTTAAGTAAAATATTATTAAAAATATTTAATATAGGCAATAAAAAAATTAATAAATATAAAATTTTTATCATATTGAATTTTGTATTTTTCAAGAAATAATATAAAACAAAGAAGTAAAATATTCCAAATAAGATATAATATAAATTTGTAAAAAATAATATAGATATTGGGAATATTATTAAATATAATATAAGTATATGTTTATTGATATTTTTGTTTTCGTCAATTAATCTATCTATGATAGTCTCAACCATTATATATATAAATTCATTAAAACTTTTATGCAATTCTAAAATATGTTTGATTAATTCTTTCTAAATATACTGTTACAAGTTGATAAAATGTAATATTATTTATTGAATAACATGGTATATAATTACATATAATATATCCATTTGTATTTTCTGTACATGTTATATTTTCAGATAAATTTGTTGGAAATAGAAATACAAAAGTTTGATTTGAAATATTTTCATTACTTAGACAGAAACTATATAAAAAATAATAGAAATCTGAATAATAGTTTTTACATATAGTTAATTTAATATAGTCTAGAGAATAATACACAGAAATTGGATATGTATATGTATTACAATTTCCATTAAAATTTATTATTCCAAAACTATAATTATCTATTTCTGCTCTAAATGTATAAGGAAATATTGTACAATTTGGAAGTTCATTGTAATATGTTTTATTAAATTCTTCTATATTATTTACTGTTGTAAAATATATTGGATAGTTTGGATATCCTATACAATTTGGAGAAAATAGATCATATATTATATCTTGTTCATATGAAAAGGATGTTTGTTCTTTATAATTTGTTAAATTTATATTGGAAAATACAGCTAATAAAATTATCATTCCAACTAAAAATAATACAATTAATATTGTTATAAATATAATAGATAGTTGTTCTTTCATTTTATATGGATATATCTAATAAAAATATTTATTTCCATATATTCTTTTCCATTATCAAATTGATTAGATATATTGTTGTATGCATTCATTTGGGAATGATATTGTTTCTGGGCATGTTGGATTATTTGGGCATTGTCCAGGTAAACAGACAGGGTATTGCTGTCCACTAGATATACACGTATAGCATTCAACGGAGGTTGAAGTATAATATAGAAATGTAAATATTTCTTCTGAACCTTGTTGATTTATATTCACATTACTGCAATCATTCTGAGAAGAACACGAATATTGTTGATTTTCTAATGTGCAACTTTTATATATTACCTGATTACTTGTTGTATTATATATTTCAGTACAACTATATATGCAATTTAAATAATATTGGTTTGTTACATTTTCATGAAAAACTATAGAAGTAATAGTTATAGATTGTGGATATATATTACCATTATAATATACATTATATTGATTATCATAACATTTTAATATTACTCTACATGCAATTTCTGTAGATTGATATGGAATTATAGTTTCATTACATTGAATATTTGGATCATTTGAAAATTGCTCGAAATCTTGTGCACATGTATATGTTGGATTACTATTCAATGTATTTAAACAATCTTGATATGAACATTCTGAAAATTCCCCATTTTGAGAGAATTGATATCCTAAGTTATATAAATAGAATGCAGGATTGTTTGTTATATTTGATATACTTGCATATGGAATTATTGAACCTGAAGAAGGGCCTGTAATATTTATATATAATCCCTGAACATAAATTGGAAAATTGTAATTGTATTCTCCGGAAATTATATTATTGCAATCTCCAATAATTCCTGCTTGATAATTATTTGAAAAATTGAAAGATATATTATAAGGATAATAATATTGATATGCAGTTAAATATTGTTCTCCAAAAGTTAATAAAGTTTGATATCCAGAAGTTAGCAAGTTATTATAATATTGAATTGCATTTTGGCATGGTTGAGGTAATATACATCCGTAAGGAAAAGAGGCCCAATTTTCGTTTCCCCATCCATTTGTTCCAGCTACATATGACTCTTCATAACCCTCTTGTGCTAATAATGTTTGTAAATATCCTAAAAAATAATTCGATAATGTAGATAAAGAAGTAAATCTATTAAAAACAATATTTTGATTATAATTGTATGTCAATGCGTAGAAAGATAAAAGGATTATTAATATAGCAATTGTTAAAAATAAAACTACATAAATAATTTCTACTTGATTTCTCATATTTTTAATTTAACATGCAAATATATAAATGTTAATATAAGAATAGGTGTAACTAATCCATGTATAATGCCAAGTGCTATTAATATATTTGGTATAAGTAATATACTTAACAAAGGACCTCCAAACAATGCAAATTCAAGTAATTCTCCAGTTATATTTTGTATTAAAACTAATATTCCAATTGTAATACCAATAGCCTTTGTAATTGTCTTTTTACTACTTTTATATAATTTATGATGAATTCCCATGAAGAAAAATAGCATAGCTATTAGATATCTAGTATGCAAAGCTACAGAAATAAAATCTACATTTGATAAATATAGTTCTCCAAAAAATATTATTAAAACAATAGTAAAAAGTAATAAATAATTTGTTGGAATATTATATCTTAGATTTCTATAAACTAAAAAGTAAATTATAAATTCGTATATAGATAAAAATATTAGAGATTGATATTCATAGATAGTATATTCTCCAGTCGAACTTTCTATAATTAAACCATTATATAATGATAATTTGTATATAGCAATGATAATCTGTAATATTATAATAATAAATATTAATAGAAATATATACTTTTTGTATTTATATATTTCAGATAATTTTTCGAATATTTTCGTTTTTGTTATTAATATTTCATTGCTATTAAAATATGCAACTAGAAATAAAAATATAGCAAATATTATAAATAGAGATGAATATAATATTTTGAAAATATAAAAATGTAGATATGCAAAAGTAAGAAATAAAATTATTACATATCCTGACGATATATCTAAATCTGTAGTTGCAGAGTTATATATTAATTCAAAGAAAAATACCATTATATATAAAATTATAGAAATTATATAAAATATTGAAGATTTTTTTGAAATATATAAATTGTTTTCAAATAAATAATATCCCAAAGAAAATGCTATAAAATAAAATATCCAATAATTAACTATAAAATCAAATAAAGGTATTGGTAAAGGTAAATTTAAATTATTAAAAGTCCCAAAAATTCCAATTGGTATATATAAAAATGTTAATTTATATATTAAAGATGTATTCTTAGAATTTTTTAATATAAAGGATAATAAGAATAAATATATTGTACCGAAAATAATTATATTAATATTAAACTTGCTAATAAAAATAAAAAATAAAAATAATATTAAATATATTAGAAATAAGACCTTATCTTCTTTTTTTACCATACTGTTAATTCAGCAACTAGATATCCGCCTAGGAGTGGTATATCTATTGGTAAATAAATATAAGAAACATATATATTTGTATTTGGAGGTATTGAATATCCCAAACTTATACTATTTTGGTTACCTTGATATATATATGCATTTAGTTCTTCAGTATTTCCTGTATTTGTAATACAATATGCTCTTGGCATTGCAACGCCATTTCCCCCAGTATGAGGATCATAATATACTGCAGAAATTATAAATTGATTTGTGTTTGGATCTCTATCACTTATTACCCATTTAGTAATATTAAATCTATAAATTCCTTCTGAATATGTATTTTCGTCTATTAAATAAACTAAGGGACATTCTTTTCCTACAATAATTCCACTTACATTTTGTGTATCACCAAATAAACCAGTTGGGCAATTTATTATATTTCCGTTTAAATTGTATTCGCATAAAGGATCGGCTGCTAAAAATATATAATCTGGTTCTCCGCTTTTATTCAAAAATGAGATATATAATCTTATTACCTCATGCCATGGATAATCTATAAATACTTGCTGACAATTTGGTGGTATATTTACTAAACCTCTATAAAATGCCCCAACAATCATTTCTTGACCTTCACATTGCTGAGAAGGACCCGAATAGCTTGTACCAAACTCTTCTTGGCATATTTCATTTAAATATTGTTGTGGGATTATAGATTCCGCTAATCTATTTATATCAGTAGCTGTTTTGTATACTGGAGGTCCATAATAATAGTAAGGAACATCTGTTAAATATTGAGAACCTGCTACTGGAGTTGGATACCACATCCAACCAGAGAAAAATTGTGGTAATGAAAAAGTTGGTTGTGGAGGTGCAGAATGACCAAAAGTATCATAATTTGGAAATAAATTCCATTCACTTTGAGGACAATATACAGAGGCTTCTGTAAAATTATAATCTGGAAATATTTTTGTTAATGGTGTACAGAAACCAGTTTGTACAGCTAGGGATTGAGTCATTCCATTATATAATGTCGGTAATCCCCATGTACTTATTGAATTAGATTGATGAAAAGGTGATGTTCCATTTACCCATCCTGCTCCATATAAAGTTTGACTTACTGGTATACTAATATTTTCTGTATAATTATTCATAAAGAAATATGTATAATTCCATTCATACCATTGTGTACCATCAGGATCTGAAGGAGGATTCATTGAACATGGATCCCAATTTCCAATATTACCACCCATTATAAACATCTGAACAATCCATCCAGTTACAGGAGGAATAAAATATACTGTTAAGTTCCATCTGTTTCCGTATATGCTATCAAAATAATTTATTATATCTTGCGATATATTTGTACATATATTTTGATTTATACAATATGTATCATTTCCAGAAGATGAAAAATAAGATAATAAAAATGCATAAGATAAATTAACATTATTATCATAAATATAAGGTAATAAATCAATACTATTTTGAATTGTTAATGTATATTGATTTTCTACATTATATGTTTGTGTCATTTTAGAACTAGAACTGGTTGATAATAGATAAACTAAAAGAATTAATAAAATTATTATTGAAATAATGATAACAAATGCTAATGTATTTATCTGATTTTTCATTTTAGATAGTATAAAAGAATAAATAGGCCTATTATTATAATTACTATTACTATTGCTAATGGTAAAATTAAATTAACATTATTGTTGCTATTATTACTTGCTTTTGGTTGTGGATAAGCTAATTGTTGAGTATTGTTTGTTAGATTTACTTGAGTTTGATTTATGCATTCAAACACTCCTATACACGATATATAAACAATATTTGGTGGTGGACATTGTTGTAAAAATTCTTGATATAACTGATTTAATGAATAATTATATGGACATCTAAACCAATCTCCTTCAAATGATAAGTTTTCTGGACAATATCCACATTGATATTCTTTTTGATATGCAGATAAAAGAGTTTGATAAGAATTATTACCTGTTAAATAAGATTGGGGTATATATGGTGGATTAAAACATGGATAAACCTGATTTGAACATGATTGATAATACCAAGGAGTATTTGAACAATTTAATAGACTATTACAATATACTCTTGGAATTATATTTAAATCTTCATATGCTGATGGAGGAATTAATGTGTATGGAGTAACTAATGTTCCATTTGGATATTCACAATAACTACTATTTACATACATTAATCCGTAATGAGCACAAAAAGAATATTGAGGAGGTACATTATTTTCATAATATTGTAGAGCATCAAAATATGTACCATTTATAATACAATAAGAACCTGTACTATTTATATAATATGTCCCCCCACCATATTCACAATAAATTGCAAGTGGATTTCTAATAGAATATATATTATAAGATAAAATTACCAAAAAGAGAATGGATAATGCTATTAAATATTTATTGTGAAATAGTGACATTTTGAATTGCTACAAGGTCTCCATAAATTAGGCCGGAGAAAGGTGTACCAATGAATGTTAAACCATAGGGAGATTGATCAAATGGTACAAGTAAATATCCGTTTTGCATCCAATAAACACCTGCACATGGTGATTGTATTGCATTATTGCAAGCTAGATAATTTTGATATAGTTCACCGCACTGACCTGGGTCTATCGATACAGTTAGTGGTACTCCATTTGCATAAAGAATTATACAGGTTGAATTATCTCCCCATTGATTTTCAAATATCCAACAATCTGGAGTTCCATATACTTCTTGACATAATTGAGAATATGTAGTATTGCCAGTAGTATAACCAACTAATAACATTGCATGTCCAGAACTGGGTACTATCTTCTGAGGATCTATATTTGGATTTGATCCATCGATACCTGCTAGAAATCCAGCAGCTGCTAATGGTCCATAACATAATAAATCTTGAATTACTTGTTGATCTGTTAAAGGTCCATTTTGTTCAAGATCTATAACACCTTGCGGATAATATAATGGAGAGCTAAGCCCATTATAATTGTAATTACATACATCACCTGGATAGCTTTGATCACTATTCCCTGAACAGTTAGCTAAAGTAGAATCATAATAGCTCCATCCTAGATCGGGTGGAATTCCGTATTGAGATGTAAATGATATACTAGGATATGGCCAACCACCATTGCATCCTTCTTCAGAGTTACACTCTGGCTGATTATTTGGATAACCATTATTGCATTCTATTGCTAAATATGCTGGAGATAATGCTAATCCTTCGTTTGGTTGAATATTTCTTATCATATATATTGAAGCAATTTCGTTTGCAGATGCAAAAGCCCAACAATCTCCGCAACTTCCTTGATTCCCTATTGGAGGTAAATAATTATTTCCATTTACATCACCCCAGAAAAAATTTGCCTGTCCAGTATATTGAAATAAGCATTGAACATTCTGATTAATATTATTGTTGTTGTTATTTCCTTGATTATTTTGATTTGTATTTCCTCCATTATTTTGATTATTATTGATTTGATTATTTCCTGGACTTATATATATGAGAGTTCCATTTGGTAAATATTGGTTAAATATTGTAATTGAATTTTGAAGATTTGTTGTAATAAAAACAGTATTATTTGTACTAACAAGATATATATAATTATTTGGATATAGAAAATTCACATTTTGATTATTATTATATAATGTTACATTCTTGTAAAAATTAACTGTATAATTATTGTTGTTATATTGTATTATTAATTCTGTACCCTTTGCATATATTATAACTCCATTTGGTATATCAAATTTTATATAATATGTACCTTGAATATTATTTATTGTATTTTCTAAATTTTGTAAGTTATTAATAAAATTTTCAAATATTAAATTTTCTTGTTGTTTTTTAACATTCATAGAATATTGATAATATATTATAAAAGCCAAAGATATAATTACCAATATTATTGTCACTGAAATTAAATTTAATTGATTTCTTTTCATTATGAGTTAATAATATTTAAAAATTTTAAAAATTTTTTAACTTGGATTTTCTATATAAACTGTTACTTCTGTTGGAGATATTTTTTCAATAAGTAATGGAATCTTTTCATTTGGATTTCCATTTGATAATTCATAAAATAGTCCGGAAGTATAGTATTGAATTGTATTATTTGCTGTATTTATTATTATCTCGCATGGTGATGTATAATTATAATATTCATCATATATATAACAACTTAATAAATTATCACTACCATATATATAATTTAAATAATTGTTTATTTCAATATTAATATATAATTCTGTTCCATTGTTTGAATAACATACTCTTTCAATTGTTGTATATAAATTTTGACATGAAGATATATCTTGATATAATAATTGAGTCTGATTATTTATACTCGAGAATTTAAAATATAAATATAAGGATAATCCAAAAACAATAATTGTTACAATTATCCAAAACCACTTTTCCATTTTTTACCCTTGAAGATTAATATAAACATAATTTCCTGTCGAATATAATAGTATATATTCCCCAGTATTTATATTATAATTGCAATTTTGCATTACTACATTTGGATCTATACTGCTTACATTATTTATTAAATCCCGACATGTAAATGGATTTCCCTGATAGTTAATTAAATAACAAAGACCTTGAGCTTTTTTATAATAACATGCTACTACATCCATTGCAACATCTTGTATAGAACTTACATTTGTTTCTACTAAAGTTTGTGTATTATTATATTTAGGTATTGTATTACTAATATAAGAAGTTATATTTCCTTTCAATAAAAATATTATTCCTAAAATTACTACTGTAACAATTATTCCAATAATTATTAAAAAGGTATAATTAATTGGAAGTTCTTGAGATTTTATTGCCATATTACAATATAACTATTGTTGTATATTATAAATATACTATTGTATGGATATATATTTTCATCACTATTATTTAAATGAAATATAACATTATTCGGATTAAATGCGGTATAATTTTGTATATATTGAATTAATATTGATGAATTTAGGATAATATTCTCATCTATATAAACATCATAACATATATTAAATAATTTATTTGTATTTACATTATTATTGTAGCAATTTAATATTAATCCTGTTATATCTGAATAAATTGTATTATTACTTTCATTTGTATAAATAACATTTATTGCTGAAGGATAATATTTTTCACATGATGGAGAAAAACCACCCTGTGATATTAATGTTTGACAATAATATGCTTGAGAATTACCAAAGAATTTTGTAAAAATAATATCTAATATAACTACAACAGATATTATTGCTATTATAATAATAAATACAGTATCTATTGCTATATCGTTCTTCATATATAATTAATACTTCCGTTATAAATATATACAATTCTATAGCCCGCAGGTATTGTTATTCCATTTATTGTACAATTTTCATTGAGAAATACTTTAATATTAATTATTTCCTGAAAACTTTTATTATATAGGTTTTCTAACTGTTGACAATTAATTGTTTGTATACTATTTCCATTCAAATTATTTTTTAAATTATAAATATAATAAAAAGAAAATAGACCAGCAGCTATAATTAATATAAAAGTTATTATAATCCAATATATTGATTGTTGCAATTTCATAATTGTATGTTTGTTGGCAAATATGGGCCAAATACGGTATATATGACTAATATTCCTATTATTGAAAATATTACATAAAATATTGTTCCGAATAATAAATTTCTACCTATATAATATGATGTCATTGTATTATCAAAACCATATTTTATTCCAGCACTCATATATGAAGTTATTACTACATATTCTATAAAAAATATACCAATTATTGCTTCAAAAAATGTTGGTGGTATTAAATTATATAGATTAAATGTATTTACAATGAAATTGAATAAGTTTGTTCCTCCACCAATACCAAAAGACTCATCTATTAATTGAAAGAAATATGCAAGTGCAAAAAGCATAGAAACTAATCCATTATTAAAAACCGTAACCATTGCAGAAATTAATGGTACAAGGTTTCTTGATGTCATATCTATTAATCCAATTATTTCATTTAATATTTTCCTTACATTATATCTTATATTATCTACATTTTCCAAATTTGTTGATACATTATATGCAATTTTTGATAAGACTTCAGGACCTTTTGAAGAAGAAGTAATTAACAATTGCATAGACTCTCTTACTAATTTTGATGGATATAAATTTAATGAACCAATTTTTGGATCAAATACAGAAAAATTTAAATCATAACCTCTTCTTAAATTATATAGTGTTGTTTTTAGGAAATTTTCCATAACCCCAGAGGATTTTATTATTCTATAATTATAATATGTCTTCTCAATTACCATTTCAAATGGATAACCATCTTCTAATAATGATGCAAACTCATATACAACAATTGGAAATTCATTTTCTATTTCTTCAATTTGATATATTTTTTTAACTTTTTGGAAAGATGTTAGATAATAATAAGATCCCACACCCAAACCCAATCCTAAAGGCAATGTTAAAGTTAAAATAGAATATATTAATGCTCTATCCTGGTAAACTATATTTAAATAATCACTTAAGAATCCTTGTGGAATAAATATAATTTTTATAGTTAGGGAAATTAAATGATATATTCCCAAAACAGCAATTGATCCAAGTATTATTGAAATTATTATTGCTGGGACTTCTTTACTTCCAATTTTAAATTTTCCAGGTTTTGGTAGATCTCTTGCTAAAGATAAATCTGGAACAGAAAACGCAAATGGATTTTTTGATAAGAAGTTTTGAATTATCAGAAATGTAATAACTGGTAAAATTATTATATATGAAAATGCTATGAAATAGAAACTTACAGTATTTAATAGAAATACAGATATTATTGGTAACATCATTAAGCTAACTATTGGCATCATTACTAAGAAAGATATTATAACTGTTGCTGGTTCCTTTAATGCATCTACATATAATTGAGATTTTTCCAGGGATTTCTTTAATACCCACCCCAAAATTCTATCTAATAATTTATTTATATCATCAATAGAATTCTTATATTTAATATTTATAATATGCGTCATTGCATATACGAAATCTGGACTTAAATAAAACCATCTTCTCTGATAATATTCTAATGCAGATTCTATATCATTAAATTTATTTGTTTCTAAATTATATAATAATGATCTAAAGTCTGTTGCAATATAACCTTTCATATAATATGCCACATATTTTATTCCATTTTCTAAATTTGGATTTCTTTTTAGATATAATGATAAATATAATATTATCCATATAATTTCAGATGTTACTTGAATTCTAACAATTTGTGTATAGAATATTGGATAATATGCAAAATAGAATGATAATATTAATAATGATATTAATAAAGAAAAAGCAAATTGAAAGCTTACAAAACTTAGAATGAAATATATAATTATAGAAAATAATGTTAGATTTATTACAGAAGAAAATATATTATCTGGATTTGTATTTAATCTATTTAACCATAAATGAAATGCATATCTTTTATATATAGAACTAGGAGCTTTTAATCTTATTAAATTAAAGTTGTTATAAAAATACTCAAAAAAACTCATTACATTTAACTTGTTACGCTTGGTATATTATTTAACTGAGAATATGGTACTTGCATTAAGAATTGGCACAATGGCATTCCATTAACATTATTATTTATACCTAATGCTGTACAATTTCCAGTCACCATTAATATTCCATTACTAACTGTTAAATTCAAGTTACAATTATCTGCAGTATTATAATAGTTAGCTATATCTAATAACGCACCAAATACTTGGTTTGTAATCCATGTTGGTAATTGTGCAGAACATTGTGATGGACCTGGATTTAATATTGAAGATGGAGAAGAAATATAAATATCTGCCTGTCCAGATGTTATATTAAATGATGTAGTAGAAGAATAATTTCCAAATATATAACTTGTTGCTTGTAATGGACTATAATATAAATTATCAATATAATTTTGACATTCTAAATACATACAATCGAGAGGTGTTATAGAAAATCCCTGATATTGACATTGACTAGAAGAGCCACCATATAATTGTAATGCTACACTACATGGAACAGCATTTGAACATACATAATATCCGGGACTTGTTTGTACAAGTCCATTTCCTATATTTTCGTACTTTGTACAAAATGTATATGGATCTGTACAATAGCTTGAGCAATCAGAAACTGCTTGTTGTATCTGTGTATTTGATATTTGACTAATTTTTGATGATTGTTGTTGGAATAGCTTAATTACAATAACTGCTACTACTAACATTATTATTATTACAAATATTAACTGTACAGCCATATCTATACTTCTTCTTTTCATAATTAAGGATAAACATTTTATCCTTTATAAATATTTTTCAGTAATATATAATAAATTCTATATCTTTTTCATTCTTTAATCTTTCTATCAATCTTCTATCAATATCAATAGCACTCTTATTTGAATTTATTGCTAAAGTTCTATCATCAATATAATTGCTTTTTCTTATAACGATACTTATATCATTTGTTAACAATAATTTTCTCGAACCATATGCAATTATATTATCTATTAAATCATCAACTTTAATTATAATCTTTATTTTTCCTTCATTTAATAAATGATCTTTAAGATCTTCTGGTAAGTCTTTTACAGAGTAATTTGCACTTATACCAATTATACAATCCCCTCTTTCAGTTAAATAATTATCTTTAGTAATTTCTAAAGTACTTTTATGAGTTGCTTTTATTAATTTATTTCCTTTAGCTTTTATTACTAATTTCATTTAAATAATTTAATATTTCTTTTGTAATATTTTTATTTAAATATTTATCAAATCCCTCATATTGGAATATATGATGTAAATCTATCAAATAATATCGATTATCTTTTAATAATAGCTCAAATGCAAATATTTGCAAATCACATTTTTCCATAATTTTATATCCAATATCTATTATCTCCTGATCCAATTTATATTGTTTCCCATATCCACCCTGACTAATATTTGCTTTAAAACTATTTTTATTAATCCTTTCCATTGCATTGATCGGTTTTCCTATGAAAATTATCCTTATATCTTTCTCATAAGGTATATATTTCTGAAATATTAAATTTTTTATGTTTATTCTTTTTTCTAATAAATATTTTTCTAAAAAATCATATAATTCTTTTTCATTATCTATTTTATGTACAAATTCTCCTCTGTGAATAAATTGATGCTTTATTATCATTGGAAATCCTATCTTATTTATTAAGTATTCTATATTATCTATTGAATATATTTTTATGAATTCTGGAATTTCTATATATTTATTAAGAATGCTATAAAATAATGTTTTTGATATTATAGATTCTTTAACATGTATTTTATTTATTACTTCTTTTCCATTTTGTTTAAGATATTTTGCTAAAAAATGTATATCTGATAAAAAATTTGATCCAATAAAAAAATAATATGTATCATAGTTTAATATTTTTCCATTATATGGAAATATATTTTCTTTTTCTATATCAATTATCTCAATGTTATTATAATTTTTTATTTCCTCCTTTAACTTTATTATTCTATAATCTTGTAAATCTGGTTTTGCTAATATAGCTATTCTGCCCATTCCTAATATCTAGGCGGTAAAGTTATAAGTTTTTTATAAAAAATAAATAAATGGTTAAATCTACTAAAAGGGTCAAGTCTAAAAAAACTTCTAAGGCCAATAAACCTAAAAAAAGTTCAAGGGAATTATCGGAAATTGATATAACAAAACATTATTTAGTACCAAAACATATAATATTATCTGAAGAGGAAAAGAAAGAATTATCAGAAAAGTATAAATTATCCTTATCAGATTTACCAAAGATTAAAATCTCAGATCCAGCATTAAAGAATCTAAATGCTAAGCCAGGAGATCTTGTTAAGATCATAAGAAATAATCCATGGATTGGGGAAGAAATATATTATAGAGTTGTTGTGGAAGATTAGGCTTATAAAGATATCATATATATAAATAAAAGTGGCTAATAATAATATAGATAATTATATCTTATTCTATAAATATTTGGAGGAAAATGATCTGCTAGGAGTACAACTTAGATCCTTCGAATACTTTGTTGATGTAGAAATGACAAAGATTGGAAGAGAATTGGGAACATTCTCTCCAAGATTATTATCTCCAGGATTAAGGGATTTGGAATTTAAAATAGAAAAATTGTGGTTGGGGAAGGCAGATTTTATGGAAAAGGAGGGGGTTTCTAGATTAATATATCCGATAGAAGCTAGGATTAGAAGACTTACATATGCTGGAACAGTATTTATGGAATTTTCTGTATATGAAAATGAAACATTTAAAAGTAAATATCAGGTATCAATTGGTAGATTGCCAATAATGGTTAGATCAAAATATTGTAATACCTATGGGTTATCAGAGGAAGAATTGATAAGAATTGGGGAAGATCCGACAGATAGAGGCGGATATTTTATTATTAATGGGAATGAAAAATTAATTATATTATCTGAGGAGCTTGGTACAAATAAATTTTATGTTCAAAGGGAAAATGGTTCTATAAAATATAGCGGATATTTATTATCAGAATCTTTAACTCAATTAAAGGCTCATAGAATGGAAATGACAAAAGATGGTTTATTATATTTATCAATTGAGAAATATAAAAAGGTTCCGTTAATACCTTTGGTAAGGGCTCTGGGTTTGGAAAAGGATATTGAAATAAATCAATTAATTTCTGAAGGAGAAGATTTTGAGGAAGTATATATTAATTTATTAGAATTCCAAAATATAAAAACTTCTGAAGATGCAATAAGATATTTGGCCGATAAATTAAAATTAACAGGATCTCCAGAAGTTAAAAAAGAAAAATTATTATCAATATTTGATAATTTATTATTACCAAATATTGGGACATCGCCGAATGATAGATTATTAAAAGCATACAATTTATTAAAGATGGCAAGGAAATTATTATTATTAGCTCATGAAAAAATTGATGAAGATATAAAAGATCACTTTGCAAATAAAATAGTTAGAACACCTGGAGAATTAATTAGAGAATATTTCCTAGTTACTTTAAGAACATTGATGACAGATGCAATGTATCAATATGAAAGGTTAGTAAAAAGGGGAAAAATACCTTCATATACATCTATATTTAGATCAAAAATATTTACTGAAAGATTTGAAAATGTAATGGCTATTGGAAAATGGACAAGGAATAGAACTGGAATTTCACAAGCTCTAGATAGAACAAACAAGATTTCTGTTTTATCCCATTTAACAAGGGTTGTTTCTTCAATATCTGGTGAAGCTGAATTATTAGAAGCAAGAATGGCTCATGGTACTCACTGGAGTAGATTGGATTTAATAGAAACACCGGAAGGTCATGAAACTGGATTAAGAAAAAATAAAACAATATTGGCAAAGATAAGTTTTGAAGAGTTTGATAAAAATGAATTAATTAGGAAGTTAGGGGATATAGGATTAAGGCCAATAATTAAAAATATTTCAGATATAAAAAATAAAAATGGCATATGAGGTTTATATAGATAGTATTTTTGTTGGATATGTAGATGATGTTAATAAATTTATTGAAGAATTTAAGGAAAAAAGAAGAAAAGGTAGTATTCCATATTTTGTAAACATAAATTTTGATGAAACAAGAAATGTTATAGAAATATTAACTAGAAAAGGAAGGATTTTAAGACCTTTAATTGTTGTAAAGGATGGAAAACCATTATTAACAAAAGAACATATTGAAAAATTAAAGAGAGGAGAAATAAAATGGTCAGATTTAGAAAAGGAAGGTATAATTGAATGGGTTGATCCTGCAGAAGAAGAAAATTTAAATGTTGCATTATATCCTGAAGATATAAAGGAAAATACAACTCACTTAGAGTTATCTTCTTTAGTAATATTTGGTATAGCTACATCTTTAGTTCCATTTTCAAATAGAAATCAATCTGCAAGATTAAATAGAGGTGTTAGACCACAGAGACAGTCTCATTCCATATATTCTTTAAACTTCCATAATAGATTTGATACTGATATATCAATCTTATATTATCCACAATACCCGATTACTAGGACATTTTCCTTTAATATATTTAAGGATGATTATGCAATAGGACAAAATGTGATTGTTGCTGTAATGACACAGGAAGGATATAATATTGAAGATGCAATTATCATGAATAAAGGTTCAATAGATAGGGGTCTATTTAGATCTGTATATTTTAGATCTTATGAAATAGAAAGATTAAGATACTCTGGAGGATTACAAGATGAAATTACAATTCCAGATCCTTCCGTGGAATTATATAGAGGAAAGGATAAATATAAAAATTTAGAAGAGGATGGGATTGTTTCTGTTGAATCATTTGTAAAACCAGAAGAAATCCTTGTTGGTAGGATATCACCTCCAAGATTTATTGGTTTAACTTCTGAATCTATTGCAACAGGTTTAAGAAAGAAAGATTCTTCATTAACTACTGGTAGTGGGGAGGAAGGATGGGTAGATAGGGTTATAATAACAGAATCTGATGATGGAAATTTACTTGTTAGGATAAAATTAAGAGACTTAAGGATCCCAGAGCTTGGAGATAAATTTTCCGTAAGACATGGACAGAAAGGTGTTTTGGGAATGGTTGTTGATCCATCAGATATGCCGTGGTCATCTTCAGGTCTTGTTCCAGATATAATATTCTCTCCTGCTGGAATTCCTTCAAGAGAAACTGTTGGTTTATTATTAGAATTGCTTGCTGGAAAGATTGGAAGTTTAAATGGGAGATATGTTGATGGAACACCATGGTATGGAGAAAGTGAGGAAGAATTAAGGAAAGAATTATTATCTTTGGGATTTAGAGAAGATGGAACAGAAACATTATATAATCCTCTAACTGGAGATGAATTTAAGGTTAAAATATTTATTGGAAGCATTTATTATTTAAGATTAAAATATATGGCAAAGAACAAATTACAGGCAAGAGCAACAGGTCCGGTTACATTATTAACAAGGCAGCCAACAGAAGGTAAATCAAAGAAAGGTGGTTTGAAATTTAGTGAAATGGAACATGAAGTCCTTGCTGCTCATGGTGCTTCTATATTATTAAGAGAAATGTATTCTTCTGATGATACAACTATTTATGTTTGTGAAAAATGTGGTTCTCTTGCTGTTGAAGATAATATAAGAAATAGGGTTTATTGCCCTATTTGTGGTGAAACTGAAAAAATATCAAAAGTTAAAGTTTCTTATGCGTTCCATTTATTATTAAATGAATTAATCTCTATTGGAATCTGGCCTAGACTTAAGTTGAATTATAAGTTTTAATGATGAACGACATATTTTTCAAAAGAATTTCTGAAATTCAATATTCTTTATTAAGTCCAGATGCAATAAGAAAAATGTCTGCAGCAAAAATAATTGTATCAGAGTTATATGATGAAGATGGAACTCCTATAAGGGGTGGATTAATGGATTTAAGATTGGGAGTAGTAGATCCAAGTTATGTATGTGAAACATGTGGAAAAACTGCTGGAAAATGTTTGGGACATTTTGGTCATATTGAACTGGCAAGGCCAGTATTACATCCAGAATTTTTACCAATTGTTAAAGAATTGGTAAATGCTGTTTGTCATAATTGTGGTCATGTGAAATTAACAAAAGAAGAAAGAGAATTTGTATTAAATAAAATAGAAAGGTATAGAAATTCAAGAAGATGGAATAAATTATATAAATTTATAATTAAGTTTGTATATTCCAAAGCTAAAAAAAGATCAAAATGTCATATATGTGGATATGAAAATCCAAAAGTTGAATTTAGAAAACCATTTTACTTTTATGTTAAGGATAAGGAAAATGAAAGAAGAATTTATCCCCTCGAAATTAGAGCAATATTTGAAAAAATACCAAATGAAGATCTACCATTAATTGGATTTGATCCTTCATTTTCTAGACCAGAATGGATGATATTAACAGTTTTACTAGTACCTCCAGTAACAATGAGACCTTCAATAGTTTTGGAAACTGGTGAAAGAGCAGAAGATGATTTAACTCACAAATTAGTCGATATTGTAAGAACAAATCAAAGATTAAAAGAAGATATAACAACAGGAGCTCCACAGGTTATTGTAGATGATATATATAATTTATTACAATATCACTTATTTACATATTTTAACAATACTTTGCCATATGTCCCAAAGGCTCAACAGAGATCTGGAAAACCATTAAAATCGTTGGTTGAAAGAATTTCTGGAAAGGAAGGGATAATTAGGAGATATTTGCTTGGAAAGAGGTTAAATTATAGTTCAAGGGCGGTTATTACTCCTGATACAAAAATAAAACCAAATGAAGTTGGAATACCATTATATGTTGCAAAAACATTGACAGTTCCTGAAAGGGTTACTGAATGGAATATTGAAAAAATGAAGGAATATATATTGAACGGACCTGAAAAATATCCTGGTGCAAATTATGTAATATCTCCAGATGGAAGAAAAAGGATAATTACTGAAGAAAATAAAGAAACACTTGCTTCAATGATTGCACCAGGATGGATTGTTGAAAGACATTTAATGGATGGAGACATTGTATTATTATTAAGATATCCTTCCTTACATAGATTATCAATGATGGGTCATTATGCTAAAATACTTCCTGGAAATACTCTTAGGATAAATCCAATAGTATGTAAACCATATAATGCAGATTTTGATGGAGATGAAATGAATATATTCTTACCAAGAAGTGAGGAAGCTAGAGCAGAAGCAGAATTTTTAACAGAAATATCAAATAATTATATTACTCCAAGATATGGAGATTTTATTGTCGGTATGATCCAAGAAATGATAACAGGATTGTATTTAATAACACAAGATGATGTAAAGATACCAATTAATCAAGCTGCGCAGTTAATATATATGTCAAATGCTAATGATAAAGATTTAGATAATTTGTCTAATATTATTAAAAAAGCAAAAGAGGAGGGAAGAGATTATTTAACTGGAAAAGAAATTGCTTCAGTATTCTTGCCGGATGACTTTAATTTTGAAAATGATAAAATAAAGATAGAAAATGAAATGATTGTTAGGGGATATTTGGATTCAAGTTTAATAAAAGCAGAGAAGGGAAGATTGTTTGTTGTATTATATAAGATGTATGGAAAAGAATATATAACTGATTTATTAGAAAAATATAGTTTATTAGGAACATATTATCAATATAATTTGGGAATTACAATGTCCATTTCTGATTTTGATTTACCAGAAGAAGCAAAAGAGGAAATAAGAAAAATAATAGATGATACACAAAAAATAGTAGAAGATTTATATAAACAATATACTGAAGGAACTCTTGAGAGGATTGCTGGTAGAAGTTTACAGGAAGCATATGAACTAAAATCTATGCAGGTAATATCTGAAAGTGTTACAAAAATACAAGATGTTCTTAGAAGATATATGAAAAAAGATACAGGTACATATGTTATGTCTATAACTGGTGCAAGAGGTGATTGGCAAAATGCTGTTAAGATGGCGGGATCTTTAGGATTTCAAGCATTTAGAGGAAGATTTATAGACTTTGGTTATAAGGGAAGGAATTTATCAATATTTGAGAGAAATATATACCATCCAAAATATCATGGTTGGGTAATAAGTTCTTTTAGAGATGGATTAAAACCATGGGAAATGTTCTTCCACGCATTACCTGGTAGAGACTCTTTAATGGATACTGCAATAAGAACTGCTCAATCTGGATACTTCTATAGAAGATTGGTACTAAGTTTATATGATCTTCATGTAAATGACGATTTAACTGTTAGGGATGCATATAATAGGATTATACAATTCGTATATGGAGGAGATGGAGTTGCAGTACATAAATCAATAAATGGAAAATTAGAAGCAAATTTACTGGCCCAAATTTTAAAACCTTATGTAGAAAATAATAAAAATGGAACTACCAGAAAAAATAAAAAAGGATCTAGAAAAAATAGAAGATGAAAAATTAAGAAAAATAGTAGAAGATTTTTCATATAAATTTATAGTAGATCCAGGTGAACCTGTTGGTATAGTTGCTGCTCAATCAATTGCAGAACCAACAACACAGATGATATTAAAATCATTTCACTTTGTAGGTATATCTGCTCAGCAGGTTTCTTTGGGTTTACCTAGACTCACAGAAATAACTGATGCAAAAAAGAAAATGAAAAGAAAATATATGATAATAAGGTTATTGGATGAATATAAAAATGATTTAAATGTAGCTCAAAATGTTGCAAAGAAGATAAAGGAATTATTATTGGAGGATTTATTATTATCAATAACAATAGATGTATTTGAAAATAAGATAATAATTGTTTTGGATAAAGAAAAATTGAAAAATGAAGAATTAACATTTGATGAAGTATTTAGAATATTAAAAAAGAAAATAAAGAAGTATAAAGTTGAGAATGATAAACAAAATATATATTTAATTGCTCCTAAATTATCTGCAAAAGAATTATATTTGCTTAAAGAAATGATAAAGAAGATATTAATAAAAGGAATAAAAGGAATTATGGATGTAACTATACATAAAGAAGATAATGAATATGTAATATATACTATTGGATCTAATTTATTGGAAGTTATGAAAATACCAGAAGTAGATTATACAAAATTATATACAAATGATCTAAGAGAAATAGAAAGGGTATTGGGAATAGAAGCTACCAGAGCTGCAATATTAGAAGAATTAGCTAAATTATATGAACAACAAGGTCTTAGTGTAAATGTAAGGCATTTTATGCTAGTAGCAGATATGTTGACATGGCATGGAATATATTTAGGTATAAATAGATATGGACTACATGCAGAAAAAGAATCTACATTATCAAAGGCAGCATTTGAAACTCCAGTTTCTATATTTGTTAGATCGTCGATGATGGGACAATCTGATAAAGTATTGAGTGGAATAGATAATGTTATAATGAATCAACCAATATATTTAGGTACTGGTTTATATGATATATATTTTGTAGGAAATAAGAGGGAAGATAAGGAATAAAAATATTTTTTATATAGATAGATTTTATGGCAACATTTGATGATTTAAGAAAGAAAATTGTTGATGAGAAAAAAATAATTATTGGGTATAATAGAACTTTGAAAATGATTAAAAGGGGGGAAGTAGAAAAGATATTTTTAGCAAAAAATGTTCCAGAAAATATAAAAAAAGATATAGAGTACTATCAGAAATTGGGAAATTTTGAAGTAGAGGTATTGAATTATTCAAATGAGGAAGTAGGTTTGTTATTGAAAAAGCCATTTAAAATTTCTGTTATATCTATATTAAAGAATGGCTAATGGATTGTTTGCTGCTAAGAAATTAATTGAAAATAGAAAAAAATTTAGATGGAGTAAGAAAGAATGGAAAAGAAGGATATTAAAATTAAAAGAGAAATATGATCCTTTGGAAGGAAGTCCGGTGGCATCTGGAATTGTATTAGAAAAAGTACAGATTGAAAAAAGACAGCCATATTCTGGAATGATAAAATGTGTAAAAGTTCAATTAAAGAAAAATGGAAAAATTGTTACAGCCTTTGCTCCAGGTGATAAGGCAATAAAATATATTGATGAACATGATGATATATTAATAGTTGGAATAGGTGGACCAAAGGGGAGAACTATAGGTTCAATACCAGGAGTAAGATATAAAGTAATATTAGTAAACGGACAACCTTTAGCATTATTAAGAAAAGGTAAAATAGAAAAAGCTAGAAGATAGTTTTTAAGATAGGTTATAAAGAAATAGTTGTTATTTTTTGATAATAAAAATAATATTTATATAGTTTTAATACATAAAAAACAAATGATATATGACTTATTTATGTCTATAGGTTATTTTGTTGGTTTTTTAGTATTGGGTGGGTTAATAGGTTATTTTGTTGGATGGATAGTATATAAAATATTGAACTGGCTATTTGCAAAATATGTAAAGATAGAGAATTTATATGAGAAATTAAAATCAACATTTAGTAAAATGCCCGAAATAAATGTAGCAAACTTATTATCATATTTGGTTGGAGTAATATTGGGAATATTAGTATTTAATAGTGTATTATCATTGATGCCAAATATATTAACAGCAACACAATATTATTATGTATCAAATATATTGCAATTGACAATGATGGTTTCTTCAACATTATTATTAATATCAATAGTTGTATTAATAATAGCAGCTGGCGTAATATTTTCAATATTCTTTACATCATATCTATATATACTAATTGAAGGATATAATTCATATGTAGCAGAATTATTGAAACTATTATTATTCCTAGGGTTTGTATGGATAATAACATATTATTCTTTAGAATTGTTAGGATTCCAATATACATTGTTTGATAATATAATAGGTGTATTTGTAATATTATCAATCGGACTAATTGTAATGAAGTATATAACAGAAAATATAAGTGAAAATACATATTATAAAAATGTAAGACCATTTATCCAAGTATTTATATATTCAATATTTATTATATCATCATTATCAGTATTAACTGTTGGATATTCAAATATTTCAGCAAGTTTAGAAAATATATTTGCATGGGGATTTGTAATATTGTTTGTACTAACATTAATACCAGTTTTAGTTAAGGCAATAAGAGAATCAGAATAATTTTTTAATTTATCCTTTAATATTATTTTTAATGGTGAATAATATTAATGATTTGAAATTTCTTGGAAGATGGAAATATGAAATAGATGTAGAAGATGAAACATTAAGGGCATTTATGAATTTGAAGCCATATACCGTTCCAAAAACAAATGGTAGATATCAAAATAGAAGATTTGGGAGAAGGAATATGCCAATTATAGAGAGATTAATTGGTAGATTAATGACACCAGGTCATTATGGTGGAAAACATAAATTTACATCATATTATGCTTCTGGAGAATATCATAAAGTACTAAAAATATTGATAAAAGCATTTGAAATAATTGAAAAGGAAACAAAACAAAATCCAATAAAAGTATTGACAAAGGCAATAGAAAATGCTGCTCCAAGAGAAGAAATAACAAATATAGAAATGGGTGGTACAAGATATCCAAAAGCAGTGGATATTTCACCTTTAAGAAGGATTGATTTGGCTATAAGACATATTGTTTGGGGAGCATATCATGGTTCTAGGAATAAAAAGGATATGGAAAGTGCATTGGCAAAAGAAATAATAAATGCATATAAAAGTTCTGTAGAGTCATTTGCAATACAGAAAAAATTAGAATTAGAAAGGTTGGCTTCATCTTCTAGATGATTTATAAATCATAAAATTAAATTTTTTATTTTATGAACCCGCGGAGTCTGGTACCAAAAAAAGTTTTCTTTACTTCGGGTATAGGTGTGGCAGATGATCCATTGTTGAGTTTTGAATATGCATTGAGAGATGCAAAAATAGAGAGGTTTAATTTAGTTCCAGTATCTAGTATAGCACCACCAAATGTAAAAATTATAGACATAGATGAAGGATTAAAATATTTAAAGGCAGGACAGATTGTATTTTGTGTTTTATCTAGATTTACTTCGAATGAAGAGGGTAAAGAAATATTTTCATCAGTTGGAGTAGCATTACCAAAGGATAAAAAATATAATGGATATTTTACAGAATACCATGGATATTATACTGGAAAAGAAGAAGGATATGCAAAAGATATGGCAAAAAATATGTTAAATTCTATATATAATATAGAAATAGATAAGGAATTTGAAATATTTAGAAAAACAAAAGTAGAAAAATATAGCACCGTTATATCAGCAGCTGTATTTATTCTTTAAATAAAAATTTTTTTAAAATATAAAATATAAATATTTTTATGTTACCTGTATATGATATTGATAGGATTGTTTTTGCATCTTCTCTTGCTATACATATTATAATAGCATCAATTACAATTGGAATGCCTTTTGCAATTGGAACATTAGAATTATATGGAATATTAAAGAAAGATGAGAGTATAAAAAATTTAGCTCAAAGAATATCTATATTAATATTAGTTTTATTTGCAATAGGAACATTGTCTGGTACAATTGTTGCTGTTGAAATGTATATATTATTCCCAGAATTTATGCAAATAGTGAGTAATACAGCAATTATATCATTATATATAGAAATTTTAGCATTCTTTATAGAATCTTTATTTGTGGGTATATATTTCTATTCATTTAAAAAATATAATAATTCGGTATTACATCCAATATTTATGTATTTAATAGGAATATTTGCAGCAACATCTGGTTTTTTAATAATAACATTAAATGCTTTTATGAATTATCCTGTAGGAATTGAATATTTGAATGGTAAATATATTGATATAAATCCATATTCCATATTTTTTACTCCAATAGAATTTATTGAAGCATCTCATGGAATCTTAGCATCATTAGAATTTGGATTATCAATATTTGTATTAGTTATTTCATATAAAATATTGAAAGAAAGTGATATTGAAAACATAAAAATATATGGAAAAGCTTTGAAATTAATAATTCCCATATTATTCTTATCAATATTATTATTAGGAATATTTGGAATAAATTCAGCAGATACATTAGCACAATATCAACCAGTTAAGTATTCAACATTAGAGGCGAATTTGAATGGAAATATTTCTAATGTACCTGAAAATTTATTTGGAATTGTTACAAACAATTATACATTAATTGATTCAATACAACTTCCAAATTTGCAAAGTTTATTATTATATGGAAGTTTTAACTCAAATGCGGCTATTCCTGGAATATATGCAAATGAATCTTATACATCTTCACCAAATGATATTACTATAGCACATAATTCTTTTGATATAATGGCAATATTTGGATTCTTAATATTCTTTATATCATTATATGGATCTATCTCTTTAATAATTTCAAAAGAAGATAAAAAAGATAAAAAATTTACTTTAAATCCAAAATATACATTTTATATGAATAAATTATTATTATATGGATTAATATTATTATCGGTATTATCTTTAATTTCCTTGGAAACTGGATGGGTTGCTGCAGAAGTTGGAAGACAACCATGGACAATATATGGAATACTATTAACAAGGGATGCTGCAAATTTAAATCCTGGAGTTGTTCCCATTGCAATAGCCTTTGAATTAATATATATAACATTATTTGTTTTATCTATATGGGCTATAAAAAGATATTTCATCAATAAATTATGATAAATTATCCATTTTACTTTTATACATATATATTTTTAATTGCAGCAACAATTTTATTATCTATAGGAATAGAAATAGCTTTGGCATTATCTTTCTTTATAAATAAGGATTTATATAAAAAATATGAAAATTTGTTTTTATCGATGTGGGAAATAACAGGTACATCAATTGTTTTCTTTCTAGTACAATATGAAGCTTTATTACCATCCTTATTAGTCCCCATTGCATATTCATTTTATCCACTAATATTTATTATATTATTTTTATTCATATTTAGAAATATTGGAATAGGATTTTTTGAAGGGAAAAGTATAAATAAGGAATATAGTAAAAGAGATATATTAATATATTTATTTGGAACTTTAATAATGGTAATATTATTAGTTTCTATATTATCTACAGCTATTACTGGTTATGGTATTAAAATTGTAAATGGAAATATTTTTTGGGGACCTTCCATTATATTTAATTATTTTACATTATTATTGTTGTTATCAACAATATTATTTGTTTTAGGTATTCTTGGATATGTATTTAATGTAAAGAAGTTTAAGATATATGGATTAATAGGATATTTGTTAGTATTGTTGGATATATATCTATATGAAAATACAATACCTTATCTATTCTTCTTTCCACTAATAATATTACTAATATTAACATTTGTGAATTTAAAAGATATTGTACAAAGAATATTATTCATAATTTCTCATTATTTAAATGCAATGATATTAGAAACATTATTATTTCCATATATATTTGGAACAATCAATATAAATTCATTATTATCCCAAAGCCTGCCATTATTATCCGCAGAATTCACAATATCAATTATAATAACAATAGTAGTAATTGGAATATATTATTTTGAAATAAAAACAATTTTAAGCTAGCTTTCAAAAACTTTATTATATATTTCTTTTAATTGGTTTGGAACAACGTGAGTATATATTTGTGTAATATTTAATGAACTATGACCAAGTATTTCTTGTATATATCTTATATCAACACCTTTTGATAATAATGTTGTTGCAAGAGAATGTCTCAATACATGTGGAGTTACTTTTTTACTTATCCCGGCGTTTTTTGCAATATATTTTATAATTCTTTCTACCTGTCTTGATGATAATGGAAATATGTTTTCAGTATTTATTTTATTTATATAATCTTTCAATTCATTTAATAATTCTTTGGGTATTGGTACTATCCTTTCTTTTCCACCCTTTCCATATACTTTTACAAAACCATCTTCAAAAATTATATCATTCTTCTTTATTTTTATCAATTCAGAAACTCTTACCCCAGTGTAAAATAGAAATTTAATAATTAGTTTATCTCTATAATTTTCCGCATTTTCCAACAATTTATTTAATTCATCATATGTAATAAATTTTGGCAATCTTTTATCTACCTTTGGAGCTTTTATTTGCTTTGCTAGGTTTTCATTATCCAAGAATTTTAAGAATGAAGATATAGCTCTAACATATAACCTTAATGAATTAGAATCTAGTTTTTTCTTAACCTTCAATTCAGCCAAAAATTTTAGAATTAGATTCTTATCCAATGAACTGTTAATAGATTTTGTATCTATAATAATTATTCCATTATTTATTAGAAATTCTAAAAATTTCTTTATTGTACCGGAATATGTTTTTATTGTATTTTTAGATTTTCCCTGTATTTCCAACCATACTTTATATTCATCAATAATTTCATTCATTTATATTTCAGAAACTTTGTGATATAAAAATTTTAAATCATAAAAATATAATAATTTTATCCCTACCTGCCATGCACTGGGGATACATGAACCAGTTCCTCAAGGTAGGGGAGAATAATGATGTGGTTGGCTTGAAACTGAAAGATGATGAAGACGGCTACGCTGATAAAAATTTTACAATATATTTTCTATAATATCTTTAGCTTTAGAAGAATATTTTCCATATTTTTTAGAATATTCATCAAATATTTCGTCAAATAATTCTTTATCATAACCATATCTTTTCATTAAACGAGATAATATTTCCATATCATCCGAGTCTTTTTCTTCTTCTCTATCTAAATAAGTAAATATTTTATCTACTAAAAGATATTCTATCTTAGCAATATATAATTTTATTTTCTTTTTTCCTATTTTTAGTTCTATTTCATTATATGGTACTTTTTTATCTTTAAATAATATACTTAAGCTGGGACCATCTTCATATTTTATTTCAATTCCATCATATCCAAATATTTGTCCTTCTTTAATGGATACGTCTGTTAATTCTTTATATAATATTTCTTTTGTATCTATCTTTTTATTTTCATTTATTATAAAATCTATATCTCCGGTTTTTCTATTATAATTTATATTATAATAATTTGCATATGCAGCTACAGCTATTCCACCTATTAATACTGGTTTTACATCAATCAGTTAATTTATAACTTTCTTGTGATATAGTATATTTCATATATAAAAATAAGTAAGTAAATATTTATAAATATTACCAATAATGTACCCACTAAAAAATAAAACTAACCTCTAAATATTCCAAAGCTATTGATAAGATTATCCATGTAAAAACATAAAATATCAAAAATTTTTAAAAAGAAGTCTATTCTTTAATATTTAGCTTTTCTTTTAATGTTATAGATCTTCTGTTTGTAATTTTCAATAGATTTTTTATTGTATCTTTTGTTGGTATTCCAGTATTTAATGATAATTTTACTAGGTTTTGATATGCTTTGGTTAATAATATCTTTATATTTTCTTTTGTTGGGAATGAAATTTCTACTGCTAATGATATGGCTTTTCTGAATCCAGATCTTAATTGATTTATATACTCTTCTAAAGGTGTTGATAATATATCATGTGTATATAATGTTTTTCCATCATATAACAATAATAATTTTATTTTTACAGGTATTGGGGTTATATTAAATTTCTGTAATAATGATACCAGCCCAATATCAACTTTTTGACCTCTCTTTGCTACCAATGCATCTTCAGTTATAACAATTTTTCCATTTTCAACCTTTGTTTTTATATTGTATTTCTTTAATTCAGTTAATACAGGGCCAGGTGTTAAATTGGTGGGTCCTGCTCTTATTATTACATCTTCTTCCAATATATCTCCTTCTTTAGCTGATCTATAGCTTTTATTTTCTTCCAATATTTTGTTTAATAAGAATGGATTTATTTCCTCTTTTGGTAATATTAATAGAACTGAAATTCTTTTATTTTCTTCAATTATATCTATCATCTTTTTAATATTTGGATCATTGATTTTTTCTAAAGATTTAACAAAAAGGTTCTTTTTAATAACCTTTACATCAATATCCATTCCCTTTAGCTTTTTTCTAATTACTTGTAAAGAATCTGTAGGAATATCCATTATATTTGCTATTCCAATTATCTTAGAATTTGATAATTTAGAATATAAGTCATTTACATATAATATCTTTTGTTGGGATACCATTTTACATTATTTTTATAGAATCGCTCATTGTTAGCTTTATATAAACACTCTTTATGCTATTTTTATTTCCAGGAACCCTATTAATAAAATATTCTAATACATGATTAGCATTTTCCAATATATCTTCATACTTCATATCTTCAGTTCCAATTGGTATACCAATAGTTTTATGGGTCTTTACAACAACTCTAACCATATTTTGCAATCTATTATAAATTGATCTTAAGAAATCCTGATTTGCATTATCTGGAATTATCATTCCATATTTTGGATTTGGCATTTTATTTTTTGTAGATAGATATTTACCCAAATATCTTCCTAAATCTGCCATAGTTGATGCTTGTGCTACAAAGATATAATATCTCCTAACCAATTTTTTTGCCTGCCTCCTATTTTCAGCAATTTCCTTTATTTTATCCTTAACTAATACAAAATCAAATATTTCTCTTGCCGGTTTTTCTAATTCTGGTCCAACAACTGCAGCAATTTTTACTTTCTTTCCTTTACCTTTAGGTAATTCAACATATTCTGTAAATTTATTTTCACTTTTGTTCAAATCATATTCTCTCTTTAAATTAATTATTAACTCTACTGTTTGTTTAAATCTTCTCTTTTTTGATTTTTCTATGAGAGATTGTATATTTTTAACATCCATAGAAAAATGAAATATGGAATATATTTAAAAATTATTTTTTAGCAAATAGCTCTATTATATCTCTTATTGATTTTTTAGATGAGAAGTATTTCTTTATATAATGTCTTATAATCAAAAAGATTATAATAACTGATATAATTATTCCAGATATTAGACCAATAAAAAAACTTAAAATATCAAACATATCATTTTAATAGATTATCATACAAACCCTGATCTACTTCTTTTATTAATTCTTTTGGATTTCTATTATCTACTGTTAATCCCAAAGATAAAGCCGTTCCTAGAACCATTTTTACTGCAGATTTTAAATTATTAGTATTTAAATCTTTCATTTTCATTTTTGAGACTTTTATTATTTGTTCCATTTTAACATTTCCAACCACTTCATCTGGTTTTGTTCTTTTTGCAACTTCTACATTTGCTTCTTTTTTTAATAATGATGATGTTGGTGGTAATCCTACCTCTATTTCATATTTTCTTGTTTCTGTATCTACTATTATTTTTACAGGTACTTGTAGACCTTTGAATTCTTTCGTGGATTCATTTATCTTACTTATTACTTCTCCAATGTTTAATTTTAATTGACTCAATTTTGGTCCTATGTTTGGTCCTGGTTTAGCATTTCCACCTTCTACTAATAATTCTATAACCTCCTTACCCATATAGATTTGTTTTTTAAAATATATTTTAAAGATTATATAGATGGGTATCATTGATAGTATAAAGGAAATGAGGGAGGTATATGAAACAGCTAATAAACCTAGTTGGGATGAAGTAAAGAAATTGGTTTATGTTACATTATTATTCTTTGCATTGGTTGCAGTCATTGTATTGCCTATATTTATAAGTTTACAGTATAGTATAATGATATGCCAATATACGCCATAGTTGTAACATCTGGGAGAGAAGAGCTTGTGGCGGATATTTTAGCAAATGAGGGAAAAAATGGAAAGTATGCTATATATTCTATAATGCAAATACCCGGTGTAAAAGGATATCTATTTGTTGAAACAACAAATTCTTTAGAATTACAGAGAGCTGTATTAGGAATTAGACATGTTAAAAGGGTAATATCTCAAGAAATTCCAATAGAAGATTTATTGAAATACTTTGAAGAGGAAAAAGTTAAATATGATATAAATGATATAGTAGAAGTATTATCTGGGGCATTTAAAGGAACTAGAGGAAAAATAATAAATATAGATGAAAAGAAAAAAGAAGTAACAATAGAATTAATTGATGTTCCAGTTCCCTTACAATTAAATGTACCTATAAATAGCTTAAAATTAATAGAAAAATCTAAATAATCTCAATTCCAAGATCACTTTCTAGCTTTTTCTGTTCCTCCGGTTTTAATTCTTTCTCTCCAGATTTTATTCCTAATATAAATGATGGAGGAGCTTTTAATTTTGTAATTGTTAATGATATTCTTACATAGTTCTTTTTATCTTCTTCAAATGTAATACCTTGTATTATTTTTGCTTTTGGATCTAATACAGATTTTACTGTATCTAATATTTTATTTATATCAGTAGGTGTTACATCTGGTGATGCAACAATTCTTACCAATGCAGCTTTTGCTCCTGTAGCATCTACATCAACCAAAGGATTGTTTAATGCTCTTTGAACAGCTTCTGTAGCTTTATTTTCTGAATTTGATTCTCCAACTCCAAACACACCATATCCAGAACCAGCTATAATTGATCTAAAATCTGCAAAATCTACATTTATATATCCTGGTTTTGTTAATAATTCTGTTAGATCTTTTAATGCATTTGCCAATAATGAATCTGCAACTTTAAATGCCTGCATTAATGGAATATTTGGATATAAAGCTTGTAATTTATCATTTGGAATAATTACCAATAAATCAACATTGTTTTCTAATTTTTCTAAAGAATATAAAGCATTATCCCATATATTTGCACCTTCTACGGAGAAAGGCCATGTACATATAGCAACTACCAATGTTCCTATCTTTTTTGCAATTTCAGCAACAACTGGAGCTACACCACCTCCAGTTCCTCCACCTAGACCACAAGTTATAAATACAACATCAGAACCCTCTATTGCTTTTTTCAATTCTTGTTCTGATTCTTTTGCAGCCTCTTCTCCAACTTTAGGATCTTTTCCTGCACCTAAACCTTTTGTTAATTGTTTTCCTACTAATATTTTTTTATGTGCTTTTGTTATTAACAAATGTCTAACATCAGTATTTACTGCTATTAATTCTGGACCTTCAATTCCCATACTATATAATGTAGAAATTGTGTTACTTCCACCACCGCCACATCCAATAACTTTTATCCTCTTTGTTGCTTGTGCTAGATATTCTTCCAGTTCTTTATCAAAAATCTCCGTATCATTAACCATTAAATTTTTTTGAAAATAAAATTAATAAAACTATCTTTTTTAGATAATCAAAAACTTTAAATAATTTATATAAACTTTATTTAGATTTT
>Ga0081529_114395_pt1 | contig 38363 bp, 39 predicted proteins | sample EchGeymetagenome_FD_71012 | JGI IMG/M metagenome (GOLD analysis project Ga0081529, IMG submission 71012) | Ferrous microbial mat and aquatic microbial communities from Echinus Geyser, Yellowstone National Park, USA - transect B T=78-80 C v2... ...
TCCAGCTCCTGGTATTATGCCCAGATTTATTTCAGGTTGTCCCATCATTGCGCTCTCCGCCGCTATTATTATGTCACAGGCCATGGCCAACTCCAGTCCCCCTCCGGCTGCCACACCGTTCACAGCCGCTATTATGGGCTTCCTGAAGGTTTTCATCCTCTCCCAAAGGGGCATGTGGCCCTTCCTCACCACGTCCTCCAGCCTCATGGAAGCCATCTCCTTAACGTCAGCGCCAGCTGAGAAGGCCCTTCCATTACCCGTTATTATGACGACCCTGACGTTGGAGTCGTCCTCCGCCCTGTTGAAGGAGGAGACGAGGTCCTCTACCATCTCCAAGTTTATTGCGTTAAGTCTCTCGGGTCTGTTCAACCTAAATATCCTGGCGCTTTCCACAGTTTCCTCAATCACTGTGTTCATTCACTCACCCCTGTAGACGGGCCTCCTTTTCTCCTGAAAGGCCCTCACTCCCTCATTAAAGTCCTTGGTCCGAGAGAGGGATGCCTGAAGGGCAGCTTCATACCTCAAGAACTGATCCATCTCACAGAACAGGGTGAGATTGAGCATTTTCTTGCTGGCCACGAATGCCCTGAAGGGCCCAGACGACACTTCCCTTGCCATATGGACGGCGGATTGAACGGGGTCCTCAACCACTTTGGCCAATCCCAGGGAGGCAGCGTCCTGAGCGGAAAGTTCACCGCCCAACAACAGAAGTTCATATGCCTTAGCTCCCACTAATTTGGGGAGTATGTAGGCCAGCCCTGTATCTGGCGCTAGACCTATCCTGTGGAAAGCTGTGACCAGCCTTGAGTCCTTGGACATGAACCTAATGTCACATGCCACGGCTATACTCATCCCCGCACCGGCGGCCACTCCATTTACTGCAGCCACATAGATCTTTTCGCTCCCCCTTATCTCCCTGAGGATGGGATGAAAGCTGTTGGTAAGCTCGTCCATCACGTCCACGGGGCCTGCGGTAAGGTCAGCTCCAGAGCAAAAGGCCTTGCCAGCTCCAGTGATCACAACGACCTTGATTGAAGCATCGGAGTTAAGGGTTCTTAAGGTCTTCAAGAGCTCTCCTCTAAGATCCGAATTTAGTGCATTGAGCCTCTCCGGTCTGTTCAGGGTGACCTTGGCCACTCCCTCTTTACTTTCCAAGAGGACAAGATCCATGGGTATAGACGGTAGTTCCTCCTAAAAGAATCTAAAGCTCCCTCAGGAATTGAAGGACAACCGACTTGACCCTTAATACGTTCTGCTCCAGCAACTTCCCTCCCAACTCAGGGTCCACCCTCAAGGTCCCCGTGGAGTCTGCGACCCCGTCCCTTGTTGCCTCCCTCACGTTCAAGGTGTCAAATATCCCCTCCCTATATCTGGAATCAATTGACGACATTGAGCTCAAGTCCACCAACCCTTCATCTATGACGTAGATCTCCGAGCTTTCTCCCACTCCAGCGTGAAGGTCCCCTCCGTAAGTGGAAAGGTTGACCACCCTGACTTTCGCATCAGAATGAGAAAAATTGAACTCCCTCTGCACCACCCTGAGGTATGGTTCATTCCCTCCATGGCCGTTAACCACGACCGTCCTCCTTATTCCTGAGGATAGGGAGGTCTCCAACACCTCCCTTACCATCCTCATGAACGTCTCCCCCGTCACACCTACGTAAGGAAAACCATCATGTTCCAGGGATACGCCGTAACATATGGGAGGAAAGAGGATTATCTCAGGCAGGGAGGCCTCCACTTCCTCGCCTACCCGTTGCGCTAGAATGCAGTCAGTTCCCATTGGTAGGTGCGGGCCGTGTTGTTCCATACTGCCCACTGGAAGGAGGGCCAACCCCTTCACTCGCTGTCTTGGGATGTGAGAGAGCCTCATCTCCTCCTCCTCTTGGCCACCACGCTCATGGCCTCATAGATCAGGTTGGCCGCCAACATGGACGTGAGCTCACTTACGTCATACGGTGGGGCCACCTCCACAACGTCGAACCCAATCAGGTCCAATTTCAGGGACCTTATTATCTCAAGGGCCTCGAAACTGGTCATCCCACCTACCTCAGGCGTGCCAGTGCCTGGAGCGAACGCTGGATCCACGCTGTCTATATCGAAGGAAATGTAGACCTTTCCCTGAAGGGAGTTAAGGGTCTCCACCACGCTTTGGTATTGATACTTCACCTTTCTCACGTCCAAGGAAGTTATCCCTAGGGAGGCACCGTCGTCCTTATCTTGATGAGAGTAAACGGAACCCCTTATTCCCACCTGAACTACCTTTCCCACCAATCCCTCCTCAATGGCCCTCTTGAGCCACGTGCCGTGGGTGTACTTCTTTCCCCAGTGACTGTCCCAGAAATCGTAGTGAGAATCGAAGTGGATCAGATTAACTCTCCCATGGGCCCGATGAGCGGACCTCAGGAGGGCCAAGGTGATAGAGTGGTCTCCCCCGGCCAGGAAGGGAATTGTTACCCTAAATACCTGATCCATGAGAGTCTCAGTGGCCCTCAGGGTGTCTTCTGTGTAACCAGGTACAGTGTCCACGTCTCCCCCATCGCATGCGTTGAGTTCATCGAAAGGGTAGACCTCAAGGAAGGGATTGTAAGGTCTTAAAAGCCTTGAGCCGTCCCTTATCCCCAAAGGTCCGAACCTAGCTCCAGGTCTGTAGGTGGTGGCGTCATCGAAGGGTACTCCAACGAAAACTGCCCCCTCCGAAGGGTCGGAGCACCTTGGTAATCGGGCGAAAGTTGATATTTGGGAGAACCTCGGTGACTTCAGGGCATCTATCTGCCTCATGATTACTTTTACCAGGGGAAGTCTATAAAGGTGGCTCACTGACCCTTGATCTAGTGATCTCCTTTAGTTTGGTGAAGTTCTTGGGATCCCCAAGTACCACAATTATTTCCCCTCCGCTCACCTTGGTCTCCCTGGTGAAGTAGGGATTGAGTTTGCCATCCCTGACGATAAGTATGGGTATTATGCCCTCAGGGATCCTGGACAGGGGAGAACCATCCATCTCAGAGCCGGGCTCCACATTGAAGACGCCTATTGACATCTCCCCTATGCCCGAGGCGTCCAACATGTATCCTCCTATGTTCCCTGAAATTGCGGCCGAGGCCATTATCCTCCCAGCCATTCTTCTGATGGAAAACACCAAGTCAGCTCCAGCGGTCTCGAAGACGTCCCTCATTGTGTCCTCCTTTATTCCAACCACCACCCTGAGCGGTGGGTTAAGCCTCTGTATTCTGAGGGTGACCAGTAAACTCTCGTTGTCTTCATTCATCATCACCATGGCGCTCTTGGCCCTCTGGATTCCTGCGGCCTTTAGGTCCTCATCATGGGTCGGATCACCAATTATCACCCTATCTCTTCCCAACTTGGAAGCCAGGTCTTGATTGTTCGTAAGTACCACGTACTCCTCTCCAAGGCTCTCCAACTTCTTGGCAGCCTCCACTATCTCCATTGAGTTGCCCGCGATAACCACGTGCCCTCTCATGTGAGAACCCCTCCATCTTCCCCTAGCATCAACCCAGAGGTACCTCTTTGAAAGAACTGACACTATCCCGGTAAAAACGCTGGCGTAAGTTGCGACCGCCGTAGCCATTATGACTATTAGGTAGACCTTCTCAGAGGTGGGCATGGTGTTCAGGTTTGGAGAGTAAAGTCCTATTGTGGTGACCAGACTCACCCCAGCGTAAACTGCGGAGATCCAGTCAAGGTGCTGATAGTAGACGTAAACTGCACTTGAGAGATATACGATGACTGCCAAAATGATGAGTTGAGGGAGGACTCTGGACAGTATCGAATATGGGGCAGCCAAATTCTCCAACAACTTAAACAATAGCTTGTTCCAACGATTCACGAAGGTTTTAGGAATAGCTGACTTATAAGCAAATTTAGGGCCCACTAACTGACCTCCTCCCCGCCCTAAAGGGCGAGGGTTCCCCCGAGGTCTCAAGTGTTACACCCCTTTACGGGTGCTACTCCGTTATGCAGTACTAGGAAAGATAACGGTTTTTTCACTGTTGAAATTGCGATGCCAACAGCTTTCTTCAGGATGTTCAATGCACCGTTAAGATCTGAATGGAGTTTATGCCCCTTAGGACAACTGACTACTCCTCTCGGATTCCTACTGGCTTCAACGTTGTGGTAGGCACAGTATCTCGACGTGTTATACTCAACGACTTCGTACACTTTCATACCGTACTCTTGAGCCTTCAACTCGATGATGTTCATTAACTTATGGTAAGACCATAAATTCACGGTGAACTTGTTGCCCTTATCTTGAGCGATGTTGTACGGGTAGCCCAGGTAGATGATGGAGACACCCTGATCGTGAAGTCGCTTCAGTAAGTCGGAAGCTAAGTTCCTGTAGAGGTGAAGAAGACGTCTAGTTAGTTTCTTGAATAACCTCCTCTTCTCTCTGTTTAGTCCTTCTTGAGCCTCGTATTCACCTAGATTTCTTGCCTTGTCCGCGTGAGATTGTTCCTCAGCTATCTCCTTTTGAAGATAGAAGTAGTCCTCCTTAGCTCTGACACCTTTGTAGAGTAGCCAAGTCCCATCGTCTACTACAACGCTAGCTAAGACGTTTATACCTAAGTCAATTGATGCTACCTTGTTTCCCTTTGGGGATATCTGTATGGTCTTCCTCTCTCCTCTCACAATGTACTTGCTCTTCTTTCCAGTCTTTGTCTCCTCGACACCTACTTCGACTGGAATTGAAGCGTACCATGCGTTCTCAACGTCGTCGTAGTATATCTCCAACCTACCCTGCTTACCGTACCACCTCAGCCTATCAGAATTCTATTTCGAGATTGAAGTCCCTGAGGACGAGCTTGTTGCTCTTCTCATCTACTTCGTATCTATCCTGTCTGATAACTAGGATCAACTTCCTCTTCTTCTCCTTCTTCAAATAACGCGGTGGTGAAACGTGGTTCATATGCGGTGGTTTTCCTTTTTTCTTTAGATTGATGAGTGAAAAGAACGACGACCAAGCCTCGTTGTTCTTGTTGAGTACTTGCTGTGCATTAGCAGAACCTAGTATACCCTTATACTTCTCGTAGTACTTCTGAGATGTACCTTGAAAGTCCACTTGATGTTGTTGGAAGAACTGTTGCCTCCTCTCATAGTTAACTTCATTAAATAGTCTGGCAGACGTGTCTGCCAACTTCCTTAACTTCCTCTCTTGAAAACCGTTTGGGAGAAGTCTGACTACATTTGTCCTCTTATTCTTATACTCGACTTCGTAGATGCCCTCCCCTGGTATTGCGGGAGAAATCGGCTCCCGCTCCTCATAGCCTGAGAGTTGACCAGAGGAAGGCATCTTAAAGAGAGATAATTGTTTACGCTTAATATCACTTCCTGAACCTGTACGTGGGCCTGCTTCTACTTATTCCAAGCATTGTGAGTCCAAGGAGAAGCAGCAGGGTGGGTACGTAGAGCCTTGCCTCCGGTGCGAAGTAATTGAAGAGCCTGGTACCCAAGACGAAGTAGTACAGCAATATCGAGAAGAAGGTCAGTACAGCACCAATAGACAGATATGTCCTATCTAAACCGTAATGAACCAACAAATCGTTCCAGTCGACGGATTGATTATCAACGATCACTGCCTCATTCTTGGCGAAGGCCACTGACGTTCTTTCCCCTATTATCACGAATCCGTTCAGATTCCTGAAACCTAGCTCGTCCGCCTCCCTTTCCCCTAACTCTGCGTCCTCCTTGAGAATGGCACTTAATCTCTCTAGGTCGGGAACCTGTCCCGACACTCTTCCCTTTCCAACATCTAATCTCCCTATTTCTCCCCTCAAGGCCTCACCACCCTCACCAATTGATCCCAATCGGATTTCCTGGCGTCAGTCTGAACAACCAACTGATCCAGGACCATGAAACCAACGTCATCCAGGACCATTATGAACCCTCGAAGTGGAGACAACTGGCTTAGAACCCTCTCATATTCTTTAAGTCTATCCAGGTTCCGCATCAATACAACGTAAAGTCTGTTAACGTCAACAACGAATTGTCCCTTGACAACCTCCAAACCACCCTCCCTGAGTAGACCAACCGCTGTAACCCCTGGGGCCCTCCATATCTTATCGAGGATCGCAGGCTCCGTTACCATAAATTGAATTAGTTTTACAGGTATAAATTTGTTCTTATACCATTAGTTCTCCCTATAATCCTTAGCATAAGAAACGAAGGGTCCAGTCCCTAGTCATGAAAGTTTTGAGGGGATGTGAGGGGAGTATGAAGTTCCCTGTCCCCGATCTCTTAGATTCAGGACCATGTGTCATGCTAAAAAGACCTCTCCTGAAGTATATCGAACTCATTTCAAGTTCTGGGAGGTATCCTCCAATTGTCTCCTGGCCGTCTCTCTGGCTCCCAGAATCGAAATCACCAAGGCAACTAGGGAGACCGTGGCGAAGGTGAAAAGGGACAGGGGGAAACCCAGGGAGTGGACCAACTGTGGGAAATAAAATACGCCAAGCACCGCCCCTGCCCTACTCACTGCCGTGGCCAGTCCCTGCCCCGAAGACCTTACGGGTGTGGGATAGTATTCAGTGGGATAGAAGAGGGTTACCGCACCAGCCCACTGCTCAAGGGCCACGAAGGACATGAAGTACGGAACCAACAGAGGTCCGTGTAGCTTAACCGCCCATCCCAGATAAAGAAGTGCGGTCATTGCACCCAATCCTGTAAACAGAACCATCCTCCTCCCCAACGAATCAACTGCAGCCTCAGCCACAACATAACCCACAACGGCGCCAGCGGATATTGCTAGGGTCCCCAGGACAACCTGATATTTGGAGGGGAAGGCGAACTCCTGGAGAAGGAAAGGATAGTACAAGCCTATGCCATAGGAGGCGACATCAAAGAGGAACCATACACTACACAGGAAGAGTGTAATCCACAGTAGCCTCCCCTTGAATAAGTCTACGAACCTCCCAGTGCCCTTATTCTCCACCTCCCTTGTGGGCAAGTTCTCCCCCTTCATGACTCCCTTTGACACTAGCCATCTTGGGGACTCCGATAATCTAAGCCTGAGCAATATTATTGGAACCGAGAGCAGAGCCCCCACAAGGAAGACGTACCTCCAGAAGAAGGGTCCCAAGGAGAGCAACGGATAAGTTACCAGCCCTGATAGGGCCGTGCCCACCCAGTACATTGCCACAGAACCCACCAAGTACCTCCCTCTGGATCTCGTGGGAGAGACCTCAGACATGAGGGTGCTACTTATTGGGTAGTCCCCACCTATTCCCACCCCCAACAATGCCCTTGAAACGAATAACTCAGCGAAATTCTGAGAGACAACAGCCGTGATGCCGAAAACCAGGAAGAAGAACAGGTCTATCCCCATGAGTTTGCTCCTTCCCATCTTATCCGAGAGCCAGCCAAAGATGATGGATCCAGGAATCATGCCCATAAGGGATGCGGCCAGCAGAAGACCGTACTGTGCCGTGGTAAGTGAGAACTCCTTCAATATGAGAGTTGAGGCGAAGGATATTACTGACAGATCGTAACCGTCCAAGAGAAAGCCGGCTGATGATATGAAGAACGTCCTGAGCTTCACATATGTGGGGAAGTCGTCGAAGTAACCCACATTTTACTGTTTGAGGACGGTTTATAAAGAGATCATGAAGCTATGAACGATCTTAACTTTAGAAGCTGAAAGGTCAAAATGAGTTCGTGCTTCGGGGCTACCTGTACATGTTTGGTGTTATCTTGATGTGGGGGCTATCCTATCCGCTCACCAAAATAGCCCTGGGAGGGATGTCCCCCTTCGTACTGGCATTCGTGAGGTTCTCGGTTGGCGGTGTAGCCCTCCTAATATACTCTAGGGGAATAAGGATAGGTGTAAAGGAGGCCATAAATGGTGTACTGAACGTTTTCTTACTTGTGGTGTTCCTAAACCTAAGTCTAATATTCACCACCAACCCCGCCCTAGCTTCAGTCTTAATTTACACGCAACCCCTCTTCATTCTACTCATAGGTAGGGCCCTGGGAGATAATGTAAGCACCTTAAGATCAATAGGTGTGATATTGGGATTCATAGGTATAGTCATATCGGTGGGTAGCACTAACCTAAACCCTGGAACCCTTTTGGCCGTCGCGGGAGGGCTGTCCTGGGCCATTGGAACCATATACTTTAGAAGGAGGTTACCTCAGGGAGACTTATTGAAACTTAACTCATTCATGGCTCTTCTCTCCGCACTCTTGGTTACCCCACTGATGTTGGTGAACTGGGTCTTCGATCCCACCGTTTCTCAGCTCACCGCTGCTGTGGTGGTAGGACTCACTGCCCCGGCCATAGGGTTCGTCCTGTGGTTCTCAGCCGTGAAGGAGCTAGGGCCAATAAATGCAGGTGCTACCTCTGTGCTAGTTCCTGTGGCGGCATATATACTAAGCTTCACGATACTGGGGGTTGTGCCCAGCGCTGTGGAGGCCTTGGGATCTGGGGTAGCTTTGGTGGGAGTGGGATTGAGCCAATTCGGTGACAGATTGGTCAGATATAGGAGACATTATGATCGCTGACTTCCTCCCCTGGAAGGGTTCCCTACAGGTGAGTCCATCATTCCCATTGTCCACTTGGGATTTCCTCTCATTTGGCGGGTAGGGCTCAGAGAAGCACATTTGAACAGAAGGGAAAATTCATCCTTCGGTTTTTCATGAAGAAGAGAAGTTATATTGTTACTCCCGTGGCCCCATTCCCCTCATCATGTCTAGGAGTAGCGTCGTTAGCATAACTTTTCCTTAAAAAATATTTAAATTGGACTACCGTCCTTCATGAGGTTTTCTACCCCTTAAACCCTCCCCCTGCAAAGTTAATGAGGTTCAAATAAAGTTGCTTTAAGTTTCAGCGAGCGGCTCGGTCATGTGGCTACCGTTGGGGATTAAACTGAGCAAGGAATGGTCTGACTAAACAGGAAGACGATCGGTTTATTTGCGCAGCGGGAAGAGCTGAAGCATGGTATCTCTGCTCACAATTGCCATCGGGGTCCTTGTTCTGGGAATAATTCTATCTGTACTCGCACCTTACCTCACTCCAGGCTATCTTCAACTTAACAATCAGCTGGTGAGGACCGGAAAGAGTGCCCTATTGGAGCCAAATGGCACCCTGACCCAGGAGTTAACGGTCAATGAATCTGGTATGACCCTCCTCTTCCTCACCAACTCCACCCATGACCTGGTAAAGGTATTTAACTCAACCGCAATGGTGAGGAACTCCACAGGTTCCCTAAGTACCCAACTTCCGATGGGGGAGTACAGGTTAGAGGTCGTCAACCTGTTGAACACCTCCCAACCCATGGAGTATTACGTTCTCTTGGTAAGCAGCGCCAGGTTGGGTCAAATAGTGGTTTTCTACGACATAATATCAAATGCTTACCTAGTGGGCATAGCCATAGGCATAGTTGGCCTAGTAAGATACGTGTCCAGAAGAAGGAGAAAGTGAACTTAAGAGCCGCAGTTTACCCGTTGGGAGATGGTGTCTTCCTGAGACCAGCAGTTTCAACTCCTACTCTGGTGAGGGCTTACGTGACCATTCAACGGGCCAACTATTCCAGGGAAATTTCTTGTGTTTCCCTTTATTTTAATATTCCAGGGAGTTCCTGATCGCCTCCAGGAAGTGCACCGTCTTACAAATGGAATATGTTGGGGAGAACGGCCTTCTTCTGGACATCTTCCTTGCTTTAGTCTCTCTACTAGCTGGGGCCTCGATTCTGCTTGACGCCCCAGGATAGTGGTGACTCTGATTACGGTGGAGAAAAGGGAACATGAGGTAATTGGGGAGATGACAGGATGAGCTAATGTGAGGCTAAGTAGATATTAGTGCTCATAGAGAAAGAGATGATGAAGGCGAAGGTGAGGGATATTATAGATGAGCTTGAGTCTGACCTCCTTGAAAAGAAGATTCACAGAGTTGGTGGAGAAATGTGTAGAGGGGCCTGGAATACCTAAGGTTAAACAACGCCAGATGTGAGACCACCCAGCATTTCGCTGACAGAGCCAGAGAGGGTAGCCCAGGCTGAGCTTGGGACTTCTAAGCTTAGCTGCACATGGTGGTGCAGATGAGGAAAGCCCAAGAGCGTAAGGAGACCCAAAGGTTCCTAACCAAGTACGTAAGGATTTAACTAGACTTTTTATATGGCCAAGTAAATATCACATTATGCCTTACTCCATATCACCACAGGAGGTGGCAGACGAGGTTAGGACGGACCTGGTGAGTCTCATGGACAGGCCAGTTCCCAGAGCAGAGGTTCAGATAGTCAGGGTTCCGGACCAAGTCTTGGCCTTCGTTAGAGCCGGAACCACCATCATAAACGTGAATGAGGCGCCATTTCTGAGGGCGAATTACAGTGGTTTAGGGAGGGAGTACCTATACGTGGTGTTGACCCATGAGTACATGCACATTATAGGGGTAGCGGACGAAAGGGAGGTGAGGAGGATGACCTTGGAAGTGGTTGGAAAGAAGTTCGGGGAGGACGGCCCGGCCTTCAGGATAGCCAAGGAGTTGGCCGACCCCAGGGACGTGAGGTTGTGGGAGTCTCACAAGGAGTTCAGTCCCCACACTTTCATGTTAGTTTCAGCCAACTCTAGCTTTGCTTAAATTGGAGAGCACATTTAACACGTCGTGACTTCAGAAGCTTTTCCCACCTTCGATTGCCTCATTACAGGGACGAGGGAGGGATATGAATCGGATGTGGAACTCTATTTTTCATTAGAAAGGCAACTGGCCTCGGTAATTTCACTGCTGAGATTTGAGGATCAAGAGTGGAAGGAAGTGTATGAATCAATGATAAAATATTTGGACGACCTTGGATACTATTTGGTTAATAAGAAAAATTTGCCAGACCCCTCAGAGTTCGTCAGGATCTCCAAGGAAATGAGGGAACGTACTTGGTCTTACACCATATTATTGAAGAGTGACAGGGCAACGGGACTTCTACTTTTGGCCTCAGGCTTGGCACTTCAACTAATGCATGTGTTCGCTAGGTTGGGTAAACAGGAGAAGTTTAAGGAGAGGTTCAACGGGGTGGCGTTCTCAGGCCTCCCTTACATAGAGGACGTTTTAGCCAAGAGAGCTTTGTATAGAAGTTGATTTTTATATGAAAAATTGTACTCACTTAAGTGAAACCAAAATTCACTGAGGAGGACTTGGTAAGGTACATTTCGTATGTGATACAAGCCCTTCTGATGGTGGGGCTTCTGTTCGTCCTGGGAGATACGGCCTATCAGGTGTGGAAGGCATTACCCTTAGGCCCTGCCTCAGTGGTGGAGGTCACTGTGGACAACGCGCTCCTGGCGGTGGTGCTATTGGAGATACTGATGAGCATGATAGACTTCGCGCGAGGAAAGGGCAGAAGCGTAGTTTACGTGATGGATGCTACACTTTCATTCATCTTGAGGGAAATAATAATAGAAATATTCGGAAGAACATTCAGTGTGGCGGACCTGGCCGCATATGGAGGATTAATAGCTGTGATCTCTCTGGGAAGATTCATCTTGGTGAGAAGTAGAAAATGGGACGCTCAAAGCCCTTAAGCTGCGCTTGTCTAGGTCTTCATCCCTAGGGCTTTCACCTTCTAAGCTAACAGATTTCGTCGTTGTAAGCATCTCCTGGAAATCAAAGAGGATCTCCTCACCATCACTCCTAGCATCTCTTCAACAGCCTTCCATTTCATATATAGGAGCCATATGCTAAATAGAGCTATATTAGACTAAATAATATATATTGGATATACTTTTTATTCGAAATTTCGAGCCGAGCACATGAGGTTATTCGTAATCCTGACCTCTCTAGGTCTCGCACTGCTAAATTGGGATAGGCCGTTCCTGGCATCAGTGTTTTTGGTGCCCATCCTCATAAGTGTCCTAGGGAGGAAATTACCTTGGTTAGCACCTCTGGTCCTAGTGGGAACATTACCCTTCAACGATTTGATGATCACCGCGGCGGGACTTGAGTTAGCATTGGCTCTTGGGTGGTAAATTGGATATAATTCCCGTGATCCTGGGGATCGTGCAGGGAATATCGGAGTGGTTACCCATAAGTAGTAAGACCCAAGAGCTCTTAGTGTCGCACTACCTCCTGGATATCAGCCTCACCGTTGCTTACAGTTTCGGTCTCTTTATGGAGGTCGGCTCCATAGGTTCAGCGGTCACATATTTCAGGAATGATATAGTGAAGGCGATTAGGGATAGGTTCACCCTGACTTTCCTCATAGTGGTGACGGTGGTGACAGGTGTGGTGGGTGTTCCCCTATACCTGATTTCTGACAGGATTCTCGAGGGAGCCTATAATCCTGGATTACCAATGGCAATTCTTGGTGTTATACTCATAGGTAACGGTTTTTACATAAGGCACTCCAGGAGAAGGCCGAGGGAGTTCAAGGAGATGAAATTGAGGGAGGCGATAGTGGTTGGACTGGCACAAGGCTTAGCCGCCCTCCCAGGAGTTAGTAGGTCCGGAATGACTGTGTCCACAATGCTCTTGCTAGGTTTGAAGGGGGAGGACGCATTCAAATACTCCTATCTCTCTTACATTCCAGCTTCGTTGGGTGCTGTGGGGACAACATTGTTGTTCAGCAAGAGCAACATAACCACGGTAGCGACTCAACTTGGCGAAGTGGGAATACTGATAGCAATTATAAGTTCCCTGGTTACGGGATTACTCGTCATAGGATTACTTTTGAGGGTGGCCAAGACCAAGAGAATTTATCTATTAGATTTTGCCCTGGGACTTATTGGCTTAACTGTGAGCTTAATTGCCTTAGCTTGAAATGGAGTTTCTCGGAGCAATGAACTTAGGTAAAATCGCGCATAATGTTAGAATTAAGCTACAAATTCCGGTATTAGCTTTCTCTCCCACGGGACTAGGGCCAACGAGTACTTGACCATTTCCAACCTGTTCATGAAATACCTCTAACGAATTTACGGCATCGAGACCAATGTAGAGAGGAAAATATTCCCACTGAACATTATACTTCTCCTTAAGTCTACTATTTGTGAGGATCTTAAGCAGTAAGAGTAAAAGGCTAATCGTTCCCATTCTTCCTATCCCTCCTATTAGAGCTATATGGAAGTCTTCAGTCTTGACAAGGTCCACTAGCTTATTTATATCATTCTCTCCACCATACAAGCTAGGATCCGCTCTGGCGTCGGTAGTAAAAATGTCTTCCGTAGAATCCTCCATAAAATGTGAGCTACCCCGCCCTAAAGGGCGAGGCTTCCTGCTTCAAAGCCCCACCTTGCCCGTAGCCTTTCGCTACGGGTAGAGGGCGGAGCTCCACAGGCACTAAGGGTGGCTCCCACCCCGATCTTTTCAATATGTTAAGAGTAGCGTTATAGTCACGATCGGCGACCCAATCACAAGAAGGACAGATGAATACACGGTCAGCCAGTGTTAGATTCTTAACGTATCCGCACCTAGCACATGTTTTTGAAGTGTAAGCAGGGTTTACTAGAGTGAGTTTCTTTCCATTCTCCATCTGGTACCATATTATATCTTTTAACTCGTGGAAAGCAACGTCATAGAGCCTCATCCTCAGCTTTTTATCCGACTTGTCCACGAGTTGCTTAACTTGAATATCTTCTATTACAACTACGTCGTAATGCTTTGCAAAATATTTTCCTAACTTCATGTATATATCCTTTCTGAGATTCTTCAAGTGTTCATAAGCCCTCGCTAGACGAGTCTTAACCTTAAACCAGTTATGAGAAAGGAACTTCTTTCTTGAGATACGTCTGTGCGAGATCTTGAACCTCTTCAATGCTTTCTCATAGGGTCTCAAGTTAGGGAAAAACTTGCCGTCACTAGTCGTTAGGAGTTTCTCGACACCAACATCTATTGCTACTACTTTGTTTGTCTCTGGTAGTCTAGGAAACTCGTAGTCCTCAAGTATGAACGAAATAACCCTCTCACTTTATTAACTTGATTACTACACGTTTAACTTTGTTCAGAGGGAAGTCCCTGTGAACAATGACGTTGAAGATACCCAGATGTGACAGTCTTAACGTCATTACCTTCTTGTTCTTATTGCTTTTCTTCCTGATCTCCTTTGCCTTCAGGACTTTCCAACCTGATTGAGGGTATACGAGGGAATACCACTTGTGTGGCTTCCTTCGGGAAACGTGCTAAGCCTTCAAAAAAGCGTTGCCTAGCCTCATAGTAGCGGTCGGCAATTTGTTGTACCACTTGTGAATAAAGTTGTCGATATCTCTCATCTTGTTTCCTCAAGTCTAAGGCTAGTTGTCTTAACTCCGTTTGGGTTAGACCTTTTCCATCTTGGTAGAAATACATGTCTGCCCACCGTAGGGTATTATATATCTCACACGCCAACTTCAACTTGGCTTTTAACGCCCTCAACGTTTGTTCGTCTATGTATGGTCTAAAACGGAAGCCTACGGTAGGCATTAATGAAATGTTTGAAAAAGATGTATTTAAATATCATTTCAAAGGGGGCTATCCATCCCCGCTGGCGAGGTTTTTCGCCCCCTTAACCCCCAATTTTATAAAAGTCCCTCTTAAGATCGCGAGTTTACGTGTGGGGGTCAGATGAACTCAACGTGAGAGCGTCAGGAACGTAAATATTTGTGCGAATAGATTAACATGACAATAAATATTATCTTTTCTAGAACGAAAAAACCTGAGTAATAACTAAAAACTTGATCATTGTGTCGACAGTGTCCTCACTTGTTAGGATAGGTTACTCCCCTTTCAGAACTATGGGACTGACATGAATTAACCCGGATTGTGGCGAGTTAACATGTCTTGACAGATAGGCCAGTGTATCGATAGTGTAGACATCAAGCTATAGATCAAAAGGTCGGGCCCGTTCTCCCTGAAGGTGTAGCATTATTCATCCCTTGTGAAATTCTGGTTGGCTAAAAGAAAAGTTCGTAGTTTGGTGCCCGACATCATGGACGACATCAAGAATATATTTAGTCTATTTATTTAAATTGTATTTTTACATTCTTGATACACTCTCGCGTCTCAGCTGGGGAAGAGGGATGTCTCACCGACCCTCGCTCAGACGCCTTGGTGGCACTTGCATGGTCGACAACTGTCGTCCACGTATAGTCCAAAAACTGATATTCAAGTGTGAGGGGCCATCCATCTTCACGGGATCTTCCCCAAATCCCCATTAAGATAAAAATCCCGCTGCACATCTACTTTTATGAATAGAGTAGGTGTATTCCTTGGAAAATATGTTATACCCGAGGAAAGGGAGTACTATCAGGTGAGGAACCCTGCTGATACTTCGGAGGTGGTAGGCGAGTTTCCTCTGATGATGAGGGAGGACGTCAAGAGGGCTATGGAGGAGGCGGAGAAAGGTTTCCAATCCTGGTCCAACATGCTCCCAGTGCAGAGAGCTAACGTCCTTTATAGGGCGGCTAATTTGATTGAGTCCAGGGCGAGTCAAATGGCGGAGCTCCTAACTAGGGAGGAGGGGAAGACCTTGCAGGATAGCATGTTTGAAGTCACTAGGACGGTCAACCTTCTCAGATTTTACGCCGGCCTAATAACCAGTAAGACCGGGAAGGTCATACCTTCTCAGGACCCCAGGACTACACTACTCACCTTCAGGGAACCATTGGGAGTAGTGGGAGTGATAACGCCTTGGAATTTCCCGCTTTCACTACCCGCCTGGAAGATAGTTCCTGCCTTGGCCACAGGGAACAGTGTGGTGTGGAAGCCAGCCTCCATTACCCCCGCAGTAGGAACGGAGTTCGTTAAAGCGCTCTATGACGCTGGATTGCCCGAGGGGGTGTTGAACACCGTCCTAGGTCCTGGAAGCACAGTTGGTGACGAGATGACCAGTTCCAAATTCGACGCACTTACCTTCACCGGTTCCCTTGAAGTAGGCAGGGAGGTGGCCAGGAAGATGGGCGGGAAGTTCGTGAGACTACAGCTGGAGTTAGGAGGTAAGAACGCCACTATCCTTTCAAGGAAGGGTAAATTATCTCTGGCCATAGAGCACGTGGTTAGGGCAGCGTTCGGTCTAACGGGGCAAGCGTGCACCGCAACCTCCAGATTCCTGGTTCCGAGGGAGCTACACGACGAAGTCGTAACGAAGCTGGTGGAAAGAACTAAGAGGCTAACGGTCGGGAACGGACTTACAAAGGGCGTGGACGTGGGTCCCTTGGCCAGTAGGGAACAGTATGAAAAGGTCCTCTCCTACATTAAGGTGGGGAAAGAGGAGGGAGCCAAATTGGTCTTGGGTGGGGAGCCGATTAAGGAACATGAGAGAGGCTACTTCGTACAGCCTACCATCTTCGATCAAGTCACCCCAGAAATGAGGATAGCCAGGGAGGAGATCTTCGGCCCTGTGTTATCCGTGATGACCTATGAGGGGATGGATCAGGCAATTGAGATTGTCAACGGCACTGAGTATGGACTGGTGGCGGAGATAGTAACGGACGACATTACGGAGGCAGTTGAGTTCTCCCGCAACGCTAAGGTTGGTGTGGTGAAGGTGAATAAGCCCACCACAGGTCTTGAGCCTTGGGTACCGTACGGTGGAGTTAAGGGTTCAGGTAATGACGTATACAAAGAAATGGGAGAGGAGGCCCTGGACTTCTTCACGAGGTATAAGGCAGTATACGTGGGTTATTGAACAGGTGAGGGTATCAACTTTTTTACGAGCATCCGTAAAAGGATCCGTGAAGCTATTTAGAGTCAAGAAAGGCGTAGAGTTGGCTTCCATGTTAATTTACGGGAGTCAAATTTACAGGGTCGACGATACCTTAAAGGTGTTGCTAAAAGGTGTAAGGGAAAGGGAGGCCGTCTCGCTAAACCTAGACAACTTGGTTTCCAAGGGAGAGGATCAGGGGTGGAGGATAACCCTCCCGCTGGATCCACCTGAGGTGTGGGGAGCAGGAATATCCTATGAATCAGCCAGGGGAAGATATTCGGAGGACGTTAAGGATAAGGGAAGAACAATATACGATATGGTGTATGATGCCGAGAGACCTGAAATATTCTTCAAGGCCACAGCCAGCAGATGCGTGGGACACTTGGAGCCCATAAGAGTGAGGTCCGACTCCTCATGGACGCTCCCGGAGGCGGAACTTGGAGTGGTACTCTCCTCCTCCGGTAAGGTATTGGCCTACACCATAGTGGACGATGTATCCGCCAGAGATATAGAGGCTGAAAATCCATTGTATCTCCCTCAATCCAAGATATATTTGGGCTGCTGTGCCATAGGTCCATTGCTAGTAACTCCAGATGAGATAGATCCTTATTCCCTAAAAATAAAGCTGAGAATATTGAGGGGAGGAAGGGAAATTTACGCGGGGGAAACAAGTACCTCTAGGATGAGGAGGAGGATAGAGGAGCAGGTGAGGTACCTCACAAGGGACAATCCAATTCCTGATGGTGCAGTGCTCACAACGGGAACCGGAATAGTCCCTGGAAAGGAAGTGGCTCTCACCCACGGAGATGTGGTGGAAATAGAGGTGGAGGGAATTGGGACTCAGATCACACCTGTTGTGAAGGGTGGTCCGGTTTAGCGAGGAGCCACTTGGCGCAGGAATCTATGCCCTGTTAAGCTCCCTTAAGGCCTTGATGAGCCTCTTCTTCGCTTCCTGATCCCTCCAAGCCTTGGATAACGAATCTCTTAACAACGTCCCCACTTCCTCATCCTCGGTGAGAATTGAGGAAGCCCATCCCAACACTCCCTCATCCATGTAAAGCATCCTCACCGTCATTCCTCCGTCAATAACGAAGTTAACCCCGGATATCCAGGAGGCATCGTCGGACGTGAGAAAGGACACAAGCGAGGCCACGTCCTCAGGTCTCCCAACCCTCCCAGTGAGGTGTTGTTGATTGTCCAAAGGTGAGAGGGAGGGCTCCCTAGGAGGCACCTGCCACTTGGACGTATCTATCCAACCCGGTGAGATGGATATCACCCTAATCCCATACTTGGCTAAACTCACCGCCATGGAGTGAGTCAACGCTACTACACCACCCTTGGAGGCTGAATATGGTTCAGTGTCAGGCTCGGACTGAAAGGCCCTTGTGGAAGCAATGTTAACCACCACTCCACCCTTCAAATAAGGGAGGGCATACTTCGTGGTAAGCCAAGGGCCGGTTAAGTTAGTTTCTATGACTCTCCTCCATTCATCCAAGCTCTGTTCCTCCAAGGGTTTGCCATGGAATCCCACCCCGGCATTATTGACTAAAACGTCGAGTTTTCCATATCTCTTTCCCACCCACTCCATCAGGTTCTTCACGTCTTCCTCCGAAGATACGTCAGTTCTAATAAAAGTGGCCATCACTCCAAGTTCTCTCAGGTTCCTCTCCCTCCACTTTCCCTTATCCTCATTGATGTCGGCAATAACCACTTCACATCCCTCAGAGCCCAACCTATGGGAGATGGCAGCCCCTATTCCTGCCGCTCCTCCTGTCACTAGGCAGACCTGATCCTTCCTAGCCATAGAATAAGTTGACTGTCCCTCATAAAAAGGGTTCCTAGAAAGAACTAAAAAACTAATATATTCTTAGGACCTCGGCCACGGCTATACTTAGGGCACCTAAAATTAGATATCCTCCACCCCATGTGGAGCTAGAGGAACTGGAAGCGCTGTCGGCCTTAACCCAAGGTGGATAGTAATCAGCAAACGGATGTCCAGGGAAGCCCAGGAATCCTAGGCCCAGTTTCGCTGCAGCCTGCCACTCCTGGTATTCCTCATGTATTGAGGAGTTAAGTGTGCTTAGCCATGCGGATGCACCTGGAGCACCTGCCTCCTGGTATGCCAGCATGCCAGACGTTAATTGTCCGAACACGTCATCGAACAGTCCACCGTCGGAAAGCTGATAGACGAAGTCGTGAGTAGGAGTACTCAATAACGCCTGATAGTCTGCCCATTGGGCGGGAGTGTTGAAGTAGTCCGTGGTTACGTTGTTGTAGAAGGTGACCGCCTTCCACTTTGTCCATACTTGTTGTCCTTCCCAAGATGCCCAGTACTTAGCCAACGTTATTCCCGCCTGCTCCGAGGGTCCCACAGGAATTCCCACTGAGTCAATGACTATGGCATAGTAGTTCTGGGTTCCTGGGAACGGGGTCTCAACGATAGTGGTATTTGGCATGCTGAGGTACTGTGGAGTAGCCGGAACAACAGTCACGTTTAGGAAGTCGTACGCATAGTTGGTGAGCCAGTTTCCGTTGGCTTGGAAGGCTACCTTACCCTGCGCTAGGTTGGTGAGTCCCTGAGTCCAAGTTATGGATTGCCATCCTGGGTAGTCGGTGTTGGCAAACATTAGGAAGTATTGGTTAGTTTCATTTATTATGTGCATCACAGTGGAATTCATGGGTAGGACACCGTAGGTAATCTCGTTATACATTGTAGGTCCTGCTAGAGAAAGGAATATGTCTTCCCACACATTGAGCTGGTCCCAGCCCGAATCTGCACCAGGTATTTCCCAGGCGCTCACTCCGTGGGCTTGAAGTTGTTCAGTATCGTAAACAAGTGTGGAAAGGTTATATGGGAACGGCAGATTATACTTCTTCAATAGAGGCCAGTTCACGAACAGTAAAGATCCCCTGTGCACGTTCACTGGCATGGACAGAAGCGTACCATTGAACGAGCCTGCCTCAAGCACTGCTGGCACTGCATGCTGAAATAGACCCATCTGTTCAGCAATGGGAGTGATGTTCACGAAGGACTTTATTCCCTGAGGTGCTGCCTCGACATAGGAGATCATTTCAGGACCCATATGAGTCTGGAAGGTGGCGGGAGGTTTTCCTGCCTCTATCAGCGCCAAAATGGCGAACTTGGCGTTCGTGCCTCCAGCACCGGGAACAACGCTAGGAATTACCTTGTAATTGGGGTAGATGCTCTGAAACGCAGGGATTAGGTGATTTAATGCCACCTTGCCCTCGGTGGCCCACCAGGTGTAGAAAACCACCTGTCCTGAGCTATTTGTTATTGTTGTAGGGGGTGTCGTGGTGGTAGTTGTGGTTGAGGGCGGCCTGGTGGCCAAGTAACCGAATACCCCTCCCACTATTACCACTATTATTACAACAGCCACTATAATCCAAGTGGTGGTCCTAGATATGCCTCTTTTTCTCTTCACCATCTCACTTATTATTCGTGCTTTACCAGGCCTTATTTAAATATTATCCAAACTCTGTATGAGGTCACATTTAAAACTGACTAAGGAACAAGAATACTATGCATCAAGTTAATAGTATGAATCACAAAAGGCAAATATGAAAAGCAATTGATATAGCTCTAAGCAGTGAAATTTAGTTACTAAATATATGAAACTTTTATTAAAAAGTATGGTATACCCTCTTCATGACTGATTATAGCATCTGAAACAAAAAATATGAACCTGATTTCCAAAGAAATGTGTGGACTCCACCATAATGGATTTCAACCTCAACCTCAAGGCCCTTCTTTGGAGGATGGAGGAACTTTATAAAGAGAAGGAGATCGTATCCAGGACTTTTGAAGGGAGGGAGAGATATACTTACGGCCAGCTGACCAGTGAGGTGAGGAAGTTGGCAAACATGTTGAGGGGAGAGGGAGAGGTGGTGGGTTCCATGGCCTGGAACACCAGGAGACACCTGGAGATGTACTTGGCGGTTCCCTTGCTGGGAAAGGTACTCCACACAATCAACGTCAGATTTCATCCCCGGGAAGTTGATTACGTTGTAGAAACTGCTGGAGATACAGTGCTCTTTTACGATCAGGACCTTGAGGGAACCATATCCTCCCTCTCCACTAAGGTGAGGAAAGTTGCGTTGGACGAAAGGTGGGACAACCAGGTGGATTCTTGGGACGAGCTCAACACCCTCCCCGATGTTGAGGAGAGGAGGGGAGCCATACTCTGTTTCACCTCAGGTACGACAGGCAGGCCAAAGGGGGTCGTGTATAGTCATAGAAGCATATTCATCCACTCCCTGGCCCTATTGGCGGGAGATGTTATGGGGATCACATCAAAGGATGTAGTGATGCCTGCGGTACCCATGTTTCACATATCCGCCTGGGATGTTCCTTTCGCGTCACTCATGACTGGGGCTAAGTTGGTTCTCCCTGGGCCTAGACCTGGACCTAAGGAATTGGCAGACCTGATACAGGAGGAGAAGGTTACAATGGCGGTCGGTGCCCCAACGGTATGGATATCCTTCCTAGATTATGTGAAAAGGGAGAGGGTGGACCTCAGTTCTTTGAAGTTGATCGTGACTGGAGGAGCAGAGCCTCCGGTGAGCCTTTTGAAGGGATTTAGGGAGTTAGGCGTGAAAACCTATCATGCGTGGGGAATGACGGAGACCGAGGCTATCACCACAATTAATAGTTCCCAGGAGCCTGAGGAGTTCAGAAAGCAAGGTGCACCAATGCCTGGTGTGGAGTTCGACGTAATATCTCCGCCAGGATCTTCCCTCCCATGGGATGGGAGGACGTCGGGAGAACTGATGGTCAGGGGAGCCTGGGTCACGGGAGGATACTTCAAGGACGAAGCGAAGAGTAAGGAGTCAACTATCCATAATCTGGAAGGGCTATGGTTCAGAACAGGAGACGTGGTTACAATTGATGCTAGGGGCAACGTTAAAGTTGTGGATAGATATAAGGACCTCATAAAGAGTGGTGGTGAATGGATCTCCTCCGTTGACCTAGAGAACGCCATAATGGAGTACGAGCCTATACTTGAGGCCGTTGTGGTGGGAGTTCCAGACGAGAAGTGGGGAGAGAGGCCTGTAGCCCTTGTGGTGCCAAAGGCAGAGTTCAGGGGGAAGCTTAAGGAGGACGACGTCAAAAGACACCTTGAGTCGTTGAACAGGTTCCCCAAGTGGTGGATCCCCGATAGGGTAATCTTCGTGGACGCTATACCTAAGACCAGTACGGGAAAGATGGACAAGAAGGAGATCAGAGCTTCAATTAACAGATTACGAGAGTGAACTAACCTTCGCAGATTCACCCATGCAATCAGTTAAACCTAAGAAGTTATTATTTCTTTCAATTACTTTCACCCATGCTTACACAGACGGAGGTGCTAAGGGAGACCGTTAAGAAACACGGGGAGAGGGTCGCCCTAACTTACTTTGGTAGGGAAATCAGCTACAGCCAATTGGACGCGATCTCGAATGGAGTGGCGGCCCAGCTATCACCTTACGTTGAAAGGGGGGATAGAGTGGCGGTCATAGCCCAGAACATTCCCCAATTCGTGATATTGGAATACGCCGTGTGGAAGCTGGGAGGAGTGTTCGTCCCATTGAATCCCATGTTCACCCCCAGGGAGCTAAGTTACTACTTCAAGGACTCCGATGCCAAGGTGATCGTGTCCACCTGTGAGTCCCTGGGTAAGGCAAAGGAGGCCGCGGAGGGAAGAGCGTTGTTAGCCACATCTCCTCACTCCTTCGGCTCAAATCAATTGGAAAGGTGGAAGGTGGAGCCTTGCCAGGAGGAACTCTACCTTAAGGGTAGAAGCAAATTCTCAGCAGAATTCCTGGACCCTAACGATCCAGCAATGTTGGTCTACACCTCTGGAACCACGGGGGATCCAAAGGGTGCAGTGATTAGGCACAAGAACGTCTACGCCAGCTCTTGGATATACAGGGAGTGGTTCAACTTCACCCCAGAGGATAGGATACTTGGTGCGGCACCTTTGTTCCACGTGACAGGACTCATATTTCATGTGGCCACTGCGGTACTGTCAGGTGCCTCCCTGAGGCTTTTCTACAGGTTCGACCCTGAGGTCGCACTTTCCGTGGTGGAGAGGGAAAGAACCACAGCTACCATGGCCGCAGCTACCGCCTTCATTGCCATGGTTCCAAGGGTTAAGGGAAGGGACGTTAGCTCAATGAGGCTATGGTCCTCCGGGGGTATGCCCGTTCCGCTGTCCCTCGAAAGGGAGTGGAAGGAGTTGACGGGCAGTTACATATATGTGGCCTGGGGGCTCACTGAGACCACTTCCCCCGCGACCCTCTGGCCCTATCCTTATGAGGGGGAAATACCCTACGACCCTAAGACCAGCGTTGTGAGTTCTGGGACACCGGTGTACTTCACCAGGGTGAAGCTTGTGGACGAGGAGGAGGTTGACGGTGAGAAGGTGGCAGAGATAGCCGTAAAGGGACCGCAGGTGGTGGATGAATATTGGAGGAAGCCCGAAGCCACCTCCAAGACCATTAAGGATGGATGGCTCCTCACTGGAGACGTGGCCAAGTTAATTAACGGTTGGGTCTACATAATCGATAGGAAGAAGGACCTCATAAACGCATCGGGATTCAAGGTGTATCCTAGGGAAGTTGAGGAGGTGCTATATCTCCATCCTGCCGTAGCAGAGGTGGCAGTGGTAGGTGTACCAGATCAATACAGGGGAGAGACTGTGAAGGCCTTCGTAAAGTTGAGAAGTGGACAAGGGGACGAAAGGATGAGGAGGGAGCTCGAGCAGTTCTGTAGGGAAAGGCTGGCCGCGTACAAGGTACCAAGGCAGATAGAGTTTGTGGACGAAGTTCCCAAGACCGCCAGCGGCAAGATCCTCAGGAGGGCGTTAAGGAGTTGAGCGTGGTCGGATTCTCAGGCTCAGTGCACAAGAAGTATGATGGTTCCGCCTTCGACCTGGCGGCTGAAGTCACGTTAAATGCCCTTGAGTCCGCTGGACTTCAACTTAGGGATGTGGACGGGCTTATCACCACATTCCTACCTGGAGTTTTCGATGGGACAGTGTACAGACACTTCTTCACCAATCAACTGAGGCAGGCGCTAAACGTGAGGGCCAGATACGTTGATGTACTTGACTTCGGAGGGGCCTCGGCCTTGGCCGCAATATACAGGGCCCACAAGGCGGTGAGGGCAGGGGAGGCGGAGACGGTCGTCTGCATAATTGGCGGAAAAGGTTCTTCTGTTAGAGCCAGGGGAGTGACGGTGGATTCCATGGACAGGGTGGAGAACGGTGTGCAGTTGAGTCCGTTCGATTGGTTGCTCAGGTCCAATCAGGACCTCAATCCAGTCACCGACTACGCTCTGGTCGCCGCCATGCATTCCAGGCTCTACGGCACAACGGATGAACAGAGAGCCTCCATAGCTGTCTCCCAGAGGTATAACGCCGGGGCCAATCAAAGGGCACTTTACAGGGATCCCCTGGATGTAAGTGGGGTTCTCTCCTCACCGATTGTGGCGTGGCCTCTCCACCTCCTGGAGGTAGTATATCCGGTTGACGGATTTCATGCGTTCATAGTGTCAAACAGGGGATCCAAGCTTAGAAAGATTCAGGTCAAAGCCTTCGGCGAGGCCCACTGGCACGATCTACCTGTGGAGCTAAAAAACATCACCACTACCCCGGCTGTTGAGTCATCCGTTCCGGCGAGAGAATTTATACCTAAGGTGGACGCCCTGGAACTGTACGACTCCTTCACCGTGACGGTGATGCTACAATTGGAGGACTTGGGTCTCGTGGAGAAAGGTAAGGTCGGGAAGTTCCTGGAGGAGACTGACATAACCTACAAGGGCACCTTACCGGTAAATACAGGAGGAGGAAGCCTAAACGTTGGCCAGCCTGCCTACATGAGTGGGGGAGTGGTGATGGAGGAGGCACTTCTTCAACTGAACGACATGGCGGAAGGTAGGAACGTCGGTGCCAAATTGATTCTGGCCAATGGAATAGGTGGATGGAGCAGGTCTCACTCGGTCACATTGGTCCTGGGATTAGAGTGATCAGGGCCCTGGAGTGACTATACCGTTGGAGTAGAGAGCGCTGAATATCCTTCCCGTCAACAGTAAGGCCACGTGGAACGTTATTCCAGATATCAGTAACAACACACCTATGAAGTACAGGCTAACGTGGAGGGATCTACCATAGGCAACCGAAATACCGAGCCCGTTGGTGTAGCTTAAGGTTACCAACAACGTAAGTAACAGTCTCTCCACTCCAGCTATGTTTAGGGGAGTGAAGGCGAAGACCGAGCTAACTGATGGCAGTTGGAAGAGGTTGTCCAAAATTCCCGTAATGGATATGAGGGCCGCAGATACACCCGCGCTTGCCCCCTGTAGGGCATACATTGTGCTCTCGAAGGCTCTCCCGTTCTGTTCCCTCCTGGCCCTGACGCTCAAGATTGAGTCCCCCACCTTGCTCAGCATCTCCCCCACCTCCCTTACCTTACCTCCTAATGTTATGGTGGTAGTGACCACCTTATTCATCATTTTTATCAATACACTTCCAGATTCCTCTCCAAGGAGGGCCAGGACTTTATCCTTATTGACCCCCATCTCTAGCCTCCTTAAGGTTCTCATCACGAAAGGCCTCAGGGAACCTAGTTCACCCCTCAACACACTATACATTGCCTCCCTGAGGTTTCCTATTACGCTATAATTCCTGGTGAAGTACCTAATGAAGAGAACATAATGTCTCTCCACGGCATTTATTCTGTTTTCCCTCACTCTGAAGAAGAGTCCCAAACCCAATAGGGCTACCCCCGAGGCCACAACTGCCTCAAAGCTTCCACCAATGAAGGACGCCAGAATGGAGACCATCACTGCCAAGAGGGAAACATAGTTCTCCATCCTCGAATGAACTACGTAGGTCTCAGGCTTGTAAAGGCTGTACATGAAGACGCCCATTGAGCCGGCCACTACCACCACGGATAGGAAGACCAGTCTAAGTAGATCCTCCCCCGCGCTATATAGCATGGAGATAATGGTTACGTCTGCCATGAGGAAGACAAGGGAACTATTGAGAGTACCGAATATGGCCAAGAAATTATTCATGGACTCCAGCTTCCTCATCATGTTGGCACTATACTCACTTAGGGCAACGTCAACCTCCCTTGACAGGTAGGACTCCATATTGTCTCCGAACGCCACGGCCTGCCCGAACCTGATGAGGAACTCCTTGAATGGGGCGACGTTCACGATCCTACTGACCCTATTTGTGGCAGACTGGAACTTGAACCTGTAGCCCGACACCAATACCTTTATTCTCTTCATGTAGGCCTCATATGGGGAGAATAATCTATCGTTAGCGAGAATTGAAACTACGAGCTCCGGGGGTATCCCGGAGGAGAACATGGCAACCATGTAGGCTATTACGAAAATGTATTTGGAGTCTATTTCGGTTTGCTTAGGCCTGAACAGCTCTCATCGCCTCCTCATATCCAACCTGTCTTGCCCGAAGGAGCCACCCCCAAACCTCAAAGTAGTTGAACACTTTCCTGTCAGCCAACGATTTGAGGAATTCAGACCTAGCCCTAAGTTCGTCGTAGAGGGTGTAAAGGTTCCTTCTGTCCACTCCTCTCCTCACAGCTATCTTGCTCTCTATGAGGTAGGAGGTTCCCCTCCCAGCGAACTCCATTACGTCCCTCACAGGATCGTAGGTGAAGATGGGGACATAGATTACGTCATTTGTCACGGGATCCACGTCTATGAGCTCATCCACCTCAATCACCCTCCTCATTAGGTTCCCTCTCTTGTCGTATAGGGCAGTCTGGAAGAGAGCTATATTCAGGTTGTTTATGTAGCTCTTTGGCACCTCTATTGGGTAACCTGAAAGTCTCTGTATTAGGGTCCTAACGTTGGCCGAGTGGAAGGTCGCCATGACTGAGTGCCCGGTCTGCATTGCCTGGAAGGCCACGTTACCCTCCTTGTCCCTTATCTCGCCCACCAGTATATAGTTAGGTCTCTGCCTAAGGGCAGCCTTGAGCAAGTCAAATAGCTTTATTGTACCCTCCCCACCTGTGTCCCTGGTGACCTCAGCCACCCAGTTACTGTGAGGTACGGTTAGCTCTGGAGTATCCTCAATTGTAACTATCTTTAGGTTAGGGGGAATGAAGGCCGTTATGGCGTTCAAGGTAGTTGTCTTCCCTGAGGCAGTCTCCCCGCACACGAAGAGGTTCATTCCTTCATCAAGCATCATCCAGACATAGGCAGCCATCAGAGGAGAGATTGTGCCAGAGACGATTAGTTGAGTTATACTGAGGGGAACCTTACTGAACTTCCTTATGGTTAGGTTAGATCCCCTCCTACTTATGTCCGTCCCATATACGAAGTTGACCCTGGAACCATCGGGGAGGGAGGCGTCGATGATGGGCCTGTTATGTGATACGGGCCTGAAGCTCTTCTCACTAAGTGAGACGATGAGATCGTCAAGGGACCGCTCGTTGTCGAAACTAATGGAAGTCACCATTGAACCGAAGACCTTGTGAACTATGTAGACCCTCCCCAGTCCTGGGATCGTGATGTCCTCTATGTTTGGGTCCCTTATTAACGGCTCCAATGGACCTGCGTAGAGCTTGTCCCTCACGAAGTGATACACGACATACTCTCTGGGTGTGGAGAGCTTCACCTTAGGGAGGACCCTTTGAAGGATCGACCTCATTAGCTTCTCCTTATCCTCTATGTTGGCAGGTGGATCCCTGGTTCCGGCAACCTTGGCGAAGGCGTCCTCCACCGCGTCAATTTCCTGATCCGTAGGCCTCGGTGGTTCCACCACTATGTACTGATTGTAGCCGTCCTCTGACTTAATGCTCTTAACGTGTATGTACACTGAGTCTGAAACCTTGTACAGGGCGTTATATTGCCTCTCTCCCTTGAGGACGGAGGGTGAGTCTATGACTGTAGGCCTTTTCTCCTGGGACCTTAAGTAGGACTCAACGAACTCCTCCATGCTCACGCCCTCGACAGAGACAGCGGAACTATCTTTATTCCCAGGGATGGATCCACGTCGAAAGACAGAGCGTCCACCCCCGCCAACCCTCCCACCGTCTTCACCTTCTCCAGTACCTTCACCCTCCTCCCACCTATGGTGGTGGAGGAGAGGGTGAAATAGACGTCAACCTCACTCTTCAGCCTACTTAACAAGTCTTCCTTGAATACCTTGGGATGTACTGTTAACAACATGAGTTTACCTTCCCCCACGAAAAGTCTGCACCTTCTCAGGAAATCCATGAGTTCCCTCTCCTCTACGAAAGTGGCCAGCACTGTAAAGCTGTCAACCACCACGAAGTCCGTCTTAACGGACGCAACGTAATCCACAAGAAGCCTGAGGACCTTCCTAGTTATTGAGGAGTTCCAAGTGAACCTACCCGTATTTATTGGAACTATTTTCAACTTTCCCTTCAAAAAAGGTTTCACCAGGTCCAACTTCACCTCCCTCATCTTCCTCAGGTAATCCATGGTCAGGTGCTCAGTGGTGATCACGTGGCCCGACTTCCCGGCTGACACGAACCCCATGGCGAATTGAGCCGCCATAACACTCTTACCGGTTCCATGGTCTCCCTCCATCATTATGAGGGAGGGAAAGGGTACCCCTCCCAACCTCCTGTCCAGGTCCTCGTTACCTGTGCCCAAGATCATGGACCCACCTCTCTGCTCCTCACAACGTCCCCCTCCATACTACCCCAGGGCCGTAGTTTGAGTCCAACACTACCACAGCTGGGAGTCCTCGGTAAGGTGGATAGGGTAGACCAATGGTGATGGTGGCTACGTCGTCCGGCTCAAGTATGGAGGAGGCGTTCCAGGTAAGGGGAGACACTTTCCCTTGCACATAACTATACTGGGAGAGGGAGAGGGAGGCCACGTCACTCACGTTAGCATAATACTTCACCACAACGGAGAAGTGGGAGTACTGGAAGAGTGTGGTACTTCCGTTGTTTGATATTTCCAGTGACAATAAATTTCCACTCAAGGACCATGAAATTACCTTGATCTGAGTGGAGAGTTGTGCCTCATACAGACTTTGCCTCTCCTGCTCCGCCTGGGAGTAAATCTGCTGATCACGGAGGGCAGTTGCACCGTACACTGTGGCCAACGATAGTACCACGAAGGCTATGAGGGAGAGTCCTATGACCTGAGAGAAGCCCATTCAGGTCACCTGAAAGGTGTACTCTGTCTGATACCCTGTGGGAGTCACGAACATTATGGTGTAATACTGTCCCTGAGTCAATGGAGAGGAGAGGGTGAGCGTCAACTTCACTGTCTGTCCTGGGGAGAGGGTGGATGAAGAGGTGGTCCAGGAGGGAGCAACGCTATTAAAACCCAGCTGCTGAAGTCCACCCTGGGGACCGAAGTATACCTGGGAGGAACCCAGGTTGAACACGGTGGACTCACCGACGTTCTGTACGTAGGCAACAATCTGTGTTGAGGATGTGTTCGTGGCGTACACTATTTGCACGTCAGTTGTAAGTCTCTGGGATTGAAGCACGGTGTATGAAGCCATTGAAGTACTCATGGTGGACACCGTGTAGAACAGGGCCCCCGCAAGCACTCCCACCAACACAATGGTGGCTATGACCATTATTGACTCAGATATTATCTCACTGGCCATCGCCTACACCCCTGATCGTCATGAGGAACTTTCGCATCTCTGGGGAGGAGGACCTGTAGGTCTCCGCTATGTGATATGCGGTCATTGCCAAGTCCCTGGCCTTGTACTTACCTTTGTTGTTGGAGAGGAACTCCTGAATTCTCGTGAGGAGCTCCACGTCCTCACTGCTAAGAAGGGAGAGGTCGTAAAGATCCCTTATTTTATCGTTGTCGTACTCCATTGCCTCCAGCAACGCACACATCTGTATGAACTTAGGTAGATTTACGCTACCCGCCGGAAACTCGGCTATTTCCTTGTGCTCTGAGGGGTGCTGCTCCTCTGTTACTAAGTTGAAGGGAGAAGCCCTGTCCGACTGAGCTGACTTAAGTGTAAGCGCGGTGTCCTCTAAACTTGTAGCCAAGGACTGGATCGCCTCCTTAAGTTCAGCCACTCCCTCCCTCTGGGCCTTCACAAGTTCACTCTGCATCTTGTCCATCCTGGTGAGTAATGGTTTGGTGGGATCTTCCTTGGGCTGTTCCTGTTGAGTTGAGGGAACCTGATTCGCTGGATTCTGCTGACTTTGGGCCGCTTGAGGTTGGGCTGGCTGAGCTTTTGACCTAAACCTGGGAAGACGACCAGGAATAATAAACTGAAAAGTGAAAAAGAAGAATACTGCCAGGGGAATACTGACGGTCAAAATTAATATGATTAAGGGGTTGGACGTGAGGTCGGGCAGGGCCATTTATAATCACCATAAGAAAAAGATTTTAAAAAAAGTTATCCTATTATAGTTACATTCCCCTCGGGCTGGTAGACGTATTCGCTCACTGTCAGGGGAGACCCTATGTTTGGAGTTATCTGCACTGTAACAGTTTGGTACTGGAAGACATTAGAACCCACATGTGGACCGAATAATACCATTACGCCTATTGTCGATCCCGCTGGAGCCACATAGCTTCCCGCCAAGGAGAAGCCAGCTATGGGGAAAGTGAAGGCGAAGGTGCGAAGGACTTTAACGTAGAAGGTAGTTCCTTGATATAGGAAGCTGAAGTAGGAGCCAACGGTCGGTTTAGCAGTACTTACTTCAAGATAGTTGTTCCAGGCCTTGGGCATGGTACCAGTCTGGTTCAAGTTGTATATGGCCACGAGGGCTGCGTATTGGCTACTGAAGTAATAGTAAGTCTGTCCTCCACTGGTATCAGAGCTAACGGTAGTGTAGTAGGTATTTAGACTGGAATTTGATACATAACCCAGTAGGGACAGGGCATATATGTTAGATAGTTGTATACCACTGCTTGATGCGGTAAAGCTTATGGCAGTGGTGGCTGGAGAGAGTTCCACGCTTGAAACTCCTGAACTTGGTGAGACTGGGAAATATATCCAATAGCTTTGAGTGTCAGTTGGATAATTGACCGAGTAGAGCACTGATCCGCTGAGAGTTAGTGCTGTAGATGCGGTCTCCTCACCCTTGGTTATTGTACTCTTAGCCTTCTGGGTCACGAACAGACCCATGTTTACAGCGACGTACGCGAGGACTGAGGCGGTTATAATAAAGGCTATCAATATGATAGCCGTATCGAGGCCTGCGAGGCCCCTCCGCCTCATTTTCCTGTTGTACGCCTTTACTGCGGACTTGAGGTTCACTCCTCTTTCACCGCAGCTTAGTCCTTCTCAGGGCCCCAATTAAGGGGTCCTAAGATATTCGACAACTCTACGTGGTAACCCCACCAATTTATCGACATCTCGCCCCACCTCACAGGTCGAAATGAGGGGAGACCTCGGCTGTAGGGAGGTTAGAATAATGACAGTGGATCGAAATATCTCAGTCTGGGAGACGATTACCAACGAGCCCTTAATTCCCCATGCTGTGACTTACTAATGTGATATTCTTAGAGTATCAGGTCTATCACGGTGGATACTTAACTTACACATTATACCTTATCCTTTCGGTCAAGTCATCCCAAATTCTAGTCACCCTATACAACATAAATCCAACTACACACACAATTACTTCCATCAATGCGACCGTGACTCCAAATCAAATATTCGGCAACATAACCCAAGGGAACGAAGTAAAGTTCCTGTTATCAGGAAGGAACCTCACCGCCATATCTAATGGTAACGTCACAGTTGCCACTAACGGAGTCATACTTCAAGAGAGAGGACCTAACTTGAATGAGACCCTTGTGGGTGCAAACTATCCTGGGATTGCCTCTGACCCCTTCCCCAACCTACAGGCCTTGGCAGGGGATAGATCTATCTTTTATTCAACACCCTCGGATTTAATAATGAGCGTGATTCTCACTTCAATTCTCTTCCTGGGCCTCTGGGAGTTGAGCAGGAGTGATGAGGGCTAGCCGTACACTGGACATGGTCCCACCTCTGTTAGAGGGAGCAGCGGTCACGCTCTCCGTGGGACTATATGTTACTCTAAATAGAATAGTCTACACCAACCTCTTTCTGAACTACGACGCAGCGGTTGTCCTGTGTTTGCTCGGTGCCGTGGTGTTGGCCTTCAGGGAGAGGAGGATGTCCCTATTCATACCCCTAGCTGGACTATCCTTCCTTTTCCCCACCGCAGTCCCTGCCGCAATATTGATCTTTTCATCATTGAGAGTGAAGTTAGGTGGCTGGGTGAGGTGGCCTCTGCTAATGGCCTCGTCGGCGGGATTGGCCTGGTCTATCACTGACCTTCTAAATCATCCAATCAATGTGTTGGCCCTGCCCATAGAACTGTTACAGGGGGGACTTCCGTCTTTAATCCCTGTTCTCCTCATCCTTGGAATTATACCTGCATTGATTGGGGGTGAGATGCCAAGGAAGTTCGCCGTGCCCTCTTGGTCTCCATACCTTGCTGCAGTTGTGATAGGCATTCTACCTTTTATTGAACAGCTACCCAGGGATTTCATTGAGCCGGAAACAGTTGACTGGATTTACTACTATAACGCCATACTTCACCCTCAATTGGGCTGGTTCCTTCTCTCCAGGCCGGCTTACATTGGAATACTCTACTTGTTCTCCAGGTTGTTCGGTGCTTACAACGTTGCGGTATATCAGTTTCCCTTTCTAGCCTTACTTTACGCATCCTCAGCATATTACATGGCTGCCTCATGGAGGAGGGATTTGGCCTCCGCGTCTGCATTACTTGCTGTTCTATCTCCCATGTTACTTACCTTCCTTTACTCTGGACTTCAAGCAAACCTCTTTTCCATATCAATAATGTTCTTTTCCTTGGGAAGTTTAATGAGAGGTAAGTGGAAGTCCGCCTCAATTTTGTCTTATCTGGCTCTGGCAAGCCATATTTATGCCTGGGCCCAACTAGAGGGCGCAACATTGATTTACGTTGTTTGGAAATGGTGGAGGAAGGAGCTGACAAATGAGCTCAGAACGTATGCGATACTTACCGCACCACCTTTCCTTTTGGGAATCGCCCTAATATTGGGTGGATTCTTCTCCGTTCCGTACTTACCACTAAATCCCCTTGAAATCTACAGGTCTCTAGAGTTTCAGTTCTCGGTGTTGAGCTGGGGATCGGCGAATGCCCTCATATATTACCTCTTGGCAGTGCTTGGTAACAGAAAGGTCCCTGGACTCAGCTCATGTATTTACACATGTTCCATAGGTGCCATGCTATTGGTTGGTACCGCGCAGAACTTGGTCATAGATTTACCACTTTTCCTTCCAGCTACCGCCCAACTATCCACCCTCACGCCCCCAGTAAGGAAGGCAGTGTTGTTGGCACTGCTGAGTTGGGCGATCGTGATGACCTTATCCAGCGTTAGATGAGGATGAAAAGTCGAAAATAAGGTCACTCCCTTTATTTTTCCAATCATGCTTTATTTTATGATTCCTCAGGAACTGGTGAACCAGACCCTACTTTATGCTGCAAACGGCTCCCCCATACTCCTTCTCATAAAGATTATTGCCATCTATGGTAACTCGGCGTTACTGAACGTGACCCAGGTAAATACCAACACCTCTGTGGTACTTGACTTTCAGGCATCGATTCCACTTTTTCAGGTCTGGGATAAGCCAGAGGGCAATTTGACCACTTTTGACGGGGTCCAGGCGATGGTGGAGCAGGTTCATGGGGAGACACTCTATGTGGATGGATATAATGGTCTTGTATTGGGATACACTCAAGGCCACCAAACCACAGTTCTCAGAGGTGCTTCCATGGAGTTGGAGCCTGGCTTCTCCCTGGGCGTCCCAACCTTGACCCAACTGCTCCATCAGGCACCCACATTCAAGGACTACGCCGAGCTCGATGTGGTTACACTAGTCTTGGCAGCTGGATGGTTCCTTCTATTCGAAAGGATCGATGGATTCCTAAGGAGGAGATGACTTGGAGAACTCGATCGATTGTCGAAATCATCCATGGTCATTAAACCAATGCGTTTGGAGGTATGGAGCCATGGAACTATCGGCCTCAGACCTTCTGGCAAAGGTGAGGTCGCCCATGCTCTTCGGAGGAAAGATCTCCTCCCCAATTAGAGTGAATACCAGGGACACCAGGGGGCTCTTCATGCTCCTTAGGAAACAGGAAAAAGTTGAGCTATTGTTGGACGGAGATTACCTCCTTGAGGCCTTGGAGGTGGCCGGTGCACTTAGGGAGTCCTCCAAGGCCGTTCGTGTCCACGGTATAGACTCTTCACCTGAAGGACCTCCTGGGAGCCCCATGATGCTGAATATGACCCTAGGAGTAAACGAAGATCCGAGGCTCCTCACCTGGTTCATCCACACCGATCTGGGGGTAAATTATGATAGAGCTAGGACGGTATGGGACGCCAGGTCGAAGTTCATTGGACTGATGACGGAAAGTCGATGTTATCTTGTGTTCGAGAGGATTGAGGGAGATTGGGCCGTTGCCAGGTTCAAAGGCAGACCAACGGGAAATTTTGGGGTAAGGCCGAACATGTGGTTGACTGGGGCCTCAATTGTGGAGTTGAAATGGGATGGTGACAAAGCATTGGCACTCCTAAAAGACATTTTGACTAGACCTCTGGGAGCTACCTATGTAGCCCTCAGTGAGGAACAGTTAAGTAAACTTCTCAAAATTACAGGATGGAGTCTACGGTAATACTGATCTCCGACAAGGTCATGATACATAGGTCCTCTTCGAGGATAATCCTTTTCAATAATACTATTCACACCTGTCAGTAATGAGCCTGGCGAAACAGTTGGCCCTGATTGGGGTGGCAAGTGCTTTGATTACTTTAGTCTTCTTTGACAGATATTTCCTCTTGACCATTCCCATCTCAGTACTCCTCATCACTTGGCTTGTGTTGGACAGCAAGATTAAGGAGCCTAATGACTTGGGATCCCTGAAAGAAGCCATAATGAAAATGGGTGTAACAGAAAAGAGGGTGAGGCTAACTGAGAACGCTAGGAGGTACGCGTTCTTCCCCTCGGTTGTGGGAGAGGGAGAGCTTGTCATAGGGACTGACTACGCAGTCATGAAGGTCGGAGGAAAGGTGCAGGTGATCGATAAATATACGGCTCTAGAGATTTTGGATAATACTCCATCAGAATAAAAGGGGATATCACAGGTTAGTCGAAAGTTATGCTTATACTTTTAAATCTTCTATAAAACTTAATGCAGTCCAGCGATGGCCTGGACAGGGTATTGAATTTTTGGAGGAATGTGGACGAGAAGATCGACCTGTCGAAGTCAGATATACAATGGAAAATTGTATTGGCCATGATGTCAAGGGGACAATGTTCCACGGCTGAGCTTGCTAAAGATATAAGTGAAAACAAAAAAGCAACCATAGACGCCATAAGGAAACTCATAAAAAAGGGCTTGGTGACCAAGGTGAAATTCGACGTTTACTCCCTGTCTGAGGCTGGAAAGGAGTTGGTGGAACAGATAAGGAAGTTCTCAACCTCTCCGCTAGCTGCACCAAATTTCGATGGGGAGGAGTACCTGAATAATCCCACTCACTTCTACTATTTCAGCGAAATTTTGAAGGCCTCAATAATAAATGGGGGCGAGGTGCCCATAGCCCGACTGGCCATGGAATTAGGTGTCTCTAAGAGCACAATAAAGGCTTACCTAGACCTATTCTCCACGAAATACAAGTTCTTCAAGAAGGTGACCAGGAGAACATTCTTAGGCAAAATAAGGCAGACCTACATGGTCTCTGATCAGGGCCTGAAGTATGGAAATAGGATACCAGGTATGTTTAGAACCAAGAACAATGCTCTCATGAAGCTTATGTTGAAGGTGACCTGGAGTACAAGGTTCGAAACTTCAATTCTCAAACTAATGGCTCTATTTACGGCATCGGCGCCGTTACTTATATTCTTTAGAGGAGGCGGTATAATAAGTAGAGCCGAGGCGGCGGTGTGGCTCTATTCCATGATATTCTTTTCAATACTCAGTGTTTCGGCCTATCTAATATCAAGGTTGTAAAGGAATAGGTTTAGAAACTTCCTGCTCCTTCAGGACGATATTGTCCACCCTTGGGAGGACCTGATGGAAACAATTATAATATTAGCTCAAGGCATAATATGGAAAGGGCACTCTCTACAGTTCTTCAAATCTAATTGAAATATCGATTTAATTGAAAAATTATAAAAGACGTTGATATACCCTCAGCAACTCCAGTCCCACTCTTATTCCAACCGATGCCTCGGGAACGTTGAGAGATAGGGCCCAGTTCTCCACCTCATCAACCCTCCCAAGTCCAAGGAAGGGTAGAGAGGCTGACATTATTCTCCCCAGCACTCCGGTGGCATGATACATCCTCCGCAAGGCAGGGAAGTTGGCCTTAAGCCAATTCCACGTCACCTCCCTTCCTTTTAGGTTGGATGCTGCTGCTGGGACCAATCTTCCCGCGTCTTGCCTCTTTACCTCTCCCGAGAGGAGGAAACCCAAGGCCAGAGCTAAGTCCACCTGTTTATCAGTGCCCAACATGGCAAGTAACACCCTGTTCCTCTCCTCGTCGGACTTCGCCTCCCTATAGATGGACAATAGTCTGGAGAACGGGTTGGAGGAGTGAAGAGAGACTCCGTACAGAACCGCTAATCTCATCTCGGGTTCCACCGACCAATAATCATCGACCATGGAGGCCATGCGCATGGCGTAAGAGTCGTCCACGGCCACCAATCTTCTGGCCAACACTCCCCTGAAGAGTTTACCGTTTGGGTCGTTCCTCCCCTCCCAGAGCTGAAGTTGTCTCCTATGGAATTCCAAGCTCGCTGACCTAACCTGGTCCCCAAGGATGGATTGAAGGAGAGATAGTTGTGACGATACTTCCCAGGCAGGAAGATATTCCCTCTCCTCCTTGAACTTTGAGATGAAGTTGAGGTACTGGCTCACGGACCATCCGCCGGACATAAGTTTGGCGAACGAGTCAGACGCCACGTTCCACCTGTCCATGGCATCCCTGGATGCCTCCAGGGCAGAGTCCCAGTTCTCGTAATCAGACCTATAGAAGCCTGTTGCCCCCCTGTTGAGCTTGAATCTCTGAGCTTGTATATCTAGAACTTGTTCCCTGCCCTCCATGAGGAGGGACCCTTCCTTACCGTCAGCAATGTAGGTTAGGGGGATTGGCCACTGATCCTCCTCTCCCTCAAGGAACCTAAACTTCCTCTGGGTGAGGTGGATCCCCTTACCGTGACTCTCCACCTTCACCACAGGATGACCTGCCTTACCGACCCAGGACTCCATTATCTTTACGATGGGTTTTCCTGAGGCCTCCTGCAGGGCTTCCCAGAACATGTTGGCTGTGGCGTTAGAATAGCTGTATTTCTTAAGGTAGCTTGATATACCCTTCCTGAAGTCTTCCTCTCCCATGAACGCCTCGACCATCCTCAACACACTGGCCCCCTTGCCGTAACTGATGTCATCGAATATTTGCTCTATTTCCTCCTCGGTCTTCACTGGAACATGAATGGGGTGAGTCTCCCTCAGGGAGTCCCTACGCATGGCCCCGGCTGTCTCATCCAACACGAAGTCCCACCACATATTCCACTCCGGATGCATGGAGTTTACCGCCTTGTAGCTCATGAAGGTGGCGAAACTCTCGTTGAGCCAAAGGTCCTCCCACCACTTCATGGTAACCAGGTCTCCGAACCATTGATGAGCTATCTCGTGGGCTATGACCTCCGCCACTCTCCTCCTGGTCTCCTCAGCGGAATTCTGATCCACTAAGAGGGCCGTCTCCCTGAACGTAATTGCGCCCCAGTTCTCCATGGCTCCAGCCGCGAACTCAGGCACGGTGATGAGGTGCAGTTTGGGCATCTGATATGGGATACCGAAGTAGTTTTGATAGAAGGATATTGAACCCTTGGCCACCTCCAGTGCATATCTTCCCCTCTCCCTTTGTCCAGGAGGGGTAACTACTATAATGGGAAGGTTTCCAAGCTTGTCCTCCAGGTAGTCGAACTTTCCTATTCCAAGGTAAAGGAGGTAGGTGGACATCCTGGGTGTCTCGGCGAAGTGCACAACCTTCTTTCCTCCTTGTTCCTCCACCTTCTCTGCGGGCATGTTGGATATTACGTCAAGATCGGCGTCAACCTTCACTGAGAGCTTGAAGGATGCCTTATACCCAGGGTGATCCACACAGGGGATCATCCTCCTGGCCCCTATTGCCTCAAATTGGGTCGACAGCATCTGATAATCGCCTTGGGCGGCCCTATAGAACCCCATGAGTATCTCAGGTATCTTGCCAGAGAAGTCCACTTCTGCCATCTCCTTCACTGGAACGTTGGCAGTGAGCAGTTTGCCGTCATAACTGAACTTAACCTCTCTACCATCAACCTTAAGTGAATGAATGGAGAGGTCTACTGCGTTCAGTTCGACCTTGTCAGAATTCATGAGAATCTTTACCCTTCCATCATAGGCAAGACCCTTGAAGTCCACGTCCATGAAAATTTCATATCTCTTTATCTCCATGTATACTAAGTATTGGAAGTGGCTTTAAGGTTATCTTACCCGGCCCCCCTCCCCACCGGGAGGGAAGAGACCGGGAAGATGCTGGTCCACAGCTTACAGTTAAAGTGAGTATTACAGCAGTGAACTACCCCGCCCTCACGGACGGGGCATCCCCACCTCGCGATGGAGATTTCCTGCTTCTCAGAGCAACCTCGATCCCCCTTCACCCACAGCGGAGGTTCCATCGAACTGAACCGTTCT
>Ga0081529_120211_pt1 | contig 38351 bp, 41 predicted proteins | sample EchGeymetagenome_FD_71012 | JGI IMG/M metagenome (GOLD analysis project Ga0081529, IMG submission 71012) | Ferrous microbial mat and aquatic microbial communities from Echinus Geyser, Yellowstone National Park, USA - transect B T=78-80 C v2... ...
CAATTACCTCATTATTAAAGGACGACATGGAACTCAAGACGTAGTTGAAGGTCCATGTTAGGTTATATGCGAAGTACCCTGCCTCATTCTCGTAGTACGGCATTGTCGAGACATCTATAATTACACCTCCCCAGGCGCTGGCGGGCACGGCGTAGTTGACGGGAATATCGGATAGAAAAGCATCACCGATGTTGAATAACCTTGTTGGGAAAAAACCTGTGGGTGTTGGCTTATACTGGCCGTAACCATCGGCGACGTATGCGTTGTAGAGATATGGGTAGTTTATCGCGGCTTCATGGCTCTTGTACATATCGAAGTCACCAATTAAATACCAAAGTGTGCCAGGACCTACCCACCACTACCATTATTCGTCAGATAATATGCGACATCACCCAGTAGCTCCGCACCTATAACTCCCTCGTGATTTGCTGTTGACCCTAAGACCGAATTAAGCATTAAGATGCATGAGTCGTAGTAGAACATGTCACCGTAGTTGTCCTGAACAGCCGCAATGCCGTAATCATAAGCAGAAATACCAATCGCGACCTGATTTTCCAAAGACTGCAGGTCCCATAGGAAGGTGAAGTTGCCACTCGAGTGCACACCATACCAACTCTGCAACCAACCTAAGAAATACCAGTAGTACACGTAGCACGGACCCACATTTCGAAAGCCGTTGCCTGGGTCTTGGTTTGTTGTTGGCTTATCACCCTTGGCAGCCTCTATTGACCATAGCCAGTACCAGAATAGGTTTGGTAGTCCCTCGAGACTGACTGGCCCTACCAGCACGGCTATTCCGTACGGTGTCCTTATTGCCGTTGCCCCGATCAATGTGTAGTTGCTGTTTATCGGCATCTCAAGCATTGGGACTAGGTAGGAGCGTGCGCCATTGGGTCCGTAAACAACTACGTTCGCACCCCTAGCCATTGTGTAGGAGAGGAGTAGTTCGGCTATTGGTGCCTCGGACCTACTCACGTTCACTAGGACCAAATCGCCCTTCGCGAACAAGCCCTCCAACAAACCAACAGCTGGGCTTGTCAGGTTCAGCGTGATGTTTTTACCTATAGTGCTGTAGGCTATGTAGGGCTTAATCACGGACCAATCAATCATAACAACACTATTGTTAGGTAGGTTGGGCAACTGGTCCAGGCTTGTTGGCGCAATCTTTGATTGTGGTATGCCGACACTAACGAGCCTCTGGGTTAGTGATTGGGGGCCAACGACGTAGATTGTCGGGCCAAGGTAAATGCTGATTGAAGAACCAATTGGTGCCGGCGTGCTTGGCTTATTGACCATATGGGTTAGAAGTAATACTGAGACCATTACCGCAACTAAAACCACCGCAACCACCAACGAGATGGCAAAAACAAGCTTGGACTTAAACCTCATACAGGAACTACCTATTCTACAGTTTTTATTCCTTATTTGCTCCAGCCGTTCGCGAAAAGTGGGTTAGGTTGAGGTTAATTAGTGCGTGAGTGGTTCAATGATGCACCTCCTCGCCCTAGCTAGCCTTACTTGTTTGACCTCTAGAGGCCCAGGTGATGATTTAATAAAGCCTTGGTAATAATTGTTAACTAGGCTTGAGACTTGTCTCCTAGCTTATGTAATCTCACTGTTGTTGCCCAAGCTTGCCTCCCACAGCTTTCTTTACCTCGTTTAGCCCTATCATTAGTAATATTAGGGCAGGTATGCCTATGAGAAGGCCGAGGATTCCCACAACCACCGAGGCGCCAGGTATCATATTGAATAGGCTAATCACGGCCATAAATACCGCCAATACGGCACCAATCGATAAGTAACTTACGTTAAAATAATTACCAAGCCTATACAGGGCATTCATAATTAGTACGGTTGCAACAAAATCAACGATATTCCCAGGGCTCAACATTAAGTATGCCATCCAAACATTACTGAGGTTAAAGGTTAGGGATAGTAATAAGGCAGCTAATGATATACCGATAACCTGACCAACTATATTTGCTATCGAGCCAACCCTACCAATGCTGTATCTGGATGGATCAGCCACCGCCAATTTCGTAAAACCCCTGTAGTAGTACACGTATATTATTATAAAATTTATTAATCCAAATACTATCCCAATAATAGCAGCAGCGTGTACGACTTCATTTACTAAATAATCCTCATTAGTTATCAACCCTGAATAAACAATGCCAAATACTACGGCAATCGTTACAATAGCAACCAGGATACCAAATACAAGCTCAAAGATCACACCCGTGAATAACAACGAAACCCCATCGTAAATCAACGAATAGTACTTAGCATCGCCTGGACCGGGCCCGCTCATAGGTATCTATTATATTGATAAGGATCTATAAATAGGTTTTTATCGCTTCTCAGTCGAGGATCGGGTCTCGCTTGGTGATGAGTTCAATAATATCTAATGTGGACAAAAATTGATCTATTTTTGAGTGAGTTAGTGGGTTTTTGTGTGTTATCTACTGCCTATGTATGTTACTGTGAAGCTTGAGCCATCACTTGATAGAGAGCTTGGTTGTGCCAGTACCTTTCCGTTGTTTGTTACCATCACTATCTCTGTCACGCTATTGAATGAACCAAAGGGTTTAGTGCTGCCGCTTATTGTTGCGTAGCAGGTACCCTGTATGTCCGTGTAGTCCTGCCCGAAGTATGCAGTACCGAAGTTTGCGAGGGCTGTTAATTGACCGGCGACGGTAGGTCTCTCTAGGATGCATTCCGCGGATGATAGTAACGCACCACTTACGCTACCTGTCGTGCTGAAGGTTTCATGTTCTGTATAATCAATCAATGTAATGTTGAATTCGCCATTGCCTAGGTATGCCACACTTACGTAAATATGGTCGCCAGGCTTTACCGTGAAGCCGCTTATTGTGACCGATGGTGATGGGTAGAACTCATACCAGGCAGAGTAGTATGCCTTACCACCACTGCATTCAGCGAGTATACCTGCCTGTTCGACCGTACTATCGTTGTAACCATCTATTCCTGCCCAAAGGGCAACGTATGTAGTCTGTTTTGTGCACGTTATCTGGGGCACTATGAATGAACCAGCCACACCAGTTACAGTGTACTCCTCAGCAGGTACGGCATACCCAGCCCAATTTAGTGAATACACCTGACCCTTAACCTCGTAATACCTAATCATGGGATGCATCTGGGCTTTAACGGTATATAACGTAGCCATGCCCAGCAGAAGGGTCAGTGCGATTACCATTATCGAGAGTATTTCCAAAGATCTTCTCATCTTATTTTACAAGTGTAGACCCTTTTAAAGCATTATCTGATATGATTATTTTAATATATATTGTCTAACGTACATCACCTATTGCTTATTTAGTTACTTGGTTTAGGTACTCTAGAACCCTTACTGGATGTTCCTCGGGTTTTACGTTCTTTATTACCTTAGCCACCTTGCCCTCAGGGCTTATTATGAATGTAACCCTCTCCGCAGTTCCTGTCAGTCTAAGTACTCCGTATGCCCTTGATACGTCCTTATTATGGTCACTGAGTAGTTTGAACTTGACGCCATATTTCTCCGCAAACCTTCTCTGTGTGCTTACGGTATCCGTACTTATGCCAAACACCGTTATGCCCCTTCCCTCAAAATCGTTCCATAGCCTTGCGAACTCCTGGGTCTCACGTGTGCACCCACTTGTGAAGGCCTTTGGGAAGAAGTAGAGAACCACCCATTTACCTCTATAGTTGCTTAGTCTTATGGCTTCTCCATCATGGCTTTGTAATTCAAAGTCTGGTGCATCCTCTCCCTCGGTTACCATCAAATCCCCGTTCATGCTATGCTTTTTCTTTCTTCACCCTATGCATAACTTAAGATAACTAGTACTGGGTATTCCAGGAAGGTAAGGGTTTTAGCTCAATGCACCAAATGCATGACCAATGGGTGCCATCGAGATTGATGGTTCCGTGCTTGAGGGTGGCGGACAGATACTTAGGACAGCGTTGGCTCTCTCGGCAATTTTGGGGAAGCCAATTAGGGTGTTTAATATTAGGGCTAGGAGGAATAATCCAGGGCTTCAGCAACAACACCTAACTGGTGTATTGGCTGCCGCAAGGATAACCAATGCCCAGGTCATCGGCGCCGTTAAGGGCTCCACAGAGCTCACCTTCAAGCCCGGTAGGATTGGTTGTGGTGGGTTTAGGTTTGATATTGGTACAGCTGGTTCCGTAACGCTTGTTATACAGACAATACTCCCAATACTTGTGTTCGCGCCCTGCGAGAGCACGGTAACAATAACCGGCGGTACTGATGTACCCTGGTCACCGCCAATTGATTACGTGAGGTTCGTAATGCTCCCAATGCTTGGGTTATTCGGCGTCAAGGCTGACGTTAGGTTGGTAAGGCGCGGTCACTACCCGAGGGGTGGCGGTGAGGTCGTGCTCACGGTAAGACCTAGCGAGTTAAGGGCAATCGACGCTGTGGAATTTGGGAACCTAGTGGAGATTAGGGGGTTATCTCACGCCGTTAGGTTGCCGGCTCACGTTGCGCGCAGACAGGCTGACTCGGCAAGAGATGCCCTCGTTAAGGCCGGCATGGCAATACCAATAGAAATTTCATTGGAGACTTATGAGCAGGGTAAGGATCCACACCTCGGCCCTGGTAGCGGTATAGTTCTTTGGGTTAGGTCCGATAGGGGTTATATCAAGGGTGCGGACGCGCTTGGCGAGAGGGGTAAGCCTGCTGAGGTTGTTGGTGAGGAGGCGGCTAACAAGTTGTTGGAGAATTTGAGAAGTGGCATGGCATTTGATGAGCATATGGGTGACATGGTTATACCGTATATGGCATTGGCCGAGGGCAAGAGTATTGTTGGTGTTTCCAAGATCACGCTTCATACATTAACCAACATCTACGTGATTGAGCAAATATTGGGTGTGAGGTTCTCGGTTGATGGCACTGAAGGTGGACCTGGCGTAATAAAAGTTGTTTAGCGCCTTAGGTTTCAGGAGGAAAGCATTAATAATCCGTAGCCCCATGGAGTTAGGGTTATGGATTATAAGGAGTTCAGCAAGACCGGTGTTAGGGTCTCCGTCATTGGCATGGGTACGTACTATGACCCAGCCTGGATAGCCCTCTCCAGGTTAGGCATAAGGCGGGGCTACAGGAGGAAGCTTGAGGCGCTTAGGGTTGGTCTCGAGGGCGGTATTAATTTCGTAGACACAGCCGAGATTTACGGCTCGGAACCACTGGTTGGTGAGGCGATAAGGGGCTTTAATAGGGATGAGTTGTTCATAGCCACGAAGGTCTGGCCAAGCCACCTCAGGTATGATGATGTTATTAAGGCGGCAAGGAGGAGTGCCGCAAGGCTTGGTGTTAAGTATATAGACCTGTACCAAATCCACTTCCCAAATAGGAGGGTGCCGATTAGCGAGACCATGAGGGCCATGGAATACTTGGCTGATAATGGCGTGATAAGGTTCATAGGTGTGAGCAATTTCAGCCTTGACCAAATAATCGAGGCCCAGGGCGCACTTAAGAAGTACGAGATCGTTTCTGTGCAGTTACCGTACAACCTCATTGATAGGAAGATCGAAAGCGACATAATACCATACACCAGAAAGAATAGGATGGCCTTGATCGCCTACTACCCATTGGGCCATGGTAGGCTCATTAGGGAGTTCCCCAAGGAGGCGCTGGAGCTTGTTAGGAAGAGGCATGGTTATAGGACACCTGCTCAGATAGCCCTTAATTGGCTAGTTAGTAAGTACGATAATGTGTTCCCAATACCGAGGGCGTCAAACCCAGAGCACGTTAAGGAGGACCTAGGTGCGGTTGGTTGGAGATTGGACGAGGATGAGATTAGGATTATCGAGGGCTTCTTCCATTGATATTGCGGGTTATCGTTAAATACCGAAACACAAAATGAGGGTGTGGGTTCTATAACGTTTAATAAGGTCATGGTATGGAACGAGGATAACATTGGCGTTGTAGCTATTAATAATGGTAATGAAAACTACCTGGATCAAGACACCATTATACAGCTGACGGCGGCATTAACGATAGCTAATAATGATGATAATGTCAGGTGGGTTGCAATCACTGGAACCGGGTCCCTATTCTTTACGGCTGGCGTACCCTGGGAGTCCATAAGGCCTACATACGCCTCAATTAGTGATTTGGTTAGGGCTGTGAAGGCGTTGTTTTCAATAATTACTGCGTTGAATAAGCCCATCATAACCATACTAAACGGGTCAGCCCTGGGATTAGGGTTGGACCTGGCTTTACTTAGTGACCTAACCATAGCTCCACCAGATATTTACCTGTGCTATCCCGAGGGTTACATGGGCATACCCATGCCCCTCGGCTCCAGGGTAATCTTCGATAGATTACCAAGATATGCAGCGATAAAGGTACTCACAGGCTCACCCATGGAATCCAAGGACGCTGCCAATTACGGGCTTATTCATCTAGTTGGGAGAGATAACTTATTCGGTGATGCGAAGAGCATAATTAAGGAACTTAGAATTAGCGAGTACTTAAGGAGGGAGTTGGTGGGTTGGGTTAAGGACGCTATTGATGAGATCGATTCAACATTTCTAAACTCATTACTTGAGGTAATGACTAACGAGAATAATTTAAGCGAGTTCCTCAGGATAGTGAGGAGCATGAGGATAAGGTGCCAATCTAGGTATAAGGCATGACTTTGATTTTGATATAGATATAGGTATGGATTATTTTTACATGTATAATACATAGAAGTAATTAAATATTGATGCCGATAGCAGCAATAACGCCGATCCCCATAGAACACCTATGTAAGGCCCCTCGGTTATCGGATTTAGCATTACTGATAATGCAATAACTATTATTGCCAGTATCCCAGTAATGTAGCTTAGCATGGATGCGGCTGATTTACTCAGGAACCAGGACCTACCCTGCCTCTGTTGCATGGCCCCTCCACCATTAAGTACAACACCCCTAATCCTTAACCAATACCTATTCAGCACGTAAATTCCAGCGGCAATTATAACCAGGGGCGGAAGCATCACTAGGGCGGCCCATAGAAGCATCACGGGTACTCCAGGTTGAATTGCACTCCATACACTGAGTTCTATGAGCCACGTGAGACCGATCAGTGCCAATGCCGTTATTAATGGCCTATCCATTGGATGTAGGTTCTCAGACCTATCTATTGCCGGTATTATCAATAGTATTATTATGGGAACTATCATACTAAGCACCATATCGTACCTAAGCCCAAGGGGCATATCAGCCATTTTGTATAGGAATAGGAAGAACCAGGGTGGGTAGGCAGGTACTGCGGCGGCCTGTGGGCTTGTTGGTGATGGACCTGGGTACGGCGAGAATAGTATTGGTACGTATGGGTAAACACTGGGTAGGGCTAGTATCGATGGTATCAGTATTATCAATCCCCAAACCATGAATGCCATGGCAACCATGTAAATGAAGTTCCTAGGCCACCAAGGCTTTATCCGCGGGTCTGACCTACTTATGATGGCTGGCGCCCTGTAATTCGCGTCCTTAAGCCTCGGCATCAAGCCATTCTCCTCAGCGAGGTAGAAGTGTATTACAAAGAAGAGTATTATTGCGGCAGCTATTATTATGTGCCAACCCAACAACCTAGTGAACAAGTCGAGCTCCGTCCCATTACCAAAGAATACGGGTATTAACGATTGTAAGCCCAATGACGTGAGTATACCCCTACCGACATCAACAGCGTCCGTAGCCAACACGTCACCTGTTAGGGAGTAACCTACAAATGATATACCAAGGGTTAATACAAACAATAGTACACCTAGTATCCACTGGAACCCCCTGGGCTTTTTATAACCGCCATTAAACATTATGTGTAACCCATGCATGTAAACCGCAAGTATCATTATGTACGCACCATACAGGTGCGATGAGAGTATTATTGAGCCAAAGGGTACGGTGCGTATTATCGCCATTGTTGAGTTATAGGCATCACTTGGCTGATAGTAGAGGAGCAGGAGCAAACCAGTAATGGCCTGCCAAGCCAATGCACTGGCTGCAATGCCACCAAGCCAATGCTCAATACTAAACATGTAGTCCGGCACACCCATGAAGGGCACATCCTTTAAGTGAAGGAGGTCAGTGAACCAGTCAGTAAAGTCCCTCTTCTCACCCATCACGATCACCCCTGGGATAATGCTGGATTCGTGTAGGTTGTAACCGTTGTACTACTACCACTTATTGGAGTACCACCCTGCAGATCCCCTGTTGGGTTGTTGGTGAGTGTTGGTGTTGGTGTGTTGTAGCCTGGGTGTCCGTATATCACTGGCCCGATCATCCTGACTGCGTACAACTCGTCAGTGCTCGAATCCCACTCGAGGACAACCGCGGGCAACGGCCTAACCGTGGGCCCAGTAACCACAGCACCACCACGATAAGGATCAAAAGTAGAACCATGGCATGAGCAATGAAGCACCCTATCCTTAGGACCCAATGCTGTGATTGCCTTATAACCTGGTGGGTAAAATGTTAATTCTGGGAATTCGCAGCCTAAATGCTGGCATATAGCGCTAAAGGCGACAATTGACTTGCTAGGACCAACACCACCAGGGAATTCGTACGTAACACCATTCTGTGGAATCATTACCGTGGTTGGTGGGATCTCGATCGGTTGGTTATTCTCATCACCGAGGTTTAGGAGGAAGTTTGGTTCGTTATTCAGTGGGTATGGGAATAGGGCTATTGTTGGTTGGGCATTCACGGGCAATTTACTAGCCTTTATTGGCGTACCATCCTCAGCAACAAGGAGGAGCCTTGGGAACGAACTAACACCAACCTCTGGAGGCACCAGGTACTCAAGACCCCTAAGCATTCCTAAAACCACGGCAGCCCCAGACACAAGCACCAACGCCCTAAGGAAATTCCTCCTACTTATGCTTAAGCCATCATCTCTAGATCCTTCACCCTGTTGTCCAGGCATTAAGTGAGCATGAATTAATAGACCCTTTTAAATTTTTATCTACCATTTTAATTCCAAATTAATACCAAATCAATTCTAATTTAATGGAAAATTTATACAAAATCTTATATAAGGAAAAACTTATAAAAAACGATATAATCCGAATAACGATGAGGGGTACCAGGTTATTAACAATACTCACTATAGTGTTGGTAATAGTAATAGGGATGCTGGCCATGTTCTATCCAGTACCGCTGGCACAGGCACCCTCGGGTATTGTTGCGTATAAGGTCGTTGGTAGTGCAAACCTGGCGGCACCAGGTACGGAGAGTTTCTGGAAGAACATACCAGCCTATAACGTATCCCTGGTGCCAAACCTATCACAGCAGATGATACCGATATCCTACAACGTACCAACATCGGGCCTCGTACCTTACGTACTAGTTAAGGCAGCATGGAACGGCACAGATATAATCATATTAATGGAGTGGCCAGATCCGTATGGACCAAGTTACGCCGGCCCGGCGTCAATAGCAGGGCCTGAAGACTGGGCTGTGGTTTACAACCCAAATGGCCCATTAAATATGACATTCCTAGAACTATTAACATCAACATTCAATGAGAGCTACTTCGTTATAAATGCTAGCTACGCCGTGATTGAAGGCTTACCTAGGACTATGGAGTACGTATTGGCATACGTGACTCCGCACTATGGTGTCTATTTCTATGGCTTTTACGTGAACCTAAGCGCAGGGTATTATTACCCAGATAGGGCGGCTATAATGTGGTACATGGGATCCCAACAAAGTCCTAGCGATTGTATGAACATTGGCGCCGAGTATTCTAATTTTGAAGTTAGTGGCGAACTTGGTCAGTTAATGCAGTCCTACATAGGTTCCAATGTTATAACATATACCGGTGGTTCACTAAGTTCAGGTGCGGCAAATATTTGGGAGTGGATAAGTGGTGGCACGGATCCGCAGGGTGATAACTTCAACTACTTCACCAATGTAACGTGGGATGTGGAGAATGGCATAGATCAATCGGCTGCGGAGCAATTTGCGACTAATCCACACGGGTTCTTTATAAACTTATTTGTAAACCAGACAGGGCTTTACGATGTTGGTGATGGTGGTATATGGTATCCCAACGCCACAGGTCCTGAACCTGGCTACTTCGATGGGTATACGGGTGCGGTTTATGAGAATGGTTATTGGATTGTGGAGTTCGTTAGGCCACTACAATCATCTATGCCGGACACGGTTAATCTCGTTCCAGGAAACACCTACGATGTAGCCTTCGCGGTCTGGATAGGGAAGGCTGGGGAGACTACTTGGGATAAATCCATATCACCAAGCTTCGTACCGCTGACCATATCCACATCACCACCACCAAAACCAAGTGTTTCAGTGATACCCAGTGCTGTGGTTATAGTGGCTGCCATAGGTATTGTAATAGCGATAGTAGCGATAGGCCTTGTTTACTACTCAATAAGGCGTAGGGCGGGGTAGAGGTGGTTAATAGGATTATTAAAAACAATATTAATAGGAATACTGCAGTGAGTCTTGGTGTTGATTACACGGTACTATTCACTCTATTCTCAGTGCTCTTCCTACTCCAATTCATATTTAGGGAGTTCCTATTCTACGTTGCACCGTTTATGCCGAGTAGCGGAGTTAACATGACCGCTTTAGAGCTTGTTGGTACGTTCTCCATATTTGGACTTGAGGTGATTATACCGTTCCTACTGTACCTAATTAGGATACCAATGCGTACAGTATACCTAGTAATACTAACCACCATGCTTTGGGGAGGCACGTTATTAAGCTTCATCTACCCAGACTACTACATGACCACACCCTGGCTCATTGGTAGTATTACTGTGGCATCTCTAACCATGTTATCACTAATCATAGTGATTTACGAGCTAGGCCGTAGATCCGCACCACTAATACCATTGATAATCCTGCAGTTCGCATCACTAATACTCTATGTAGCTGACGTTCTCACGGAGTACTTCGCCATACCCCTAGGTGGTCTAGGCCCATACTTCGTATACCCAATGCTGTACCTGGCAGGTATTGGCGGATTGGTGCTTACCGCATACACGATATACCCATTACTCACGGGCAGGTTTAATATTAAGGTTCTAGTTAGTTATATCATCGCGGCTCTCGTGGGCTTTGCAATGGCATACCCACTTTATCAACTTACCATTTATAATAGCTTCATGTCGCACATAATGTCCATGGTCTTCGCGATGGGACTTGGTGTCCTTGCTCCGCCATCCTACATGCCACTGCTTGCCGTGTTCATGGGCATGTACATCTATGCAATAATCGCCTTATCCATCAATGGAATAGTGAGTAAATCGCCGATTATGTACACAATAGCCGTAGCCTCATTGATTTACCTAACCACAGCCTTCATGACCCATGCCCTGATTGCCACATTCGCATCCATAGTATTGGTATCAAACGCATTAATATTCATAAATAGATGGGAAAAGATGGGAGTCAGATGACCAGGGTATTTCATAGATTCCTTGTTTACGTGGTTAAGGACACAGGTGGTGAGGCGAGATACGCTAAATCGGCGAGACTTTGTAATAATAATACCAATAATGTAAAACTTAGGTTAAAGTACACTGGTCCCTTCACAAAAACGGGCTTTGAGCAGTATGTTAAGTACATTGCACTAATAACTAGTAACGGTATCTCCGTAAGTAGTGAATCACCAGAGAGTGCGGTTTTTGAGTTGAAACCTGGTGAGTGCATGGATATAGATGTTGAGTACGTTATCGATAGTAGGCTCTCTGAGGATTTGGATTTTATTAGGCTTAAGATGATTAGTGATGGTAGGCTTAGTATTGGTGGTTTTCAATTTGACGCAATCATTGAGGATTAGGGTTACCCCCAAGCTTCAAACTTTCCTTGATTACATTATACAATTCATCCCAATGCTTATACGCGTTATCCTCGATGAAGTACACATCACCATACTTAATACCAAGCCTCTTAACCAAACCATTCTTCTCAAGAAGATTAAGGTGGTGCTTAACCGTCTTATAATCAAGGTTTAACTCCTTAGCAATCCTATTAACATTAGTCGGCCTTTCTCTGAGCAGGAGCAGTATCCTAGACCTGATGGGACCGCCCCTGGACTCCACAAGCAACCACCTAATCCTCGCGTACATGGGGCATGTATGTATCATGGTATCACCACTTTCATTACCCAAGCCACTTGGCTTATTCCCACCCAAATCTGTATAATCAGCAGCAATAACCAGCATAATCAACATTGGCAGACACCTTAGTAGTCCAACGCCCATTCCTGCTATCATTGCGAGAGTCAAGAACGCACCCGGCTTATATACTTTATTAAATAGATATGATTATATTCGTATAGATTTAAATTTAATTGTATATATTTCCATTATAATGAAAACATTTATAAATAAGTGATTATTCTAAACCTTGATTATTATGTGCATGCCAAGCCCATACATGAGCAAGAAGAGGGAAGGTACAAAGGATAATGAAGAGAAGGAGAAGAAGGAGAGTACCGTGGCTCAGGAAAGGAAGTGAACACGCTCAATTATAAATTTCCACATTTAAAACTGTGCATTTTTAACACTAATCTATTCCCTTAAAAGATAGGCACCCCCCATTATCCATCAATGAGGGTTTTAATCCTATTGATAAGCTCATCATTGGATAGATTAATTGCATTGGGTACCGTAGTTCTTGGTCTCGTCAGCATGGGCCATGAGGTTTCCATATACGCCACGCAATCCGCATCCTTCGCCTTCCTTAAGAATGCTGCTAATGACATTGGTGACTATGTCGGTGATTCCTCATTACTGAGCTATCTGCGTGAGGTAAAGCAGGGTTATAAAGAGGCACTGGCTGGTGGTAGGTTCTTTAGGTGGTATGAAATGCTTGCCCAGGCTAGGGAATTAGGTAATGTTAGGATTTATGTATGTACACAACCCTTCGAGCTGGCTGGTATTAAGGTTAGTGGGGATGACCTCATAAATATCGTTGATGGCTTAGTCATGGTTGGAAAGTTCGTGGAATTGCTCGAGTGGGCCGATAAGGTAATAACAATTTAATCGGCATTCAAATAATTATTAATGTGTGCAAAAATAACACCAATAAGAGCGTATTTAAAGTATGCCTATGGATTATAGTTCGTGAAGGTCGTTAAGGATAAAGATAAGTATGTATTGGATGCCAGGGGATACGCATGTCCTTACCCACAGATATTTGCAATAAAGACCATTAAGGAAGTGGAGCCTGGATCAATAATGGAGATATTGGTTGATAACCCAGCCAGTTGTGACAATGTACCTGCCGCAATTAAGAAACTTGGTCATGATGTCCTTGGGGTTAAGGATGAGGGTGGTTATTGGAGGATTGTAGTTAAGAAGAGGTGATTCACTGTGTATGCGGATCGTATTGCTAGGTTTAGGGAGAGACTCGATAAGTATCTAGATCTTGGCATTAACCTATTGTCATTAGCGATTGGTTGCTCCGTGAAGGTGGATCTATACGATGTGCTCTATCCAGCGTTATCGCTGATAAATAATGACTTATGTAAATTAAACATTGAGATACAGCATAGGGAGGACGTTGCTGTGTTGAGCAATGTTGGTGATTATCAATTGGTGAGGAGGGTGTATGACGTCAATGGCTTAAATGTGAATGGGGAGGAATTAACCAAGCTTAACCCCGCAGTGGCCCTATTATTACTCCAGATACACCAGTCCAGGGCATCATCACCAGCCGAATTCGCAAAATCCATACTAAGCCTATATACCAAATTAGGCAGTGGTCCTGTTAGGGTTAGGATTGGTAAGGGGCATTCTATAGTGTCTACGAGGGAGGGTGCTGAGTTTGCGCTTGTTGATTTCATAAGTGCCAGCAAGGGTGATGCCTACCTACTGGCCAATAACGATACAATACAAATAATAGACCCCACAGAGGACCCAGGCAGTTATCGACAGACCGCGACAGCATTAAGCAATGCCTTAAACGACCTATTCATAAAGGGTGTATATAGGGATATAACGGTATACCCAGTCTACGACGCACCAAATGATGAACTAAGAAATGCACTAAGAAAGAACATTGTAGAATTCGCAGGTAGGTGGGGACTCAAGTTGGTTGACCCTGGCCAACCCAATGCGAACTACTTGCTCATGGGGGCTACGGTTGTTGGTACCCTGGATAAGGAACCACCGATGTTTTACGATAAAATAGGGAGGGGGTTTAAGGTTCTTGTGACTAGACCCTTTGGTGAGCTCTCAATAATATCGACCTATCTCACAGCGCATGTCGATGAGACGGTAATGGAGGAGCTGGAGAGGAGGGTCATGAGTATTGATGAGCTTGAAAGGCTGAAGGCAAGGATAATGGACATGCTATCCAGACCCAACATGGATATTGCCAAAATCATTAATAAGTATTTACCAGAGCTTGGTGAACCGTTTAGGGAGGATGAGCATATAGCCGCAACAATAGATGTGTCTGGGCCAGGTATATTCGTGTTTAAGGAATTGGCGGAGCAGTCTAACGTGGATATTAAGTTAGACGGCATACCGCTTATCTCGCCCGAGGTATCGGCCTTCGCCGCCGAGAATTATATAATAACCGATGCTACGGCGGGAACAAATGGGTCGATAGCCATAATAGCCAGTGACGATGTCATAGACTCATTAATTAAGGATCTGAGGGGCATTGAGGGGGTTCAACCAATGGTTATTGGTGAGGTACTCGGTAAGGGATCGGGCAGGTTGCTTGTTCCTGGTTATGTGACGAAATACGTGGTTAATAAATCATTGCTGGCAAAGCTCACCACAAACGCTGACATGCTTAAGAGCCTAAGGAGACAGGCAATAAATTGTGAAAGGGTTAGGGTTGAGATTAGGGTTTATGGTGATGTGCAGGGTGTTGGCTTTAGACCAACCGTACGTAGGCAAGCCCTATCCCTTGGATTGACGGGGTATGCCAAGAACCTTGAAGATGGTTCTGTGGAGGTTGTTGCTGAGGGCTGTAGGAACGATGTAATGGCACTCGTTGAGTGGATTAAGAGTAGTCCAGTTGGCAATGTGAGCTCGGTGGATTATGTTATTAAGGGGTATGTTGGCGAATTTAGTGACTTTGAAATTAAATAAATATTCATGGCAACTTCCCAACCCTAATAGGTCCACCATGGTTCAACCAATCAACCCAAGAACCTAGATAAACCCTAACCCTACGATACCCAAGCAATTGGGTTAATGCGAACCATACCAATGCAGACCTGGCACCAGTCCTGCAATAAAGTATGACATCATCGTCGGGATATACACCATTTTTCTGAAAAACCTCACGTATTAGCGAAGTATCCCTAAACCTACCTGTTTCCTGGTCAATAACCGAGGTCCAGGGAATATTAATCGCACCAGGTATATGACCCCAGATCTCGATCACACCCACGTACTCATCCAATGACCTGGTGTCAATCATGACAACGTCCTTACCCACACCACCATCCTTAACCACATCCCAAACATCATTAAATGACACAAAGTAATCCCGTAACCTATTACTGATTAGATTAGTAATACCTTGTTTAATTGATCTTTGCACATGATGACCACTGCATACACACCTTGGCCTATTAAGTAATTGCCAAGCTAACCTACCACCGTTTAATAGACTAACCCCCTCATAACCATAGGCCCTAAGTATCATGAAGGCTAGTGCGGCGTGCCTATTGTCAATCTCGTCATAAAGAATGACATTATCGCCAAGGCCTATACCACGTAACTTAGCCGCTATGTCAATCCATTCACCAAAAACACCCACATCCTTAAGTAAATCACCATAAAGCCGTAACAGAATTGCGTTGGGTATGTGCCAATTATAATAACCAACACTTGGGTTCTCATCAACCTCCATAATCACGCCATCTACATTATCTACATTGACAGAGCCGACATCGACTAATACGTTCATTGCAATTCCTCAATTAATACTTACTTTTTAAGCACAGAAAATAAATGCATTCTTTAACCTTCATATAAATGCATTTAAGTGCAAATAACTAGACGCTGACCTTCAATCTATGTACATTACCATCAGTATCCACAACCTCGATAACCTTACCATCAACATCATTGGTTATAGACAATTTATTAACCAACTTAATATTAACGAACCTATTAACTTCATTAAGAAGTCTCATGAATAAACGAGCATGAGCTTCGCAACAGAAGAACAATTTCCTGCCATTAACCTCAATATTAATACTACGCCACTCCCTACCACATACAGCACATACGAACTTTCCACTTACAGTTATAACCCTCAATGAATCGATGGGAAAACCACAATAAGCACAGCCGGATTCTTCTGTGCCAACCTCATTACCATTAATGAGAACCCTCATAGCCAGCCAAGTTAGTACTGGTTTAATTCAAATATAAACCTTTCTAGTCTAATCTATAGTTAAGAATATTTATGAATATAAGTGCATTTAATGCACCAATAAAGTGGCTTATTATCCTCATGCCTTTAGATTAGCGGTATGCCTGAGGAAAGGAAATTGGGAATAGTGTTTGCATCAGGGGCGGCAAATAGAATATGTTGTTTAGTTGTTTATGGAGCGGCAGCACTGGCTGCAGGATATAGGGTTGTCGTTCATCTAGTAAATGAGGGACTAGTGGCCTTCAGGAAGGATGTATTACCAAGATTAAATACTCAGGATCTCGGTGTCACAATGGGTCCACAGATCTATATACCCTACATAGAGACCTATCTACGCAACCTAAAAAGTGCCGTTGAGAAGGGCGAATTTAAGGATTGGTACTCGTTCCTAAAGGAATTGAAGACAGTATACGGTGATGCATTCAGGATATATGCCTGCCCATTAGCGGCTCAATTGTATAATATTAAGAAGGAGGACTTGGTGGACATAGTTGATGATATAAGGGGGGCTGAATCATTCCTCGAAGAGGTTTATGGAGGACCAATACTATACCTATGAACCCATGGCTACATAATTAAGCTTAGGCCACTGTCGATGCAGCCTTAAAAAACCAATCTAATCAGTTAATTGTGGCATAGAAATTAAAATTATATAAGCCCTGGTTCTCCATCCATGTGATATGGAGAGTACGGTTGATGTTAGAGGTATGCAATGCCCAACACCTGTGACCATAGTTGCAAACGCGGTGTCTAAGGCGAAGGTGGGATCAACATTGACCATATTGACTGACGACTTCATATGCTTCATGATGATACAGAGAATACTCAAAATACTCAATGTTGAGATTAGGGAGGCGGTGCAAATTGACGATAAGAACTACAGAATAATCGTCGCAAAGAATCGCGAAATTACGTAATACGGATTGCCATGGAAAATTAGCGATTTTAACCCAGGCCTGGAATAATTAGGTTCGGATTATGATATTCATAGAGACCCTCGTATATATCGTAAGGGATAATAAGGTCCTATTGATTAGGAAGAAGAGAGGATTGGGCGCCGGGTTGTACAATGGGGTTGGTGGTAAGGTTGAGGAGGGAGAGGGCATTGTTGATGCGGCGATTAGGGAGTGTGAGGAGGAAATAGGCATAAAACCTATGAACCTTAGGTGGTCTGGCCTGTTAGAGTTTTGGAATTATGAAGATGATAAAGTTGAGTCGGTGCACTTCGTTCATGTCTTTATAACGGATAGCTTCGACGGAAAGCCAATGGAAACCGAGGAGGCTGAGCCATTATGGTTCGATATCGACAAGATCCCTTACCACGAGATGTGGGAGGATGATAAGTTGTGGCTACCCAGGGTGCTCGAGGGTAAAAACATTTATGGTCACTTCGACTTCATCAGATGGAAACTCACTAGGTCCGAGGTCTACGAGTTGAAACCTACGGAGTAATCAGAACCGTGTCACTGATCATCACAAACCACTTAAGCGGCTAGGTAGTTAAATCCCATTACGATGAATCCCTCCAGTACTGACTTATTAATTAGTCCAGCCACTGAGCCGGTCTTACATGAACGACTCCTCAAACCATGAAAGCGAAAAATCAATACGCATATACCTGCTCAATCCATGACCACGGCAATAACCTATACCACGCCCAACCTCTACGAGGTACATTACTCATTAATGCACTTAACACTCCATGGGCAGCAGAATCTCTGCTTAATAATTCATCAACGCTAGTGTTTATATGAACTACGTTAATATTAATAATGCTTAATAGATAGATCAGTGGCATTATTAAGAATTGCAGAAATATTGGATATCCAGCATTATTTCTCATAATAGATTTATCATAATGCATGCAGGATCCACCGTCCGTAGCAGCGGACGTGGATCTTGGCGGCACCACTAGGTACATGGCTGGCACCTTCGGATGTATATGAGGCCCACTCTCGAAGTATATAAACCCATACCTAGGCTCCCAATACCAAGCCTCAACAAACCAAAGCAACGAACCAAGATCATAATACCTCCTGATCAATACATTCACACCGGTGGGCAACTTTGTGCTGATAGTCCTCCCATTGTGCGGATAATAAATTACTAATGATGATCCAGGCTCAATCGAAAACGGCAATGAAGACATCATAAGTACCAAACAACCTAAACATAAAATACTAATATTGAAAGTAAAGAGAATAATTGCTTGACAATAAACGAAGAGGTCCAGGCGGATTCGAACTTGAGCTTTCTTGTGGTAGTTACGCTCCTTATTGGTCTCTATGTTAGTGTCATTTTTGGTGGTTTCTCCATTATACGTGCTGGCTTATACCGTTAATAGCCGTTGGTTGATGCTTAGACCCAGTAAGGCTAAGCCCGGGGGCGTCATGCGTGCACTCGATGTTCCAGGCTTAGCTACAGGCATTGAGGTCAAGTACACAATAGCTGATGATGACTTATATTAAACCCCGCACTCCCCCAACCTGGCTTGGATTATGTACTCGGGCACTCTGGCGGGATCCAACCCCAGTGTGTGGTTAATGCGTTGATTAACCTATCATATTGTCTTTGGTTTAGTGGGATTGTGTAATCAAGTGAGCCATGGGTCACGCGTAGTCCTAGTCCCTTGGGTGTATTCCTAATACAGACTATGTTACCATTAACAACCACGTTTCTCGGCACTGTAAAGCCCATTCTACCCCTAACAACCAAACCATCCTCAGTGAACAAGACCCCAACTACGGGATTCCTGCGTAGTATCACGTAGGTCACCGCAATGGCAATTGCGATGAGGATTGCCATAATCACTATGTCGGCGAATATTTCCTGAGGTGGGATTGTGAGGACTGCGATTGCGAAGATAGCTGTAAGGATTGCGTAGAAGAAGTTGATGAACACAAAGTTAAGATTCCCCACCCTCCAAATCACCTTACTCATAAACCCACCTCAACGTAAAGATACACTTCGAGTTTAAAAGCATTGATTGAGGATTGACTACCGCAAGGCCGTGCATTAACTCCCTTAAAAATCAATGCATCAAATCCTGGTGCAGATTTCCAAGCCGAGAATTATTAGCCATAAATGAGGAAAAGGCTGTTCACTGTTACCTAGCACGCCTAACCGCGGTAGAGGCCATAACTGAGTAAAACCCTGAGCACAGCCTAATGCTACCGCCTAAACACACATGCCTTAGTGGCAATGTGGCAAGAGCCGAGGAGAAAACTTACTAACGCTTGCACCAGTAAGGCCAGCGTGATTGTTGCTTTAACGGCATTAACGCCTCATTAACCCATTGCTTTTGCTTATGCAGCGATGATCATGAGTATCACCGATTAGTGGAGATGGCACGTATCTGTTAAGACCCCTCTTTTAAAGTCAAAGTTAATTATTTAGTGGAGATGATGAGACCCTGAGGTATATCGCTTCCGACTCGCGGAGATTGTTGATAGTGAGGTGGCTAGGCTACATAGCATGGTCATGGAGGGGTTGGGTAGGCTTAAGGTCGAGATTGGGGGTAAGTAAGGCTTTGATGTTGAGTTAGTTTTGACGTCTAGTTCTCCAGCTTGTGCATTGTTTACCTGTGAGCTCCATGAGCACCTCGCGGTTTGCCTACCTTCGTAATACGTCAAACGCGACCACAGCTTAGAACCTTCACAAACCCACACCCATGGCGACAAAACAAAAACCGAAATAAAGTTCATGGCGGCCCCGGTGGGATTCGAACCCACGACCTACGGCTCACTTCGCCCTCGTAAGCTTAGGAGGCCGCCGCTCTATCCTGGCTGAGCTACGGGGCCGATAATTTTGTTGGTCCAGTCCTTTTTAATCTTTTACTTCATTGTGTGGACCGAGGCTTCATTGATTATTCATGTTGTGGTTTCGGCCTCATTCACAATCCTTAATAATGCATTGTTGGCGCCCTCCATGAAGTGCCTCTTGATCCATGACTTCATTAATACAAATAATGGGTTAATGTTGACACTCCATTGGCTGATTATGGTGTTATTACTTATGTAATTAATTACGTAACCCCTTATTGGACCTTTTATGTAGTTTATTGTGACGCGTTTATTCTCGTTATCCACGAATATCCTAGCCATGCCTGTGTTATTGGGCCCTGGGAATGCGAATCTTATCTTGACTATGTAATTACTTCCATCATTACCGACCACGCTGATCTCCCGATGACCTCTCCAATACTTGGGCATATCCTCCACCTTACTCATGATCTTCCACACCCTATCCCCTAGTTCATTACGAAAGGTTTGCTTGACCGTAAACTCAAGACCTAATATCGACATTGATAACCATGAGACTTACTGATTTAAAAGTAGTTCTCGGTAAAGCCTGTCTACTTGTAGGTCGAAAGTTCTTCGAGGCTTTTACCCTTGCCTTCAACGCCTATTAGCACACCTGCTATTGCGCCGATTATCATTATTACCGCCATTAATGTAAAGGCTATCAGTGCTGCATACGGCAATGGCTTGAATGATACAAGTATGTATGGCATTACGAAGGCACCGATAATACCGCCTAGCCTACCGAGAGACACCGCCGTACCTACCGCGGCAGCCCTGAGCTGTGTTGGGAATACCTCAGGTATCATTACATAGAGTATGTCGGCAGCAGCATAAACGAAGAAGTACGTTAGAGCTAGCATACCTATTAACCCAGCCAGGTTTAAGGCCTTAATATAGTATAGATACGCCATGAGAAGACCGAGAAGACCGCCAACGGCATACGCTACCACAGCCATTGGTCTCCTACCAACCTTATCCGCCAGGTAGGGTATTACAAACGCACCAACCGCACCCAAGGCAGTCACTGGGACCAGGTATAGTGGTATTACCGTTGCTGGAACATGAAGTGATGTTAAAAATACAGGTATTAATGTAAAGGCTGTGTAGTAGGGCCATGTTTCCGAGAAGTTAAGGATCACAGCACTAATGGCCCTCCTTGGATAGAGCGTGAAGACCTTCTTGGCCACAGTCCAACCCCTGGGACTAGCAATAACCACATCCTCCGGTTGGGCTTGTGGTAACTCGGTGATGCCGAGTTGGTTCTTTACGAGATCCTCCACGGAACGAACAACCTGTTCAGCCTCGTTATACCTGCCCTTAGATAATAACCACCTGGGTGACTCGGGTATTGACCTCCTAATGAACCACACAAATACCGCTAAAATGGCACCAAGTAGAAAGGCAACCCTCCAACCAATACTTATTGGTAACCTCGATATTGCAAAGTAGGAAAGTAGTGAGGCGATTACTGTACCCACATCCCATCCAACTCCAACAATGAAGCCAAGCCACTTGCCCCTTTCCTTTGGGGGTACGAATTCCTGCAATGCCGAGTTAACTGCGCCGTACTCACCACCAATACCGACACCCGTTAGGAAGCGGAATACTGTTAGGCTTATGAAGCTGAATGATACTGCAGATAGTGCAGTGAATAAACCGTAAATGAGGATTGTTGTCATAAATAACCTCTTCCTACCAAGGACATCGGCTAGGACACCAAATAGCTCTGCACCAATGGCAGCACCAACCAGGAATAATACCAAACCTAGTGTGGACTCAATGGACGTTATCTTAAACACCTTAGCAACAACAGCCAATACACCACCATACAACGTGCTCTCAAGACCATCCAGGAAGTACGCCGCGGTCAGCACAAGGAGTACCTTGCGGTGAAATGGGGAGAAAGGAAGTCTATCCAACCTTGCAAGTAAATCAGTTTTGACTGTCTTTATGCTCGTACCGTCGCTATCCCCCGTCATATATAATTTGTTGTAATTATTGTTTTAAAGCATTAACATATTATGGAATAAATAGTCTACATAGTTAGGATCAATATATTAAAATTAAGTATGTTAAGTATATAATGCAGTTAAAATAATGATTACTGTTTAGATTCAACCTCCCTAGGTCTCCTCCTCTCTCGCTTCTCGCTAATTCTATTCCTTAATAAATTAACGTGAAAATCCAGTTCACCTATACCGAGCCTCTTACCAACGTCCTCACCATACTTAAGCAACTCCTCTGCATAGTCGAGATCAACGGATCTACCCCTGGCTATCAACTCCTGCGCGGTGTATACGATACATTCCACAAGCTTCTCCTTAAACTCAAGCACCTTCTCCTTATTACCCTCCTTCTCGGCAAGCTCAATCAACTTCTCCCATTTGCTACAGGGCTGTGCCGTACCCACCACCTCGATGAAGCTGTGGAGCAAAACATATTATTAAGAATTATGTCTCACCACTAGACTTGTCCTCAGCCTTACTGGCCTTGGATTGTTTAAGCTGCGACTCCCCTATTAACCGCCTAATCTTCCTTATTATCGCGATGTAATTATCAAATAGGCCAGCCTCCCTAGCCTCCTTCGTAACCTCATTAAACAACCTAACCCCATCATCCAACTTACCACTCCTAATTAATGCCTCAGCTGTCCTCAACTTCGTAATGACACCCCTAGCCTTACCCACGACATCCTCTGTGGACATCACCAACGCTCCCTACTCACCCTTAATAAGGTTTATTTAGCCAAGCCTTAATTCATCATGGTTAATGATCTCGTGATTGAGGTTTGGAGCGCTGAACTGTGATGATCGGTGGGAATGATTAATACTCATTAATCGTCTTATTCTTTGACTTGTACTCCTTGATTAATTGATCCGCCACATCACTTGGTACCCTAATCGTGTATATGTAATGCTTAAGCCTCGCCTTAAGCTTCACATAGTCCTTGTACCTCTTCACCCTAATCTCCTCAGCCGCATCCGCATATATCCGCCAAAGCTCCACTAGGAATACTTCCTTTGGCACGGCGTTGGTGCTAATCGGGATTTTTTAAGGATTTCTACGCAAATATTTATTTGACCCGTAGCTATGGTATTAATGCCATGATCAACACCGACGTCTTAATAATTGGTGGCGGACCAGCTGGATCATACTTAGCACGTTATCTTGTTAATAATGGGTTTAATGGCAATATCATGCTTATAGATAAGAAGTCCGTAATCTATTCGCCAATTATATGCGGCGAATTGTTACCGAGCGAGGAATTACTTAAGCCCTGGGTAGGTAATGAGCTTTACTCAGTGCTACTCACAACACTTAGAGAGACGCTTCGTAAAGACTTCGTAGTCAATGAGATAAGTGAATTGAGGATCATTATTAATGACCATGATGTTGGCACAATGCCCTTCAGAACCTACCTCATCGATAAGGCGGCATTGATAAGGCACGTTCTCGAGGATTCAATAAGTAAGGGAGCGAGTATTAGGTTCGGTGTAACTGCATTAAGGTGCACCAGCAAGAATGGCGGTTATGAATGCTTAGTTCATGATGGGCAGGGTGGTGAGTACGTAATACGCACAAGGGTGTTGGTTGGTGCTGATGCCTATCCATCAATTGTTGACAGAAGTCTTAATATAACACGTGGATTTGATGCCGATGACTTAATAATAGCCACGAGCAATAGGGCCCTTGGTGAGTATGACGAGAGGGAAGCAGTCATCATAATGGATCCAGGGCTAGCGCCCGGTGGCTTTGCCTGGATATTCCCAAGGGGTGATGGGTCGCATAATATTGGTATTGGCGTTAGGAATAATGTGGCCTGGGCAGGCAACGACCCACTCAAGTTCCATATGGCCTTCGTTAATAAGTACGGTTTGAGGCAGATTCGAAAATCCGTGCTCATGAAGACAATACCGGTGGGCGGCTTATTGAATAGGTACGGTTTAGGTAACGCCTACCTAATTGGCGATGCCGTGGGCTCGGTAATACCAACAAACGGTGCTGGCATCAACCCAGCAATGATTACTGCACACCTGCTCGGCGAGGCCCTAATTCGTGATGGGGATTACTCAGCGTCTATGAATAGGGTCTTTAGGCCTTTGATGGATAGGATGCTCCTCTTTAGGAGGATTGGTGATCCACTATTGATGAGCAGGGATGCCATGGAGAGGGCTATTAAATTGTCAAAAAGAGTGATTAGGGATTCTATCTACGAAGCGACGCTCTCCTCGATGAGGTCCAACACGCTCATAAAATTCTTGATTAGCCAGCCATTGATTAGATTATTATCCTTAACGCACATGTAGTATTTATAAGGGCATCAGGTTAGTTGTGTTTGAATTAAATGGCTGTATTAAACCCAAGTAAGTACATGGAGTTACTGCCGATCGAAGTCAGGAAAATGCTTACTAGAGTTATTGAAACACTCGATCACTCATTCGATGGCACATGGATGCCTGAAAGACTGTTGAATGCAACGTACCACTACATAAGGAATAGAGGTAAATTAATAAGACCCACACTCACCCTACTTGTGGCATACGCACTTGGCAATGGCTCATTCGAGAAATCAGTATTGCCGGCAGCCTCCGTGGAGCTGATCCACATAGCCTCACTCCTTCAGGATGATATAATGGATGAACAAAGGATAAGGAGGGGCGTGCAGACGCCCTATAGTTTATTCGGTTCACACACTACGATGCTGGCTAGCGACTTAATAATAGCTAAGGCTGTGGAGCTTGCCATAAAGAGCGGAGATAATGACATAGTATTTGAGCTACTTAACTCATCCGTTAAGTTGGCTGTGGGACAGAACCTCGAAATGGAACTTGGGGGTAAGGATCACGTAACACTTGATGACTACCTCAAGCTCATTTATTACAAGACTGCATCGCTAATAGAGTCATCAATGATCGTGGGAGCTTACTCAGCGGGTGTTAAGGATGACGATGTTGTACGTAAAATTAGGGATGTTGGCAGATTTGTAGGTCTCGCCTTCCAGATTAGGGATGATCTGATTGACTACCTAAATATTGACGTTAAGAACCCCACCTTAGTTGATGATGAGGTAAATATAGTGAAGATATTGAGCAGAAATAATGGCGACATCAATGCATCAATAAATACCGCCAGAAAACTCCTAAATGAGATGCTCGATAATGCTATTGATGTCATTAAGACTACGATAAATAGCGATATCCTTGTGAACTACATAAACCTGCTGAGGATTTAAAAAGCAATCAATTAGAAATTGTGGCGTAGTAAAGCATGTATTACACACGCAAAATAAACCATCCCTAAATTTAAGCCCTAGATAATGACATACTTGATGAGCGAGGTCTTTGTCATTGATGACGTACCGATAAGGTATGAAGACCTATTCAGGGCACCCGAGAGGGATGGAGCTGTTGTTTCAGTTAGGGTTCACAAGTCGGTCAAGGAATTACTGGTAAAACTCGCAGAGAGGGAGGGGTTGGATGGGGTTTCGGAACTCCTTAGGTACCTCGTGGCTGGGTACATAATGGGCAAGTATAAACTGATAAAGCCCGAACCAAAGGTCATAACACAACCAATATTCCTGAACGTAAACATAAACAAAAAGGCAATTGAGGAGCATGTGGATACGGCACAAATGGGATTGAAAATAGAGATTGACGAATTAATAAAGGAATCAATGGACGTGATAGATAAGGTAAAGAAGGGACTAATCAACCCAAGGGGCAATGAATACATAAGAAGACTAAGAAACAAAGCCGTAAAATACATGATCAAATCACTGAGATATGGCATGGAAGAGGAATACGAAAAACTAAAGGCAATACAAATAACACTAACAGCAATGATCGAAGAGTAATGAAACCCAACCACAATAACCAGCATAAACACCCAGTGAATTCAAGGACTACGAATACGACACCAAAGCCAAGTCAAAGGCAACGAAGGAGTAAGCATAACCCAATAGCTTATGTATAGGGTACTAATAAATCGCAACAAACCAAAAAACAAACAACCTCACTGCCGCACCATTTAGCTTAAAGTTCCACGTGAGGTTGACCACTATGTAAGCTAGATAGATCGTGCCTGGTACTCAAAGACCAAAATGCACTTCACTACCACTTGGTGACGATACCCGGCATTGATGTATCGATGATGCAGAATTTGCAATAAATGAATTTACTATTAACTCATTGTAATACTTATAACCTAAGATATGTTATCACGCCAAGCCTCAAACAATCAAAGTGACTAAGAAACAGGACGCACCTAACATATTACTAAGGAAAGCTGTATCAGAAATAAAAGAAACCACAATCAAGCCCTACACCTACGGAGAAAAGCATAAATAACGGTGAAGACAATTACCACAAGCCGGGGTGGCCGAGCCAGGTCCAAGGCGCAGGACTTGAGATTGAAAGACAAGCAATCCTGTCCCCGCAAGGGGGCCCGGGTTCAAATCCCGGCCCCGGCACCAGTCACCATTAAGTTTATATTTGCATTGCGTTGTGTTGGATAATAATGTCTCGGGATGTGGGTGTTGATTTGTATGAGGTTGATTTGTACGTTAAATTTAGGGAGTTGTTGTATAGTGGGGTTGTGAGGATTCACGTTAGGTCTGGTGGGGATTTGCTTCTTAATGCCGTTGATTTGAGCATAGGGTCTGTTAGGGTTAATGACATAGTTGTTGATTATAATTATGATGGTAGGGTTTTGAGGGTTAGGGGGCCTGTTGATGGTGTTGTTGAGGTGCGGTTTGAGGGTAAAGTTCCGGATAGGTTGTTGGGTATCTATAGGGCTCCATATCCTGGTGGGTATATAGTGACCACCCAATTTGAACCGACCGGTGCCAGGTACTTCATACCATGCATTGATAACCCAACTGCCAAGGCTAGGTTCAGGGTTAGGGTTTGGGTTGATGGGGATTACGACGTACTATTTAACACACCACCAACTAGGGTGTACTGGGACGGAGGTTGGAAGGTCTTTGAGTTCGCCGAGACTCCGAGGATGTCTACCTACCTGCTCTACCTTGGTATTGGTAAATTCTTTGAGCTCAGGGATAGGGTTGGCAATGTCGATGTTGTTTTTACCACACCGTTGAGGGATAGGGTTAATGATGGTGCCTTTGCCCTTGACGTGGCTAAGAGGGTCCTTAACTTCTACAGCGATTACTTTGGTATACCCTACACGCTACCTAAGCTTCACCTAATCCACGTGCCTGAGTTTGCGGCTGGGGCTATGGAGAATTGGGGCGCCATAACCTTTAGGGAGACGGCAATATTGGTTGGTAAGGGCAGTACTGAGTTGACTAGGAGGCGTGTTGCTGAGGTTGTGGCTCATGAGATCGCCCACCAATGGTTTGGTGACCTGGTTACCATGAGGTGGTGGGATGACCTCTGGCTCAATGAATCATTTGCAACATTCATGAGTTATAAGGCGTTGGACAGATTATTCCCAGATTGGGGTGTTTGGTATCGGTTTCTTGCCGATGAAACCACAGGATCAATGCTCAGGGATTCATTGATGAGTACACACCCTGTCCATGTGCCTATAAGGAGTGAGGAGGAGGCTTTCGAAATATTTGACGATATTAGTTATGGTAAGGGTGCATCGCTACTGAGGATGCTCGAGGGCTATGTGGGTGAGGAGGACTTCAGGAGGGGCCTTGGCAATTATCTGAGGAGGTTCTCCTACTCAAATGCCAGTGAGGATGATCTTTGGAGGAGTATTGAGGAGGTTAGTGGTAAGCCTGTCATGAGGGTTATGAAGGCTTGGGTTGACAAGCCTGGGCATCCGGTCATCACTGTTGAGAGGCGTGGTGATGGGGTTGGGTTGAGGCAGTACAGGTTTTTACTTAATGGTAACGTTAGTGATTCTTGGCCGGTACCCATAGTCTATAGGGTCGATGGTGAGGTCAGGAGGGCGTTGATGGAGGGTGATTCCACAGTGCTCAATGAATCGCAACCCATGTTTCTTAATGTTGATGGTGTCGGTTATTACCATGTCAATTATGGTAATGACTTCTCAACGGCGTTGAGCAACACAATTAATCATTTCGAGAGGTGGAGCGTGATTAATGATGCGTACCTACACCTACTTCAGGGATCCATCAGCCTTAGTGAATACCTCAGCCTTATTCGTTCATTGGCAAACACCGTTAATTACCTATTGACGTCTACGATAACCATGCAGTTAGGCACACTCTACTCAATAAGTCCTAACGCTGTTAAGGACGCGTTTATTGAGTACCTTAGGGCTCAGAGTAAAGGGCTAGAGGGGTTGGTTGGTTTGGATGACGTTAGGGAACTTGTGTTGGCTAGACGCGCACTGGTTGATGAGATCTTCGCAAGATCCATAGCCGACGAAATTACTAATTATACAAACCTTGAGCCCATAATGAGGCGTGCTGTTGCCAATGCATATGCTGTTGTCGGTGATAGGCCCTTCGATGTACTTAAGTCTGTGTATAGGGCGGTGAGCACTGATGAGGATAGGGTTAGAGTGTTGTCGGCGATGCTCAGTACACCGAGAGTTGAGGAGTACGCAAAGGTCCTTGACTTCCTGACCTCGGGTGAGGTTAAGAGGCAGGATATCCAGTTATTTATTGTTGGTGCGGGTAATCCGTACGTTAGGGATTTGAACATTAAGTGGTTGATAAGCAACTACAAACTCTTCATTGAAGCTTATGGAGATCCGGGAGTTTTATCGAGAGTGTTTACGTACGCGATTCCCATGATTGGTATTGGGCATGAGAGAGAGGTTGAGGACTTCCTGAGAAGCCTTAACATACCTGGCGTTGGTATGGGCGTTGAAGCAGGCCTGGAACTGCTAAGGGTATACTCGAGGGTCGCCAATTCGCTTGGTCAGTAATGCTTATTTTAATTAATGACCTCAAGTTTTTCAGCATGTCTGCACAGGAATTCATTCAGTTACTCAAGAAACTCTCGGAAGCGTTTGGACCATCAGGGTTCGAGGATGAGGTTAGAGACTTGGTAATTGATGAATTGAATCCGTACGTTGATGAGTTATTCATTGATAGGTGGGGTAATGTTATCGGTATCAAGTACGGTAAACAAAGAGACCTCAAAGCCATGGTCGCCGCCCACATGGATGAAATTGGGTTGCTAATTGATAACATTGATAAGAACGGATTCCTGAGGTTTAGGGCTATTGGTGGTTGGAACGAGGTCACGTTAGTTGGGCAGAGGGTCATTATTAAGGCATCAAATGGTAAGAAGGTCAAGGGCGTCATTGGGAGTAAACCTCCTCACGTGACACCACCTGGTAAGGAGAGGGAGGCCCCTGAGCTTAAGGATTTATTCATCGATGTCGGTGCATCGAGCGACGAGGAGGTTAGGAAGTTGGGTATTAACGTAGGTTCTGTTGCGGTGCTTGATAGGGAGTTCGAGGTACTCAATGAGAATGTGGTGACCGGTAAAGCCTTTGATGATAGGGTTGGCCTTGCGGTGATGCTTTGGGCAGCTAGGCAGTTGAGGGAGACCGAGGTCACTACTTATTTCGTTGCCACGGTTCAGGAGGAGGTTGGTTTGAGGGGTGCCCAGGTGGCTGCTGATAGGGTATATCCCGATTTAGCGATTGCCCTGGATACGACAATAGCGGCTGACGTACCTGGTGTTGGTGAGAGGGAGTATGTTACGAGGATTGGTAAGGGACCGGCTATAAAGGTTATGGATGGTGGCAGGGGCAACGTGTTTATTGCCCATCCCAAGCTAACGGGTTTCCTTGTTTCGGCCGCTGAGGAGCTGAAGATACCGTACCAGCTCGAGGTGTTGATTGGAGGAACCACTGATGCCTTGGGCATTGCCTTTAGGAGGGACGGTATACCTGCAACCACGATCTCCATACCAACCAGGTATGTGCATAGTCCCGTGGAATTGCTTAACATAAATGATGCCTTAAACGCCGCCAGGTTACTCGCTGAGACGCTGTCGAGGATTAATGAGGCTTTTATTAAGGAGATTAGGGAGAAGTCGGTGAAGGCACTTACGGCTTAGGTAACCTAGTCACAATCTCCACTGCCTTATTAATTAATTCCTCAACCCTACCCATGCTCAGGGCTTCACTGTATATCCTAAGTTTTGGCTCAGTACCACTACCCCTAATCAGTAGCCAGGAGCCATCGTCATACACGACCTTGACGCCATCGATCGTGATGAGTCTTGGATTGGGACCGAGCGCACTGAATGCGTTGGCTAATGCTTCCCTATTCTCGTTAACGAACATCTTGGAGTTCCTCATATCAATATCAACCCTCTTGAAATACGCCCTACCATACTTGCCCCTCACATCGTCGATGAGGCCCGTTAAGTCACCGTACTCGGAGGCCATGGCTATTATTAGCGATGCCGTGTATATACCGTCCTTGTCAGGTATGTGCCATGAGTAAACAAGTCCACCACTCTCCTCACCACCCATGTCAACCTCACCGTTGAGTATAGCCCTCGCGACGTACTTAACACCGACGGGAACCTCAACAACCTTGAAGCCATACTTAGCCGCTATCCTATCGAGTATGTGCGTTGTCGATACCGTCCTAGCAATACCCTTCTTGATAATGGATGCTGATGCAAGCCTCTCAACAACTATTGGTAATATATCATTGGCGCTTAAGTACCCGTGCCTCTGGTCCACCAGTGCTATCCTATCTGAATCGCCGTCATGTGAAATGCCAACCTCGTATTTACCGCCCGTCACCTCCTGGATCAGCTCGGGTATGTTCTGGGGCTCTGGGTTTGGATCCCTACCTCCGAAGCTTGGGTCGTAATTACTGTGTATTTCGACAACGTCCATACCAAGTCTCTTCAATATCTCGCTCGTGTAGCCTATCGATGTTGCGTATATCGGATCAACGATCACCTTAAACCTCCTCCTTGGCTTGAACATTTTCGTGACGCTGTCAATAACGTAATTTATGTATTCGGGAGCTGGGTCAACTGTTGGTGCAGGCCTTAACTCAAGATCTCTGACGCTCCTGGCTATATCGTTTGTCTCTTCTTGGTATGTTTTTTCTATTTGGTTTGTGTCTTCTTCCTGGGCTGGTGCCCCTATTCGGCTTATTACCTTGAAGCCATTGTAAATGGGCGGATTATGACTAGCCGTGATCTGAATAATCAAATCAAAACCAAAACGAAAACCAAACCAAGCAACAACAGGAGTCGGGGTAGGTCTGTTAACCATGATAACGTCGATGCCGTGATTAAGAGCCACACTGGTGACTATCCTGGCAAAGTCCTGTGATTTCCTCCTGGCATCAAAACCAACCAACAAACGCCTCAACCCATACCTACGAGACCAATACCTAATTGTCGACTCGGCCAGGGTGGCGACAAGGTATTCCGTAAAATCCTCATCAATAACGCCACGAACACCATCAGTACCAAAATGGAATTCCAACTTGCTCATCATGGTTTGATAAATTGATGCTTTTTATTTATTGCCCAATAATCCTCCTTATCAAATCCATCCAGGCCATCATCACAACACTCTCATCATACATTAGAGCCCTCTCCCTAGCCCTAACTCTCATATGCTCTGGGTAACCATCGTGCCAAAGCTTGATTGCCATATTAACTAAATCTTCAGGCGTATCCACCAACCAACCCGTCTCATTGTTTATAACAGTCTTCCCAGGACCCTGCTTATTGTACGTAAGCACCGGCGTTCCACACGCCATGGATTCCACAGGGACATAACCGAATGGCTCATGAATGAATGGGAACACCGTGAACCTGGCATTTGCGTATAGCTTGGTTAGTTCGTCATCGCTAACCCGACCTCTATAGTCAATATTGCTATGTTTAGTGAACCACCTAGGCATCCAGGCAACCTTGGAGCCGAAGGCAACGATTTTAATGCCGTGATCGGCAATTCTCCTTAACACGTTGAATTGAGTCTCCTTGCCCACGTATGTTAAGACATAGTCATTACTTGGGTTGGTTACGGGCTTGAAGAAGGAAGTATCTATTGGTGGGTTTATAATACCGTGCACCTGGGCACCCCTTCTCATTACCATCTCCGCAGAATACTTCGAATTCGCTACCACAAACGTCGAACTCGATAGAGCCTCGTGGTAGTTGGCATCGGCTCTCTTGATTATCGGTAACGAAAGCCTGTAAGCCACCCTATAGTGCCTAGGGAATTCTCTCACTAGATCACTTAGTAGGTCACGTACATAGCCCTGTGCATAGAATATTGTGGATTTTATGTGGAGCTCAAATGATAAGTTTATACTCATGCAATCGCCCAAGTCAATATCGTGAATCTTGAATAGCGCATTCCTCATCCAAAGCCATAGGTGCCCTAATCCGCCACCGATAGGTGGTTTGAGACCTAGCTCCTTAACCCTAAACCCGGCATTTACGAACTCGGTCTCAACCTGTGGTTCTACATACGGCGCTATCAATTCTACAATAAAACCCACATCAACTAGGTGTTTACCTAATAGGTAGGCAACCCTTATTGGTCCAGTTATCCCATCAACACCATCTGTTATTATTAAGACGCATTTTCTCATAATTAACATGACCTAGAGGTCAACTCCATTGTCTGTGTATAGCTTCACCAGCCTTAGGTAGGCGATGTAGTTATTCCTTATGTACTCCCTATCCTCCTCCGTCGCCTGCCTAATAACCTTGGCAGGAACACCAACCGCTATGCTGTTTGGCGGTATCCTGGTTCCCTGGGTAACAACCGCACCCGCGCCAATTATGCTCCCACTACCAACAACGGCGCCATTGAGTATTATGGCACCCATACCCACTATCACCTCATCCTCTATGGTGGCCCCATGCACAATAGCCCTATGCCCAATGGTCACACCACGACCAATCCTAACAGGAAAACCAGCGTCCGTGTGTATGACAGTTCCATCCTGCACATTCGAGTCCTTATCAATGAACACGGAGTCCTCATCACCCCTGACCACGACGAAAGGCCATAGGCTCACATTATCGCCGATAGTTACATCACCAATCACATAAGCCGTGCTTGCAATGAAGACGCCCCTACCAATCCTCGGGACCTTATTACCTAGGCTTATCACAGGCATTGATAACCCTGAAGCAAAGCCTTATAAAAACATTAGGATTCTAGTCATGTGTCATCACAAGTAACGTTCGACGTAAAGATCAAAACCATACCCAGAGACCCAAGGAACACGCTCGTGATGGCATGCCCCGAACCAAGCCTAGCCTCGATAGTTAGCATCGAATACCTAGTTGAAGTTCTAAAGATGGAGGAGATCGGCTCAATAAAGCCTAGGAACCTTGTGCCAGTGATTACAGTAATAAATGGCGCGGCCAAACTCCCCTACCTACTGTTTTACGATAAGGACCACGCCCTAGTGGTCATTAGGCAGCACGTACCAGTAACACCGGGCACCTATAGGCAATTCGTGAATAAGGTGCTCGATTGGACCGAAGACAATGGAATTAACAGGGTTGCATGCCTAACATCAACATCACTACTCGGCGAGAAGGAATTAGATACGGTGTACTTCGTGAGCGAGGAGGCACATGTGGATGAGTACAAAAGCCTCGGCTTTGAGCCGCTGAAGGAAGCCACGATAACAGGTATTGAAGCCGTATTCCTCGATGCCGTGTTGTCGAGGAACATAAACGGCGTCCTATTGCTAGCCGAGTCCAAGGTCTTAACAACAATAAATAGGTTGTTAATGAGTGGTAAGATTGCCAATCATAAGGACCTACTCGCAATACTTAACCAGACGGTTGGTCAATACGGACCTGACGTAACAGCAGCACTAAAGCTGGTTAAGGCGATTAGTAAATTGATCAATGCCGAGATCCCAATTGACCAATTAGCTGAGCACGCAAATAAGTACGCATTTCTCATAGATAAGAACCTCGAGGAGTACATGAAGCCACAAAAGGAGGAGATGCCTGTCTTCTACTAACGATAGGACGCGGGGATGCGGAGAAATGGAGCAAACTGGCGGTTAATCACCTTAGGGTCGCCACAGCGTACCTAAGGGCCTTCCTATTCAACCACACGGCTAGCATTGTCATTGGGACTAGGCTAATCTTAACGGTTAGTTGGGATAGCATCAGTAACCATATGTTGGGGACCACGCCGTAGAAGGCTATTGGTATGAAGACCAGGGTGTCTATGGTCATGGCAACAGGGTCCGAGTACCCAACCCTCCTCAAAACACCACCACCCAACCTGGAAACTAAAAATACATCATATGTTTCGGAGACTATGAAGGCTGTTATTGAGGCTATGGCAATCCTGGCGCTAACGCCCATTATAGCTGCAAAGGGCGCCTGCAATGACTCCCAGAACTGGGCCGGTGGGTAATTAATCACTAGGTAATTAATGAGGAACACCAGGGCTTGTAGATAGGCGGCTATCCTAACGACCCAATAACCAATACCCCTACCGTACCTGAGGGTTAGGAAGTCAAGCACAGAAACACTGGCGCTGTATGTAATCACGCCCATTGGCACCACCAACGGACCCACGTAGGCCCCTATTTTACTAGCCATGTACTGGCTTATGGTTAGCAGTAGTATATAATCCATGGCGCCAACAGGTAACAACAACTCCTCACTGCCAAGTCTATGCACAAGCCATAATATACCAGCGGCTGCTATGTACACCATGAAGGCCATGCCGTACAGGATAGGCAGGCTATACATGGAGTACCAGGTCATTGCAGGAAATCAGGATATACCTGCTTATAAATCCTCCGCCTCAACTATAAAAATGATATCCTAATTTTACACTTTAAGATAGCATCTTATCGAGGATACCACTCTTAACACCCTACCGTAACTCATGGGCTATCCTCTCGCCCATATCCATGGGCTTATCGAAGTAGAGCACGGAGTATGGGCTACCAACGCCCATGTAGACGTTAGTACCCCCACCTATCCTAGGCGCTACGTCGTAAACCACAATGGCGAGATTGATAAGTCCATATAAGCCAGGTGTGATTGTGGCGCCTGAGTCCAAGGCTGTGTCGCTTGCCTACTCACTATCGAGGGAACTGGGAATTAACCGCTTTGTTGTGGTGCGTAAGTCCGTGAAGGCTTACATGGGTGATTACGTAAAGGTTAGTGTGAATTCAATAACGACCAGGGAAACCCAATACTTAGTCCTCGACCCAAACTCTGCTAATTACTTAAGGAATAAAGATGTATGCCTCGTGGATGATGTGGTCTCCACAGGTAGTACGATGAGGGGTATGGAGGAGTTGATGAACAAGGTAGGTGCAAACATTGTCTGTAGGGCGGCGATTTGGATTGAAGGTCCCTGGGTCAATGATAATTACGTGATGCACCTTGGCGAGCTCCCGATCTTTGTGGAGGGGATTAATTAGTGGGTTTCGGTTGATTCCGATTTTGGCGTTTTAGGTACCGTATACGGCTTGGTGCCCCTCCAGAACTCATCCTCGACCTCCGTGGGTAGGTCGTACTCGACGGGATCCCTGACACCGTTTATTTTGAAGGCCCATCTTCGCATATAGCAGGGGCCGCACCGACCACAGTGCTTCGGCCCCTTATCGTAGCAGCTCCAGGTTAGGTGCAGTGGTGCGCCGACCTCAAGCCCCAGCCTCACTATCTCGTGCTTCACGAAGTGTCCGACGGGCATTAATAACTCGACATGTTTGTTCGGGCCTACGGCGTAGGGCAGGACCTTATTTAGTAATCGTATGAACTCCATCTCGTTATCGGGGTACGCACCACTCTCCTCAAGGTTTATGCCGGTGGCTATGTAATCATACCCATACGCCTCGGCTATGGCTGTTGCCAAGGCTATGAACATGAAATTTCTCGCTGGCACCCACTCGTGGGCAAACTCAGCACCCTCCCTACCCTCATCAACCCTGTTTATCTCGCCATCACCAAGGAGTGGTGAGTGCCTAACCACCCTGAAGAAGTCCATGTTGACCTCGATCAACGGTACATTGAGGAACTTGGCTATCTCCTTAACCGCCCTATCCTCCGGACCCTCGGCTATGTGGCCATAGTTGAAGTGTAGTAGCGCGACTTCGTAACCCTGCTTTAGCAGGTATGTGGCGGCTGTCGTGGAGTCGAGACCGCCGCTGGCTATGACTAGGACCTTCTTCTTCGTTTTCTTAGTTTCATCCCTCAACGTAATCTCCCTCCAGCCACCATTAACGTCAACCTCGACCGCGCTGTACGGCTCAACCCTCCTAATAACGGGTAATTCCCAGACGGGCTTGTCCCAATCATCGACCAGGTAATCATCGAGACTTGCGAAGAACATGGCATTCAATTCTCTATACCACGCAAGGTACAGCGGCTTAAAATTAACGGCCAACCAGAGCTTACCCGGCCTCTTCCTGTCTGCTATAGCAAGGGCGTAACTACCGACCACGTACCTCACCAAAACGTCCCTAAGGCCCTCGAGCGACCCATCCCAAAGCTTCTCGAGTAGGGGTGGTAGGATGGCCGTGTCTATCCTTGACCTTCGCCTCAGCTCGAACCTGATCTCCAGGTCCTTATCATTAGCTATTGTGCCGTTGTGCGCCACGATTATGCGCTCACCAATCATGGGTTGTATATCATCGGGCGTCTTCACCTGGACGTACTCCGTAGTCGGTTCCGCCCTATTATTGAAGATCACAGCCACAGTGTCGGCATCAACTATCTTTGAGATCCTCTTCAGGGCATCGCTTGGCCTACCCCTCTCCTTAAATACCGTGATTGAACCGTCACGCTTAACCGAGACGACACCAAAGCTGTCCCTACCCCTCTCCTCGCCCTTAATAATCACCATCCTGAGCACCTCCTCAATCTTCTGCGCCCTCTCCTCACTTAACTCACCGAATATCAATACACCACCTATTGTACACACAAGCGCACGTCCAGGGGCAGGTTATTAAACCTGACCTAAGTTGGTTGCTAAACGTTCAATAAATCTTAACTTCTCTAGGCAGTGGGTTATGTTGCTTATGACCGACATCCAGAAAAACAGGATATCACTGAAATTAACTATGAAGAAGTGCCACTTGAGTGGTCGAGGCATATGAAGATCGTTGAAATATTTAGGTCAAGACAAGGTGAAGGTCCAAATGCAGGTAAAGAGACAGTGTTTCTGCGCCTAGCTCTTTGTAATTTACGTTGTGTTTGGTGTAATACTAAGTATTCCTGGCGTGGTGGCGTTGATATGAGTGTTTATGATGTTTGCTCAAGGCTTATGAGTATTGGTAACGAGGTTAGGCACCTGGTTATTACAGGTGGTGAACCGTTGCTCTGGCTCGATGAATTAATGCCGTTATTAAGGATGATTAAGAGCCTTGGTTGGTATGTTGAGGTTGAGACGAACGGTACGATACCACCAAATGGGCTTGTTAATTACGTAGATGAGTTCAATGTATCGCCAAAGCTCTCGAACTCTGGGCTACCAATGAGGGTTCGAATTAATGAGTTAGCGGTTAGGGAGTTCGTGATTAGTGGTAAGGCCGTGTTTAAGTTCGTGATTGAGAACCAGAAAGATGGAGAGAAAGTGCTGTGGTTCATTAATAAATTTAGCATACCCAGGGATAGGATTTACCTAATGTCGCAATGCACCTCACGTGATGAATGCATACGTAAGGATGAGGAAATCATGAAACCCATGGCGTCCAGGCTCGGTACTATGTTCACGCCGAGACTTCACATAATTCAGGGGTTTAAGTAATAGGGCGTTAATTAGGATAATGCACCACCTTAGGTGTCACGCCCCACGTATAGAGTATATCCTATCATCACCCGGGCCGCAGTAGATTACCGCGGGCTCGGGCTCGATGCGCTCACCAGTGACTGGGTCTGTTGTGTGCGCCTCAAATAATTCCTTGGCTGTTAATTGCCTGTACGTGATCCTACCCTCACTCATGCTAACCACGTAGCCCCTCAACTCCTTCACCGGTAGCCCTGTGAGCTCGTCAACCTCCTTCCTGAAGGACCTCAGGATAATACTCAACACACCATTGGACCTTAGGGACTCCACAAACCACCCATAGAACTCGGGCCATAGGTGTGGGTTAGCCCCATAAACAAACTCGCTTGGTCCTACCCTCGTTATATCCCACTTAATTGCCTCCAAATCACCGGCTTTTTCCAATCCCATACCCATGGCTATTATGACTCCATCATCGAGCCCCCTCCAGGTGCTTGGTC
>Ga0081529_112821_pt1 | contig 38335 bp, 36 predicted proteins | sample EchGeymetagenome_FD_71012 | JGI IMG/M metagenome (GOLD analysis project Ga0081529, IMG submission 71012) | Ferrous microbial mat and aquatic microbial communities from Echinus Geyser, Yellowstone National Park, USA - transect B T=78-80 C v2... ...
CCTGCGTTTAATTGTGCTAATGCTATTGGTATTGAAAAGCCGCTTTCACCACTGTATGTTGCAGTTAGTGGTGCAAACGATGAAGACCATGAAGATATTTTATTGTAGCTTACGCCAGGTGCTGTGTATGTTAATGATGGCCCTACATACTCTAGTGATGCAAGGGCTACTGAGTTTGTTCCTATGTTTGCAGTATTTGCTGCTTCATATACTATTACATTTACTCCTGGGTATGGGAATGGATAGCTTAGCTGTATGTTTGTTATGTTGCTAAAGAGCTGTGATGAAGTTGCAGATATCGAGGTAGTTGATGATGGTAAGCTTGTAAACTGAACCTGTGTTGATGCTGGAGCGCCATTTAGGTAACCGCTAATTGTTACTATAAGAGGTGTTCCTGAACTTGCTACATGTCCATAATATAATGGATTTACTCCGTGATTGTATAATACTACATCTACTCCTGCTGTTGATGGGTTTAAGCCTGCTGTATTTGCTACCGTTGCATACTGATTCAATTTATATGTATCAAGGTTGTATAGCAATGTGCTTGTTGCTGTTGATTTGCCAGATATGGTAAATGCTGTTGGTATAGAGCTTGTGACTGTGAAGAGGTTTGCTGGTTCTGTTATAGCTGTTTCATTTCCTGCTGGAACATTGCCGCCAGATGATACAAATGCGACCCCATCCCATGTAGCTAGTAGTACTGGTGAGCTTGATACTGGGTTTGCGTATGTGAAGCTTGAGCTTGAGCTTGTTGAGAAGGTTAACGCATCGTAGTTGCTATTGCCTGCGCTTGGTGTTCCAAGCGAGTCACCTACAAATGTTACCTTCCATACTGCAGGGTTTGTTATGAATGTCATGCTCTGTCCAGGTGTTAATGTGTGGTAGTTTGAGTTTGTTCCAGCAGAGGTGTTGCCATAGATTACTATGCCCTCAAGCTCTGCATTAATTGCATTTGTGCCCCATGCACCAGTACTACTCTGGTTTGTTGTCCATCTAAGTGCGACATTCCACGTTGGGTTTGCAGAATTAAGTGGAGCGTTGTTTGTTAAATTCAGTATATTTGAGAAGAGCTGCATCTTAGCCCACTTCTGGCTTGCATATAGACCTGGGAATGTCTGGCTAACGTATAGATATATTGGTGTGCCAGATACATTGAATTCCATTGTTGATCCTGGTGGTATTGCTGTCTGGTTATACATTATTCCATTCTTATATACAGCAACGTCTGCTTGGCTTATGCCTGCGCTATTAGGATATGAAAGGTCAAGCAGCTTTACTGTGAATGGACCACTTGTTAGGTTCTGGCCTACGAAGACTGTAGTTAAAGGAGTCATTGACTGTGCAAGCTGCAGTTTACCACCAACTACGAATTGTGATGAAGTAGGAGCCGTTAAACTTGTTAAGCTACTAGGAGTATAGTTGTATATTGTCCAGTTCTCTCCAAGGAATGTTATCTGTGCGTGGTTTATTGCGCCGTTCTTCCACACTGGAATTGGTGTGCTGTATGTTATCTGGTATGCGCCGTTTGCATCGAGCAATGCAAAGTTGTTTATTGCCTGGTCATATACTGGGAAGCCTGTTATATATAGTTCTTCTTGTGATGAAAGGCTTGGAATGTATGCGTTTGTCAATCCTATCATGTTGTCATAAGTCGTGCCAGGATAGGTAAAGCTGTTGAACTGTACACCACCACCATTTGTGCTTGCTTGTACCTGAGTAGGTACAGCTGCAGGTGTGCCAGTGTAAGGGCTTATTGCTGTGTTACTTGTTGAAACTGGCTGTGGATATTCATCGTATGCGTATGTTGTGCCTTGCTGCAACTTCTTTGTAAATCCAAGGTTGCCTGTTGAGAATACACCGCCGTTGAGCACTGAGCCAATCAAAGCACTTATCTCATAGCTGCCTGATGGTGCTACCAAGCCGCGTACGCCAAGATAAACTTGCTTGTTTGTTAATGTGCATGTTGGTGTTGTGACGCTGCATGTCAATGCACCCGCGCCGTTTACTGTTGCTGTTACAGGCGTTGATGTGTATGCCAAGTTTCCTATTACTGCAGCGATGTTTGCTGCAACAACTCCATCACTTGGCTTTGCCTGTGAACCAACAACGATCTGTACTACTGGTTGGCCAGCGCTGTTTATTATTGGTATGTTGCTAAAACTGACAGATCCTGCCAAGGCAAGACCTACCAGCAAACTAGCTGCCACAGCAGCTATCCTCTTTGCGTTTAGGCTTTTCATACTATCACTTAAAACATTTTTTTGTGATAATTCATTAAGATATAGTATTTAAATACCTTATGTTTTATTTAACTTTTAATTTATAAATTAAATCTTAAATTTCGTCAAATGTTATACCTGACTTCTTTTATTCACGCATCGGTTCGACGAAATGCTATTTTTTGCAATTTACTGCTTTTCATTACCTTTCATTTCCTATCTTTCGTTTCCCACTTAAGCGCTTCCTTTTTTCTAGCTCACCCTTTGCTATTTTTGCTATATTAAGTTTAAGCTTTTTAAGTTTAAGCTTTCAACACTTTTGTGAACAAAGATAAAGGAATATTTTTAAACAAGATTGCAAATTTTATAAAATATGGGCAAACTAAAGGACATGCAAATAGATGCCTCTGTAGCCTTCGAAGTAAATAAAAAATATTATGAAAATAATGATGAAATACCTTTTCTAACACAGGCGAAGGATAATCCAAGGTATGTTGAGGCGCTTACCTTTTTTCTATATAAAATATTTGCAAGCAATCGCAAGGATAGAACAATAAGGGTTGTGGAGCTAGGCGCTAGAGGAATATATTTTGAAGAGAAGGTTTACTCAAATATAAAAAATTTAGATATAATAAACAACACAAATATTGCAGAAAATATAGAATACAAAATAGTGGATATTTCTCCTGTTGCCATACAGGCAGCACGTGAAGAGTATAAGAATAAAAGCCATAACCTCTTTACAACAGAATTCTATGTGGCAGATGTGCTTAACAAGGAAGAGTTAAGTAGCGTTGGTGGCAATAATTATATTGTAATATTGAATGAACTTATAGATGATCTGCCACAAATGGTTGTAACGAGAAAGGGCGATGCCTACTACGAGGTTCTATATAAACCAGTATTAGATTTAAACTATGGGCAGATTCGACTTGCAAGAAATGGCCTTAGAAAGCTTAGCGATGAAGAGGCTAAGATGTTTGCTGATTATGAAGGCATGCTTAGCTATGGCAAGCTGGCTGAAGGCTATGCCATAACCTTCTCTCCCGTGCTCGATAAGCTAATAGAAAATATAAGCATGCTTCTCTCTTTTAAAGGCAAGATCTTTATTCATGACTACTTTATAGACCGCCCTATACCTCTAAAGTTTGCACATACCATAAGGCGCATCTATGGCTATTTAAGGCCTGAAGCGCTTTATTACAACATTGAAAATAGCAAGGTGCAGATAACCGCTGACGTTAACCTGCCACAGCTTGCTATCGCTCTTAAGCAAAAAGGCTTTGATGCTCAGGCAATACCGCATAGGTTCTTTATAAATGAGCATATTTGGATAAAGGAGTTATCATGGTCTGAGATCGCAGCATCGCTTAATGCTACACCCAAAGAGGAAAAGAGAATGCTCCTTGAAAGGATAAGCAAGCATATTCCAGTTAATACAAATGCGCCTAATATCAACAGGGAGCTTTTCGAAGCATTAAAAAGTGTTTTCAGAAAGATTGAGCTACAAGGCCAGCATTTCTATGCGCCTGATGTTGATTGTAGAATAGATATAATAGAAGATAAAGATAAAAGAAATATATTAAATGAACTATACAAACTTTGCAGGGAGAACTATCCTATTATAAGTCAATACGCAGATGTTTATGCTTCTCGCAGAAAATAAGGCTTTATTTTAAGAAAGTATTTTAAATGATAATTCTGAATTAATCTTTAGTGATGCTTTGGAAGAATCATTCATTGCAAAGATTGCACACAGGCTAATAAAGAAGCACATAGCTGGCAATACGATGAGCTCTGCGATTAAGAAGGCTAAGCAGCTTAATGCAAAAGGTTTGCTTGCATCTATAACCTTTCTTAGTGACGTGCCGAAAAATATTGCAAAGAGCAATTATATAACAGCGACATACCTACAGCTTATCCGTGAGCTATCAAGGCTAGGCTTAAAGGCAAACGTTCATGTGCCAATTGAGCAGCTAGGGAGCAACTTACCAAACAATAATGCTATTGAGAATGCAAAAAGGCTAATAGAGTTTGGCAATAGATATGGTATATTTTTATGGTTCGAAGGCGGCGATAAAGAGCTCGGCACAATAAGCAAGGTTGCACATGAAAAGGGGGTTGGCATAGCTTTCAAAAATGCGGAGAGCGCATTAGGCTATTTTAAGAAAGAAAGGCTCAGCGTGCTAAAGGTTATATGCTCAGGAAAGAAGGGGGAAGCGGAGAAGGAGGAGAAAACAATAAAGGAGCTCAGCGGCAAGGCTAAGGTTGTTGTGCTTGCACAGAATGAAGCTTTTGCAGAAAGGCTTATAAAGAGCAGGGGCAATGGCTACAAAAATTCTTTAATCTTTGAATTTCAATTAGGTTATAGTGAGAAGAAGATGAGCAAATGGCTCAAGAGAGGTGCTTCGATAAGTGTTTTTATACCGTTCGGAAGAGACTGGATAAATTATATTATAAACAATATGCCTTCAGGCTACATGCAAAGCATAGCCAAGAATCTATTGGCTGAAAAGAGTGAGGGAAATGAAAAAAGGTGATGCTGAGGAAAAGGAGGCGAAGGATAAAGGCGAGAAGGAAAGGGAAAAGGTAGAAAAAGAAGTTGACTTGGTAACAGGCGCAAATGGAAAGCTTGGCAAGGAGCTTGTAAAATCACTTCTCAAGAAGGGCGATATTGTAAGGGCGCTCGTTAGATCAAAAGAGAGTATAGTAGAGCTCCCGCCCGGTGTTGTTCCTTATATTGGCGATATAACGCATCAGAAGGTGCTAGACAGTGCATGCAATGGTGTTGATAATGTTTACCATCTTGCCGCAGCTGTAAGCGAATACAGATATAAAACAGAGGAGCTTATACATATAAATGTTGAGGGAACTAGAAATGTGCTTGATGCGGCTGAGAAGTGCGGTGCAAAACACCTTATCTTCACAAGCACTATTGATGTGTATGGAAGAAAGAGAAGGGAGGTGCTTACTGAAGAATCGCCATTAAAGCCGAGCGACAAATATGGCTACAGCAAGATGCTTGCTGAGAATATAGTAAAAGAGTATGCAAGCACGTTGCCATATACAATACTTAGGCTTGCTACCATTTATGGACCATCGTTTGAAGCACCTTACTTCAAGGTATTAAAGGCGTTGCAAGAGGGCAAGATATACATTATTGGAAACGGACAAAACCACCTTGCGCTTCTTCACGTATATGATGCTTTGCAATCACTTATATTGCCTAGAGTATATGCAGGGATAAGCAAAAATAAGGTATATAATGTAACTGACGGCAATAGCTATACACAGGAGCTTCTCTTTAATATGGCTGCAGACATGCTTAAGGTGCCTAGGCCTAAGAGACATTTGAGCGAATTTATAGTAAGGCTCGTAGCAAAGAGCCATGGGCTAGACAGCGATGAGCTGCGCTTCCTAACAAGCAATAGGGTTATAGATATAACAAAGATAAAGAGCGAGCTCGGCTTCAAGCCTGTTGTTGAGATACGTGTGGGCATGGGCGAGCTTGTCACCTCTTACCTTAAAAGGCATCACAAATCGGTGATTAGTTGAAAATAGGCAAGACTGAAAAATACATTTATGAAAAGCTTGAAGAAAAAGGGGCGATGATGTTCATGCTAGTAGATCCTGTCGATTATAAAACGCCAGAGGATGCGATAAAGACTGCGATAGCAAGCATAGAGGGAGGAGCGGACATTATCCTTCTTGGCGGCAGTATAGGTGCACAGGGCGAGCTTCTCGATTATGTTGCAAAAGGAATAAAGGATAAGGTTAATGTGCCACTCATACTATTCCCTGGTAATATAGCAACAATAACTAGATATGCAGATGCTATCTACTTCATGTCATTACTAAATGCAAGGAATCCTTATTGGATTATACAGGCACAGATGCTAGCTGCGCCGATAATAAAACACCTTAAGCTAGAAACACTGCCTGTTGGCTATATTGTTGTAGCACCGGGCGGCACTGTAGGCTGGGTAGGTGATGTAAATCTAGTGCCAAGAGAGAAGCCGAAGATTGCAGCTGCACTTGCAGAGGCTGGAGAGATGCTTGGAAATAGATTTATTGTTACAGATGTAGGCTCCAATCCAGCGCTTCAGCACTCTGGTCCCGTACCGCCAGAGATGATAAAGGCTGTAAGAGAAGCGGTAAGTGTGCCATACATTGTTGCTGGCGGCATAACAAATGAAGATCTGCTCAGGCAAACGCTTAAGGCTGGAGCGGATATTGTGCAGATAGGCACAGCGATAGAGCAATCAGATAATGCTATGAAGAAGACAGAGCTCTTTGCAAAGGTAATAAAGGAGGAAGGCTCAAAAAGGTTAAAAGGTTAAAGAGTTAAAAAGTTAAGAGAAAGCTGAAGCTATGAGAGAACTTTCTTCTATAGAGCTTGCGAGGCTAGAAAAAGAGCTCAAGTCCATAGAAGGATCACGCTTAAGAAAATTCTATGAGCTTGGCAAAGATGAATTTGAGCTTTATTTCTACAAAGGAGAGCAGCATGTTGTTTATGCTAAGCTCCTCAAGACAATAAACCTTACAAACTATGCAAGCGAGCATGAAGAGGCTAGCGTCTTTGCGATGCAGATAAGAAAGTATCTGGAGAACAAGGTTGCTAAAAGGATATACCAGCATCGAACTGACAGAATATTAATCTTTGATTTTTCAGAGTTCATGCTAATCTTCGAGATGTTTGGAAGAGGAAACCTCGTTCTTGTAGACAATTCATTTAGGATAATTGCGCGATATAGAAGGTTAGAATTTAAGGATAGAAAGATAGATTATAATGAAGTATACAAGTTTCCTGCAAGCAACAGCGCAGGCTTTGTTGAAAAAAGTGAAGCGCTTGAGATTTTGAAGAGGCTAGCAGTAGAGAAGAAGGATGAGAAGCTAATCTATATTTCGAAGAGCTTTGACTATGGCCCTTTATATATTGAGAATGTATTAAAAGCGTGTAACCTGAAGCCTAGCGAGAAGCTTGGCTCTATCAGCGATGAGAAGCTTGAAGAACTTGCAGAAAAGATAGCAAACATTAAGAATAATTGCATGAATGGCAAAGCTATAATGTATATTAATGAGCATGACTATGCGCTTGAGCGTATAATAAAATATAATAATAGCTCAGATAACATAAAAGAGTATTCTACATTAAGCTCGTTGCTTGATGATTTCTACCTTAGCGAGAGGGGAAAAGGCGAGGTTGGTGAAGAGGCTAAGAGAAGAGAAGCAATAACAAAAAGCATAGAGCAGCAAAAGGAGCTTATAAAAAGGTTTGAAGAGGAGGAGAAGAGGTATGCAAATATTGCAAGGCTTATACTAGAACATATGGACAAGCTAAACCTTATATTGAGCTATGCAAAAAGCAAAAAGAGGTTTGGTATAGAAGAGCTTAAACAGTTTGAGGACTCTGTGGAGATAGTAGGTATAGATTTAAAGAACAAAAGGATAAAGGTAAGAATAAAAGAATAATATGAGTTTTATGCGGGTTGTGATTTTAGGTACTTCGGGCTCAACACCAACGAAGAGCAGGGGCATGCCTAGCGTTGCTGTTGTAAGATATGGTAATGTATTCCTTTTTGACTGCGGTGAAGGAACACAGATGAAGATGATGCAAAGCAATATTAATATTTCAAAGATCAAGGCTATTTTCATAAGCCATACACATGGTGATCACGTAATAGGGCTTGCAGGGCTTGTGAGAACGCTAGCACTTAACAACAGGCTAGAGCCTCTAAACATTTATGTGCCAGCGGGCTACGAAGGCTATCTAAAAAACCTTATAACATTCGACAAGGCTATTATAAAATATCCTATAATAATACATGCTGCACTGCCCGGAAAGGTGTATGAAGATGATGAAGTAGAGGTTAGGGCGTTCTCGCTTAACCACACAATAAGGTGCTATGGCTACTCTTTTGCAGAGAAGAGTAAGAGGCGCTTCATAAAGGAAAGGTGTGATCAGCTTGGTATAAATGGAAGAGAGTATTCTATCTTGTCAAAGAGGGGTTTTATAATAAAAAACGGAAAGAGGATAAGTATAAAAAATGTGACATATATTCAGCAGGGCAGGAAGGTGGTTTATGCAACAGATACAAGACCATGCATCACTACTATAAGGGCTGCACGCAATGCTGATATGCTCATACATGAGGCAACATTTACAGAAAGGGAGAAGAGGCTTGCAATAGAGAGAAAGCATTCTACAGCAAAAGAGGCTGCGCTTATAGCAAAAAGGGCAAATGTTAAGCTTCTCCTCTTAATGCACCTAAGTGCAAGGTATAGAAATATATTGCCAATAAGGAGAGAGGCTAAGAGCTTCTTTGAAAACGTTGTTGTTGCAAAAGATGGTTCAGCATTTGAAATAGAAAGAAAAAAATAAAAGGTAGAACGACAAAATACTTAAGAGGAGGCATCGTCTAGTGGTAGGATGGCAGATTGACATTCTGCAGGCCGGGGTTCGATTCCCTGTGCCTCCACTTGGTGTTTGAATGGGCGAAGAGAGGATTGAAAGTAATAGCAAGGAGGAAAGGAGGAGTTTTGACAATATACTTTTCTTTACTGCAATTGCTGTAATCATAATTATCGCTATATACTTTAGAATGTCTCTTTACAAATATCCTGGCTTCTACGAGCCAGATGGCTTTTACCACTATGCTGTGATAAGAGCGGCAATAAACAACAATTTTGTTGTGCCAAAGTATCTAGTCCTTTCAGGATGGCCTGCGCACACAATAACTGGAGAACCCCATGGCTTATATTGGGTTACACTCTTGCCATATGCTATATTGCATGCGATCGATTCACAGATAACAGCATATACTGTAATGAGGCTTGTGCCTATATTATTTGGTATATTTGATGTATTAGGTGCTTACCTCCTTGCAAGGTACCTTAGCAAGAACAGGCTCTTTCTGCTTCTTGTTATGCTCTTCGTTGCACTGAGCTTAGGAGATGCTGCAAGAACCAGCGCGCTCATATACAGGGGAGATGGCTTTGTAACAATCTTCTTAATAATTGCACTCTTTTATCTTGTTAAAACACTTAAGGAAGATGCGCTAAAGAAGAGATTACTCTATGCAATTCTCTCAGGCTTCTTCCTCAGTGTGTGCAACTTTGTTTGGAATGGTGCACCATTTGCTACCGCTACTTATATCTTTGCCTTTGTTGTGCTTCTTGTCTATAGCTTCACATTAAACAATAAAAAGGTGGTTGAGAGGAGCGGCTACCTTATTTTAAGCATGCTCCTATGGTATATACTTGTAAACATATACAAATTTACAGGATCTATACTTTCCCAGACATTTACAGGAATTCACTTCTTGCCGCTTCTCATCTTCATGCTTCTTGGCTGGTATATTGCATACCACATGCTTAGCAATATAAGCAAATATTACAAGCTTGTTGGAACAGCAAAGAGAAGGCTTGGATTTGCTCTCTTCTCACTAGCTGTTATCGCTATTGTAATAGATATAGCGATGCCGAGCTTTGTATACCAGATATTTGTTGGAAATGGATTCATAACAACGAGCAATTTTGCTGTAACTATAGAGGAGCTTCAGCCACCAAGCACAGGTTTCTTGTTTGCAAGCTTCGGCGCTTTCCTGTTTACAACGCCCATGTCAATACTTATATACCTATCAACCTTTGCAACACATATGAAATGGCTCTTCTGGCTTATAATGCTCCTAGCCTTCTTGCCATACCTCTTTATGCAGGTTGAGAACGACAGCAATATGAAGAGTGTAAAAGCTTATATAAAGTTTGCACCAAGCGAGATGATGCTTACGCTTATTTCCTACTATGCTATAACAGCATATTTGCAGATGCATGCTGTAAGGTTTAATTCTCTGCTCTCAGTGCCACTTGCTATATTATCAGCATATACGCTCTACTGGCTTATTGCATATCTCAAGAAGTATAATAGAAATTATCTCTATATAGGCTATGGCGTTCTTATTGCATTGATATTATATACACTAATTGTAGACTATTCTTATTCGCAGGTTCTGGTGCAGGCTGATGATATTAATCCAACATTCCTTAGTGCGCTAAGCTGGGTAAGAAATAATACACCACCAAACTCAGTCTTTCTTACCCTATGGCCAGATGGTAGTGTTATCGAGGGCTGGGCGAACAGAACAAGCGTAACAGATAGTGTTGGTTCACAAAACGCATCGAAGGCAGATCCATTTGCACTCTGGCTATATAATTCAAGCCCTGACGGCCAATTCCTGCTAAGCAATATAAACGGCAAGCCTGATTATCTGCTTGTTAGATATTCATGGCTTCTTGAAACAGAAGGTATATTTATTGAATCTGGAATAAATGCCTCTCTAAGCCAGCTATACAGCTATACAGCGTTTACAGGGCTCAATGAACAAATTAACCAAAGCGCACAGATCTTTACCTTCACAAACAACAACTTCCAGGAAAGAACAATAATAATTAATCAGAACAATACCCAGAAGGTATCGAGCTATCTTATACTGCCAAACGGCATTTCGCCTGTTGAGTATGTCGCCTTTTCAAATATTTATAATGGCAGCTTTGCAATAGTAAAGCAAACCGCGTTTAACAAGACAAATGGAGATCTTCTTCTAATAACTTATTCGCCCATACCAAACCCTAAAATGCCGATAAATATAACAGGCGCCTTCCTCTTTGCACCAGGGTTAGCAAACAGCAACATGCTAAAATTCCTTTACTTCTGCAACAACTATGAATGCCTTTGGAACAATAATGTTGCAAAATTGGAGCTTGTCTTTATGAATCCAGATACAAGGATCTACAAGATAATTTACAACAGCACTTAGCGATAACAAAAAGGAAGAAGAGAGAAAAAATAAAAAAGAAAAAATTTGTTACTTCTTGTATCCTAGTCCGCTTCCTATGAAGGCAATTATGAAGCCTATCAGGACTGTTGCAAAGTAGGTCGTGTTTCCATATGTTAATGCTGCTAGTACTATGCTTGTGAATAGTGTAGCCTTCATTGCACCAGCTGATACCGCCTTTTCATCAATTCCTGGTATTAGGTTGCCGAAGCTAACAAAGAAGAGTGCTAATGCTCCAACAACGCCTATCGCATATAGCAATGGTAGCCATAGTGCTGCAGCTCCCCAGCTGGTATTCATATATGCACCGCTTGTTGTAAAGACTACAGCGAGGAAGAAAAGACTTCCAATGAACTCTAGGGCAAAAACTCCCCAGTTTGTTGTTTCCTTCGCCATTTCGATCACGCTATAATAAAGAATAATTAAATTTTTAAATCTAACTACTCCATTCGTTTATGCTATGGTGTTTATTTGACGTTTGCCGAAATAGATGGAATTGTATTTCTAATATTGTTATTGTTATGGTTATTGTTATGCTAAGCACAATTTTAAAAATGCTTAATATCTAATAAAAATTCATGAAGCTCAAGCTTGCATTTGCATATGACAGTGCATATCCCTGGTTCAATGGCGGCATAGAAAAGAGGAGGTTTCTTATTATGCAAGCGCTAGCCCATGCGGGCCACGAGGTGCATTGCTTTACAATGCTAAGAGAGGGCATGCCAGGCAAAGAGTTTAGCTACAAGGGAATAAGGTATCATTGTTGTGGTGTTGCAATACCAAACAGCAAGATGTATGTTCATGGAAGGCGCAACATGAGGTGGCCGTTAAAATATGCGCTTATACTGCCATTCAAGCTAATAAGATATGACAACTTTGATCTTATAGATGCTGACGCCTTTCCATTCCTTCACCTCTTTACAATAAGCCTTATCGCAAAGCTGAAGAGGATAAAGTTTATAGTGACATGGCATGAGGTATGGAGCCTTGAATACTGGAAAAGATACCTTGGCAAAGTTGGTGGTATTGTGGGCTACTTTGTAGAATACCTTGCTTCCAAGCTAACTAAAGATTTTATCTCTAACTCTAATGAAACAGCAAAGAGGCTTTATGAAGAATTTGGAAAGAAAAGCTTGGTCTTCCCTGCAGCTGTTTCAAGCTATGAGTTTGATGCTACGCATATAAAGAAGAAGGATCAATTCATCTCTATAGGCAGGCTTGTTCCGGAGAAGCGCATGGATATGGTTTTAAGGGCTATTGCTGAGAGCAATACAAGCGCAAAGATCATTGGCATGGGGCCGGAAGAGAAGAACCTTAAGGCGCTTGCAAAGGAGCTAGGCATAGAGAAGAAGGTTAGGTTCATAAGAAGGCTGAGCCCAAAGAAATTGTTTGCTAGTATAAAGGAGTCGCAAGGTCTGCTTATGTTCTCAGAGAGGGAAGGCTTATCCCTCATAACGCTAGAAGCTATGATGCTTGGAGTTCCTGTATTCATTGTTGGCTCAACCTCTCTGCCAAGCGATGTTAAAAAGCTTTGTATAAAGCTAGATGAGAAGAACCTTGGAAAGAGCATAAACGAGGTGCTTAAAAATTATAGAGAGTATGAAGAAAAGGCAAAAAGGGCAAGGCAGATTGTATTAGAGAGATATTCTGCGGATTATGCACTGCAGGTGTATGAGAAATTCCTTAAATAGAAAATAGGATCCTGACAAATACGTGTAGTGTGACCTTCTTTATTCCTACAAACCTGTTTCTTGCAAGGCGAAGAGCTCATTCAACCTTGCAAAAATTCTCTCTATTGCCTAGCGCTTCTTGTAATCTTTGCCTTTAGGTTCTTCTGATTTAAGAAAGCGTCTTCCATTCAGCGCAACTAGGGGTATTACATTATCGTAGCGCAGTGTTTGCATCTGTAGCTTATTCAAAACTTGCCAACAAGTCGTAGACCTGCTTTCTTATTATTTTATTATAACTTTTTAGGTAATGGTTTAGCTTTTTATGGTCTATCCTGCCTACAATTTTAGCATAAATATCTTTATTAAAGCGTGCATGAAAATATATAGAGTCTATAACTGTTTTTTCTATATCTGCGATAGGCAAATATATACCTTCTTTATATTCCACACTAGTATAACCAAAAAATTTATCTTTGCTTATAGACCTCAAGCTAGCATTTCTACCTAGTAATTCAATGTTGCTTTTTCTTACTCTGTTTGTAGTTATTATGGTTATTGGAGTTATATAATCCCATAGTTTGTAATACGTGAGCGAGGTTTCGAGACCATAATAAAAAGGGGAGAATGCGAAGCCTGCTATCATGGGATCATCGTGTATTGTGTAATACCCTCTCTTTATTGCAAAAACTTTACCAACTTTCACCATATTGTGTATAAATAGTTTGTAATACTCCTTGCCTGCACCGTTTTTCTTCAAGAAGAGCTTAACATCATTTGCAGTGAATACTGGAAACTCTTCAAAATATTTGAGAAACATCTTTACATATGTCATTTTGACCATCTCTTAATAAATTCTACCATCTTTTCAAATGTGGGGATTAAACCAGCATATACTGTTGCTTTAAACTCAGTAAAACTCTGAATGCTTTCATCAGGCATTGGAATGTTTTTTGCAAATTCTGAAAGCGGCCTTTTAATCTTCTCATAGTTATTTACGCTATTCAAGAGCACAGTTATATCGTATAAATCCTTGTAAGCGCGTCTGTCTAGATAAGCCTCTATCTTTTCAAGGATCAAATCCTCCGGTGATAACACAAGTACATTAATTTTTGATCCGTCAAATTTTTCATAAGGCATCATTATGGCCTTCTTCTCCAAATTCCTAGATTCTACTTTTATCTCAATATTATCCTTTTTCACGCGAATAAAACTTACTTTACCTCCTTTGAACTTTGTTACTTCTGCGCCTCTCTCTTTAATTGCGCTGATAAATTTTTCCTTGAAGTTTCTATCCCATACATAAACATCTATGTCTGTAGAGAATCTTTTGCCGCCATAGCATCTCCATACGGCAGTACCACCATGTAGCGCAATTTTGTCTGTAATATTTAACATAATAGCCACGATTTCGTCCTCTAGCAAAGCGGTCTCTATTTCTTCTCTACGTTTTAAAAACCTCGAAATTGGTAGATCCATAATATCCACTTAGTTATATTATTCTATAACTTAATGGTTTTTATATATTTGCTAGATTTGCAAATTACAGCTTACCATTGCCCTCTCGCTTTTGCTAACCAATTTTAAATATGAATTGAGGCCGATAAGTATAATGGAAAAACCTATTAAACTATGCTTCTAATTTTAAATCATGGAAAACAAAACGCCTGTTGGCACTATCACACATTACTATGACAAGATAGGTGTAGCTATCGTTGAGCTTAGCGACAAGCTGAAAGTTGGGGATACGATAGCAATAGAAGGTAAAACAACAAAATTTACACAGAAGGTTGAGAGCATACAGATAGAGCATATAAATGTTGAGGAAGCGGGGAGCGGCGAATCTATAGGGTTAAAGGTAGACCAAAAGGTAAGGGAGGGCGACAAGGTTTACAAGGTATTCTAAATAGTTAGTAAGCTAGCTAAGCTATGCCCCTGTAGCTCAGTGGTAGAGCGACTGCATGGTAAAACCTCTATACAGCAGTAGGTCGCGAGTTCGATTCTCGCCAGGGGCTAATTGGTTAATTTTATTTTATAGCTTTAGCTTGAGCTTAACGCCTTTATGTATGCCAAGCCTTTTAGCCATGTGAGCCTTTAGCTCGAGCACGTACAAAGCCTTTTCTCCTGGCAGATAGGTTTTGCATCTGAATATAGAGCTGCAAGGCTTTGCATCTTCAACAATATCAACAACGATGAGCTGCTTGCTAAGCCATATAATGTCTATGGGAAAGAGCATGTTGAGCATCCATATGCGGTGCCTTGCTTCTCTACCAAATATAAAAAGCATGCCATCACTTTTGCCAAGTGAATCCATATGCATAAGCCCAAGCATAAGCTTTGGTAAAGAGTCTGCAACAAGCACGTCAATAGCTTTGCTACCAACATAAACGCTTGCATGTTTATATTTAAGCATCTTGCGCATGAGCTTTGTAAAGCACATGGCATTCCCAATTATATTGTAGAACTATTAGGCAAGTAATTCCCTTTGTCTATCTCTTTCTGTTTTTTGTATCAGGATAGATCCTAAAGAGGCACACCTTGTCAAATCCATATCCATATACTTAAGTTCACGTTTATATAAATTTCTACAGTTTGCTTTCATCCCACGATTAAAAACTGCAAACTTTCTCGCTCAGTTCTATAAGACATTGTGATATGTAGTATTTTAGCGATGTAAATGCTCAAACAAGAAAGATTTTTAAGTATTTGATACTTAAGCTCGTATAGGTGAGAGAATGAAGATTTTGAAGAATAAAGGAAGGATTGTGTTTATAGCAACAGGCCCTGTTCCAGATCAAGATAAGTGCCCAAGGTTAATTGTAAATGATGGAATTAATGAGATTAGAGACGATTACAAAGGAAGCATAAAGATCTCTAAGGAGTTGCTGCTAAGATTTTCTGAATTCTAGACTTTTATTTTTATTTCTTCCAAGTGAAGAGGCCATTCGCCCACAATTATTCCTGTAAGGATTGCTTTTTTAATTACAGGATTTTCTTTTGACCATAGAGTCTTTAATAAATCAGGGCCTCTTTTTGCTAATGCTTCGCCGTCTTTAAAAACACAAATAAATAAACTATCAAAAAAGCCTTGTGTATTTAAAGCTATATTGTATTCATTTACAATCTCACCCTCTGGGCTTTTGGATATGTCTTTAAGAAACTCAAATCCAAGCTTTTCATGCTCTTCTGTGGGGTTTACATAAACAGTATAAGCATAAAACAGCCTTTTATCTGGATTTTGGGTTAGAGCTGAGAATTTTTTAATTATGCCCATACTTTTGAGCTTCCTGATAATATATAATATTCTATCAAGATCCTTTACTTTGAGCCTTTTTGCAATCTCCACCAGCTTTATTCTAGAGTTGCTGTTTAGAAGCATTAGGATTTGCTTCTCTGATTTCGACAAGCGTGTAGACTTTTCTATCACCTCGTTCCTTAAAGGGAGAAATCCTATAATATTTTTTGAAATATCTGCAACATATAATGTTGCACCTTGTTTGCTGAATTTTAGCCTGAACCTCCACTGCCAAGCTCCGAATTCCGTCTGCGACAAGCCGACTACGTGCAAAAGTAGGTCAAAATCACCTTCTGCGAGGTATGCGTTCTGTACATAAGGGTCATTTGCCAACTCACCTTTTATTATATCTATGCTTGGCCTCTCACTAAATTTCACTAATATAATCTTACCAGGCACAAAGCCTAATGCTACCTCATCTAGCTCAAGGGTATATTTTATTGCATACTCCTTCTCCAGCTTCTCAAGCACAGATTTTACCACATGGTATGATACATCAAGCTCCTTCCCAAACTGCCTTAGCGAGAGACGTGAGTTAAAATAGATCCTTTTTAATATCTCATAAGGCAGCTTGTTCTTTATGTATTCTTCCTTTTCTTTAGAAACCATGAAGGTATTTTCTATTTTATTAATATAAACTTTGCCATTTTTTGCTTTACCTTCCCACTCTAAATATCAAAATCTAAAAATATTTTATTATATTTTAGAATAATTTTAAATAAGTATAAAACTTTCTTAGTTAATTATTTATATATCCTTGCATAAAATATTTATCAGTGGTAATGGTGGAAGACATAAAAATGTTTATAACTTGTTCTCTGCCCTCCCAAACCACACCAGTGTCTATGCCCACCATTACCATCATGCCCCACGTGATTATATTGTCGAGTAGGTGAATTTTATGTTGCCTTTCAATAAGCTTAAGCACTGGTCTTTTAAGCTTAAGCACCCATCTGCTAATGCACCAAGCAATAATGAGAATAGACCTATAAAAATAATAAAAACAGGCTATAACGCTTGGCAGATCGTTTACGCTGACGAAAAAAATTAAAAAAAATATTTACTATTTTTAGATTTGTTCACTTAAAGCATTACTAAAAATAGTTAAATTTAAAAAACAGTTTCTTCATAATATTTAAGAAGGTGGGGTTTGAAAATGGACGAGGATGATGCTGGAGTTGGGTTTGAAGTGGGTTATATGGCTAAGGATAATGAAAAGGCTATAACACATAGCAATGTATTTGAGCTTATTATGAAGAAGTCAAAGAATAAGAATGAATATAAGAAGTATGCGGAGCTAGTTGGCATGCTAATGCTTAGCTATAACAAAAGGCTTGGCAGCATGAGCGCTGCGGAGAAGGCTGTTTATGAGCTTGTAAGTGAATCAAACAGTGTAAATGACCTGGTTATGCATTATAATGCACTGAAGGAAGAGGAGAAGGCGAATGCAGACAAGAGCACAGAGAACGCAAAGGCAAGGATTGCAAACATGCTGCTAAACGATTACAAGCGCAGGTTTGGAGAGGGAAAGAAGGAGGCATACAACGTTCTTGTGCTGCAGAGCTGGATTAACAAGGTAGAGGGCATAAACGAACTAACCATATTGATGGACAACATACTAAATGTAAGGGACAAGCTAGGCAATTCATGGGATTACGAGGTGCATATAATACCGATTCTTGTTGAAAAAGCCTTCTCAACGGATGAACTCATAGATTATGCTAATTCCATAACGAACCTTATCGTTGGACTAGGCAAGAAGTTGAAGGATAGCTACCTTGCTGTTATGACAGGAGTGAAGGTATTGGAATATGCAAACTCACCAAGTGTGATTAAGAGTTATATAAGGGACATGGTCAAGGAAAACAACAAGAAGATAGATAAGCTAAATGCACAGATTGCAATGATAAATTCAAATACAATTTCAAAGGTTAAGAATATTGCAAAGATAAGGACATTAAACCAGCAAATCGCTGAACTGCACCTGCTAAACGAGGAATTGATGAAAGGAATCGATCCAAAGGAGCTTATGCTTGAAGGGACAAAGAGGTAGAGAAGTCGCTTCCCCACTCCAGCTTTCTCACCCCTTCTACTTTTCATTTTTTATTTTACAGAATGCATAGCAAACCCACAAATTCATGGGATGATCTCAGCCAACTATCGCCTCGCTCTGCTCTCTCATGAATTGCTGAAGGTAAAATTTACTTCCAGTGCCTTTTCCTGTTAGGCCGCTTCCTTTCCAGCCCACAAATGTGTGGAAGCCAACAATAGCACCTGTGGTTGCGCTAATCTCCCTGTTTACATATAGCACTCCAGCTTCGATCTTGTCTATAAACTCTTTTATCTCACTCCTCTTCTTGCTATAGAAGCCTGCTGTAAGGCCATATTCTACATCATTTGCCATCCTTATTGCATCATCTAAATCCTTGTATGTTGTAATAACAAGGAAAGGTAAGAAAAGTTCTTCATGGAAGAGCCTGTTTTCATGGCTTATCTCAACAAGCGTGGGCTCGACATAATAGCCGTTTAGTTGTAGTTTAACATTATTGCCGCCATATATTATTGTACCGTTTTTCTTAGCTTCCTCTACCGCTTCGATGAAGCGCTGATATGCCTTCTCGCTTATAAGCGGGCCCATATATACATCTTTTTCTAATGGATTTCCTATCTTGAAAGACCTCATCTTCTCAACAAGCTTGCTTATAAATGCTTCCTTAATAGACTCATGCACATAAACTCTTGAGCATGCACTGCACTTCTGTCCTGCAAAGCCAAACGCTGCACTAGCTATGCCCGTTGCTGCTTCATCAAGGTCAGCATATTTTGAAACGATAGCCGGATTTTTGCCACCCATCTCTACTATGAAGACCTTTTGCAAGCGATTGCTATAGTTCTTTGCTATCATACTCATACCCGTAGCTCTTGAGCCTGTAAAGACTATGCCACTCACTTTCCTACTCATAACAATCTCATCACCCACCTCTGAGCCAGGACCTGTTACGTAATTGAATACTCCATCTGGCACACCAGCTTCTTTGAATATCTCATAGATTTTAAGGCCTGTAAGCATCGACATGTTATCTGTTGATGAAGGCTTGAATACAACCGTATTGCCTGTTATTAATGCGCCTGTGCTCATGCCAACCGATATAGATATTGGAAAGTTGAATGGTGCTATAACTCCAAAAACGCCGTAAGGCTTCATCGCTATTGTAACATGCTCTTCTTTTCCTGGAGCACCTTGAAAGCCAGCATGCACTTTGGCAGAACTTCCTGGTAGTTTTACACGCCTTATATAGCCCTTATTCCTCTCCATCTCAAGCGCATAATATCTTAAAAAGTCTATTGCTTCATCTACCTCACCAATTGATTCATATCTTGTCTTGCCGTTCTCTATACTTAGTATTGCCGCAATGTTGAACTTCTCCCTAGCAAATATCTCTGCCGCCTTCCTAAATATTGCAACCCTTTCCTTATAATTCTTTTCCTTCCATTCTGAAAATGCGACAAGTGCTGCATCTATTGCTTGCTGTGCATGCTCCCTTTTGCCCTTCTGGAACCTTCCTATAAGCCTTTTGTCTATCGGTGAATACTCAACAAGCTCTTCATCAGCATAGACCTCTTTTCCACCTATATACATTGGAAATCTCTTGCCAAGCACTTCTTTGCTTACCCTTTCAACAGCCTCATCAAAAAGCTTATCAAATTCATCTTCTTTCCCCGCTTCAACAAACCTTCTGTAAGTAAACTCGTTTTTAAACTTCTCCATCAGATCACCATATGTATATGGAATTAAAAGAATTTATTTCTATTTTTCTATTTACAAATTTTATTTTATTTCATTACAGAATACGTAACGGGCTTCACAAGGTCGAGAAGATTTACAGGATGCATAACAAACCCCACGAATTTATTTGTATAGAATGCCAAAATTTGCACGCACCCACCTGAGAGGCGACTACATTGTATCATCTTACAAAAGTGTGATAAAAAGATTGTTATGAAACACCTCCTATAAAGATGGATAAGAGATATGGGTTAGCATATAGATAAGAAACGCTGTTAAGGTAAGGTGAAAGAAAAGCTATTTATTATTTTCATGAGTTTATCTTTACAGTGGCGACCATGCAAAAATTGCTGGAGATACAGATAGAGACTAAAGATTCAAAGATAGATCTAGAGCACTTTGTAAGTGAAGCTACTTGGAAAGACCTGCTTATAGAGCTTGTAAGGAAGAACGAGCTAGACCCATGGAATGTTGACATTATAGAAATAGCCGACAAGTATATAGAAGCGGTGAAGGAGCTTAAGATACTCGATCTTAGAATTCCAGCCAACGTTATACTTGCCGCATCTATCTTGCTCCGTTTCAAGAGCGAGGCTCTATATCTTGAGCTCGAAGGTAATCAAGAGAATGAAGAAGCCACTGAAGAGCCAACCCAACGTATTATTCCAGAGATTCCCCAGCTCTCGTTCAGGTTTAGACTCCCTCCAAAAAGGAGGATAACACTTGCTGAGCTTATACAGGCGCTTGATGAAGCAATGAGAATAAAAGAGGTAAGGGAGCAGAAGAGAAGCGAAGTATTTACTTTGCCTATAAAGTTTGAGAATAAGGATATTGAGCTTGAGCTCAGCAGGGTTTTGCATGAAATAAAAATGAGTGTGGATAAGAAGGGTATGACCACATTTTCTTCTTTGGCAAAGGTCTCAAAAAGCAATGATATACTTGTCGACCTTTTTGTACCCCTCCTTTATCTTGCAAATAGGGGAAAGATCATACTTTTACAGGAGCAATTCTTCGGCGAGATAATAATAGTGCTGGGCAGATTGAATGGATGAGGGAGATTACAAAAAGCTCATAGAAGCAACGCTATTCATGTCGCAGAATGCACTTAGTGCAAGCGAGATAAGTAATATAATAGGCTTAGCAAGTATAGGCAAGGTAGAGGAATTGCTAAAAGCACTTGCAAAGGAATATAACGAAAGGGATACAGCGCTTGAGGTGATGGAGATAGGTGGCAAATACATGCTAACACTTAAGGAACCATATGCAAGCAAGGTAAGCTCACTCGCCAGCGGGCCGGAGATAAGCAAAGGGGCTCTTAGAATACTAGCTTACATAAGCAAGAATAACGGCGCACTACAGAGCGAGCTTGTAAAGATATTTGGAGAGACTGTTTATGCATATGTAAAGGAGCTTGTCTCAAAGGAGTTTATAGAAGCAAGAAGAAGCGGAAGAAGTAAAAAGCTCTATACAACAATGAAATTTAAGGAGTATTTTGCACTACCCGCGTAGAATATTTCTCTTATTCTACTTTAACTTAGCTTCTCAGATAGCTCTTTACTATTATACTATTATTTCCAGAGACTCGAAAACACCAACCCACAATCGGGTTAAGAGGCTAAGAGGCATAAAAATCTCGGGTCAATTAAAGGTGCAAAATTCATTTCTGCTCAGTAGCTTGGGTGAGATTCTTCGAGACCTTCAATCTTATTTAAGTAAAGTGCAGCGACGAAGAGATAGGAGGAAAGCCTGTTGATATATCTTATTATCTCGCCATTTACCTTGTACTTCCTCGAGGCGCTCACTATATCGCGTTCTGCCTTTCTTGCAATAGCCCTAGAAAAATGTAAATGCACCGCACCCTCTCCGCCCCTTGGAAGTACAAATTTCCTGAGTTCGCCGATCACTTCTGCAAGATCGTCTATACTCTTCTCGAGCCTTTTAACATGCTCCGGGCCAAGACTCTTTACTTTGTTTTTTGTTAGAGTAGATGCAAGATCAGCGCCAACAATGAAAAGATCATTCTGAATTTTATCAAGTTCTTTTCTAACTTTCTCATCATGTATATAGAATAGTGCGATTCCGATGCTACTATTAAGCTCATCTACAGAGCCTATAGCTGCAAGTAGCGGATCATCTTTTGGCACATTCCCACAGTCTATTAGATTTGTCGTACCTTTGTCACCATTGCCTGTATAAAATTTCATGTGATCATATAAAATAAGTAGCTAATATTTAAAATAATATTTACAAATCTAGATTTGAACAAGGGCCTGTAGTCGAGTGGTAAGACGCCTCTTTCACAGAGAGGAGATCCGGAGTCCGATTCTCCGCAGGCCCATCTGGTACCTTTTGATGATTTAATTTTCAAAGTAGATAATGAATTAAATTTATAGGGTGAATTCATGCCCGTTTATTTAGAATCAAAAATTCCAGATTCCCTGCTTGCCAAGAAAAAAGCAGTAATAGCAGATTTAGATGGAACTATTGCTGAAAGCAAGTTGCCAATAGATAGTGAAATGGCCGAAATATTGCTAAGGCTTATAAGTCACGTTCCTCTTGCTGTGATCGGGGGCGGCAGTTATGAGAAGTTTTCAGAACAGCTTATAAGCAAGCTACCTAGCAATAGCGATTTATCTAACCTCTACCTGTTCCCTACAAACGCCACTGTTTTCTTCTCTTTTTCGCACGGAACTTGGAATAAAGTATATGAGCTTGCACTTAGTGCAGAAGAAAAAGACCGCATAATTACAGCACTTAGAAAGGTTATAGATATGTTTGATTTTGCAAGGCCTACAAAGCTCTTCGGCCCTCAAATCGAAGATAGACAAACCCAAATAACCTTCTCTGCACTGGGACAGAATGCACCGATAGAGGAGAAGCGCTTATTCGATCCTGATTTTGAAAAGCGTAAGCTGATGAAGAGAGAGCTTGAAAAGCTTATACCAGAATTTGAGATAAGACTTGGAGGAATGACGTCGATTGATGTTACAAGAAAAGGGATAGACAAGTCTTATGGAATTAGAAAGATAGCAGAGCAGCTCAGGTACAAAATTGATGACATGCTATATATCGGTGACGCACTTTTTGAGGGTGGCAATGACTATGCAGCTATAAGCACAGGCATAGACTGCGTGCAAGTGCACAGCATAGCTGATACCAAAAGGCTTCTAATGCGTATAATTACTAACAAAGAAAAAGTAGCTAATGACTAATTTCTGTTGAGAGAAAGAAGATGTGGAAGAGACACCCTCTTCCTTTATCTAGCATCTTTCTTTTAAGAAGTTTGAGAATGGCGCTTCAAGGTATTATAAGCGCCTTATGCTTAAAGCTACGCCATTTAACAACTGATTAAGCCTTAGCCTGTTCGCATAAGCTTGTGTTATCCTATATTCGCTTTCTTTCAGCGCTATTATCTCGCCACGCTTTATGCCAAGAACCTTTATTGCGATTTCTAGATCCGGAAGTTTCTCTTCCAAGCTTGCACTTTGGATAACATAGGTATTGAACATTTCTTCGTTGCCTATAATCTCCTTGTACTTCTCACTGCTCGGCTCTAGCAATATGAACTTGTGTTCCTTGTCCTCTTTAGGTATTTTAATTTTTGAAAGATCAAGCAGCTCTGCACTTCCTTTTATCCCGCGCCTCTTTTCTATTTCATCCACAGCTTTTTTCTGCAGTTCTGTATTTATTCTTTCTAGCTCTTCTACCGTTGCAAATTTTTCTCCTCTAAATTTATCCACAAGCACCTCTCTAGCCAGATCCAGTTTTAGCTCACCGCTCAATGCAGCTGCAACACTCTTCATAGCACCGCAGTCTGTATGTGTTACTACCTTTAGTTCGGTAATGTTCTCATTATTTAGTAATGCCTCTATTGTATTCCCTACAGCATAGAGATTTGCTCCGGCGTTTCTAAGAAAGATTGTGTTGCCATCATTTAGCGAGTCAAGATATCCGTTTAGCCTTCTATCCATGCATGAGAGTACAAGCCTCATTGCCTCACCTAAAACATAGAATAATAGAATTTTCCATTCTAATCTATAAATAATATGGTGGATGATTCAAAGGAGGAAAAAGGTGATGAAGATATCGAAACATTGAAAAGATATAACCAGTTATATCTAGAGATAATAATGCGCTACAAAGATTATATAGAAGAAAATGAGAACCTTTATGTTGCCGAACTACCAAAGCTTATAACACCTGATAATGAGAGCGTTGTAGGCTTGGCTAACAAGATAAAGAGTCAATTTCCCATCTATAGCTATAATGAGAATTTTCCAGATGCGGTAAGAAGTGCTTACAGCTATGTAAAGGAGAATATTCTTCTTGTAAACCTACCTATACAATTCTGGCTTAAGCCTGAAGAGGTAATAAGATGCGGAGCCGGAGATATTTTTGATAAGGCTACGCTCCTTTGCAGCTTAATTATAGCACTTGGCAACGTTTCCACAAAACTTATCATAAAGGTAAAAGAGAGTGAGAGAGAATTTGTTGTTTATTCTGAATTTAACAATGGCATAGTAGCGGTTGACCTTGAAAGAGGCGTTAAAGAATATAAGAGTAGAGACGAACTATTAAAGGCAATGGGGGTATACGAAGAAAGCGAGGAGATGAATGTGTATGAATTCAATGACAAGATGTACAATTCAATAATCTAGAACGTCTCTACCCTAGGCCAGTTTATCTGCTCATGCGCTGCTGCTATTTCTTCTGTACTCTTTGAAAGCCTGCTATATGACAATGTTCCTACAGTAAGAAATGCTACCAAACTAACAGCTAGAAGATAAGGTGAATTTATAGTAAGGTACTCGTAGCTTACTATAATCAATATGAACGCATTTATCATCCAGCTTAAATAAAACCATCTATTGCTCTTCCCAAATAGCATAAGACCAGCAAGCGCTGAAAAGATTACAACTAAAAGATTTATGAATGAAAGACCGTAGCTATAAGTAAGTGAGTTTAGAAAGCCGACAAACCCAACACTGCCTATATAATTAACAAGGAATTTTGCTTGAGGATATACAAAATAGCCCATTATAGCTGCGTTTACAAGCAGAAAAAAGCTTGAGACAGCTACAAACGAATTAAAGCTTACCTCCCTTAAATTGGGTGCTTGGCCAGCAACCTTATCTATATCTTCAAGACAGTAGAAAGCACCATTATACTCAACTAAATCAGCATAGCAGAATGGTCTTTTACAATAATTACATATCGCATATGCAGGCCTCCAAGGATGATTCACACACGCCATGCCCTTTGCAGCTTCAAGACTTTCCTTCTGTACTTTTGTATATTTTTTAATGGCTTTCTCCTGCACCTCTTTTTGTATGGGTGGTGTTAAGAGTGGGAAGTTTATTTCCTCATTTTCCTCAGGAGTCGGTATATTTGTAATGTTCAAAACCTCCTCTTTTGCTATTCCAACCTTAGGCTGAGCAAATGGCTGCTCGGGCTTTGGCTGAGCCTGCTTCGCTTGTGTTTGTGCCTTAATCTGAGGTTGCTGCGCTCGCTGCTGTTGTGGCTGCGGTGCTGCGCTAGCTTCTACTCCTTGCTGAGGTTTTGCCCCAGGCTGTACAAACTTGCCTGGAGCACCAGCTGTTGTAGTAATTCCCCGAAGCTTAAAGATAAGAAGCTCGTTGGGATCAACAGCCACTTTTACACCTCAAATGCTCTTCTTTCTTTCTAACATTTCCTTTTTCTTTTCAAATATCTTTGCATGTTTTGCACAGCTGATGCAGTAGTAAACCTTTCTTCGCTCGAAGAACTTAACATCATCTCCTGTATGTGTTTCAGTATCAAACCTTATTACCTTTTCAAATACTACCGCCTTGCTTCTTGGAGTTTTTCTTCCACAGTTTTCACAGGTAACTAGAGGTTCTTTTCCTCTCAATAAAACACCTTTTTTACTCTTTATTCTATCTCTATTTAAGTTTATATATCTTCCTAAAGATGATTTGCTATAGACGAACCAAAAAGTTATTAAAGTTGTATTGAGTTTTAAATTTAGTGATGTTTTGAAGATCTATATTATAGGAGATAATGCTGATGAAATTGATAACGCTGTTGAGATAATTTCTAATAAAAATGCTAGTATAGGCGTTATAGCAAAAGAGGTAAGTGGTGTTGAACAGCTAAGCAAGGAGGTTTCTAATGCGGTAGGCAAAGGCTACGTTGCATTGCTTGTTAATGATCCGGTAGGAGCAAATATAAACTTAAATAAGCTCCAAAATGTTAATGCGATGCCCTGCAGCAGCAAAGAGGATGTATTCTCAGCAAAGAGGAATAATGCAAACGCAATAATAATAAAGGATTTCTCGAGAAAAGAAGAGATATTATCTGCGCTTATAGAATATAATAGTGAGAAAAAAGAGGAGAAGCCTAGAAAGAGAAGGATTGAAAGAGTAAAAGAGGTTGAAGAGGTTGAAGGAAATAAAGCAAATGAAAGTAAATGGGAAGAATTAAGCAAAGAAAGTGATAAAAATGAAGAAAGTGCAGTTTCAGAGAGCGAGGAAAGTGAAGCTAGTGAAAAGGGTGAAGAAAGAGAGGCTAAGCATAAAGGTTTCTTTGAAAATATAAAGGATGCGCTTGGAATAATTGACAAAAAGGGTGATTAGATAGATCTTGGCTGCAAAAAGGTTACAAAGCTCATATTGCCTGCAATAAGGGCTGCTGTCGCTGAAGAGCTCAGCGACAAATATAATTATACACAAGAAGAGATTGCAAGCTCATTGGGTATTGTACAGGTTGCGGTTAGTAAGTATCTTAATAAAAGATATTCTAGCAAGATAGCAAAACTCAAGAATTACATAAAAGAGAAAGGGCTTGCAGAGGATGTTGTAAAAAGTATAATTGATAAACAGGAAAAGGAAAAAATAGAAAACAAGATAAATTTGCTTTGTGAAAACGAAGAATTGCTCTCTTTTGCTGGATAGTAATAATCGATGATCGGTGATAAAGTGAGTGAAGAATTAGATCCGTTTGTTATAGCACAGAAGCAGCTTGATACCGCTGCTGAAGTTATGGGTCTTGACAAGCAGGCACATGCAATCCTTAGAGAACCTATGCAGACTGTAATAGTTAATATACCAGTAAAGATGAGAGATGGTACCACAAAGAGCTTCACAGGCTTTAGAGTACTTTATAACAATGCTAGAGGACCTGGAAAGGGCGGTATAAGATATCATCCTGAGGAAAATCTTAGCACTGTTAAGGCGCTTGCCGCATGGATGACTTGGAAGACAGCTCTTGCAAACCTTCCATATGGTGGTGCAAAAGGAGGTATAATATGCGATCCCAAGAGCATGAACGAACAGGAACTTGAAAACCTATCACGTGGCTATATAAGGGCGATAGCAAACTTCATAGGCAAAGATGTTGATATACCAGCACCTGATGTATACACAACACCGCAGATAATGGCGTGGATGATGGATGAATATAGCAAGATAAAAGGCTACAATGAATTTGGAATTATAACAGGCAAGCCCCTAGAGGTGTGGGGCAGCGAGGGTAGAAACGATTCAACAGCTATGGGAGGCATGTATGTAATGAGAGAAGCCGCAAAGATGCTCGGCATAGATCTTAGAAAGGCAAGGATAGCCATACAAGGTTTTGGTAATGCTGGAATGTTTGCATACACACTCTCAAAGAGGCTTTTTGGAGCAAACGTTGTTGCGGTAAGCGATTCAAAAGGGGGCGTTTACAGAGAAGAAGGATTAGAGCTAGAGAAGCTCATAAAGGCGAAGAAGGAAACCGGAAGTGTAGAGAATTATGAAGGTGGTAAAAAGATAACAAACGAGGAGCTTCTTGAGAGCGAGGTAGATATTCTTATACCTGCAGCTATAGAGAACCAGATAAGGGCAGATAATGCAGACAAGATAAAGGCTAAGATTGTTCTTGAACTTGCTAATGGGCCAGTAACTCCAGAAGCGGATAATATACTATTTGAAAAAGGTATACTCGACCTGCCCGACTTCCTTGTCAACAGTGGCGGTGTAATAGGCTCATATTTTGAATGGGTACAGAATATAAGTGGCTATTATTGGAGCGCAGAAGAGGTATATAGCAAGCTAGACAAGATAATAACGAAATCATTCTATGACACTATCGCGACGCAGAAGAGCTACGCTGAAAAAGGAGTGAAGATAAGCCCAAGAACGGCAGCATATATAATAGCTGTTGATAGAGTTGCAAAGGCGATGAAAGCAAGGGGTTGGTATTAGGTTTTTTATTTTCTTCTTTTCTCAAAGAACTTTAAAAGCTCTTCAGCGCTCATTGTGTTTATAACATCTTCTTTTCTAACCCAGCCACGCTTTGCTGTTCCAACACCATAGCGCATGTAATCAAAATGAGATAGCCTATGAGCATCTAAGCCAATTTCATACTTAAGCGCATACGCCCTAGCCTTTAGTATACTCTCATCGTTCAGATCAAGCCTGTTTGGAAAGGCGTTTATCTCCATTACCACATTATTTGCTTTAGCAACATCAAAAACCTCGTCAAAATCAAACTGTATAGGATCTCTTTCTCCTATAAGCCTGCTTGTTGGATGTGCCAATATATCAACATATCCTGACTCTAGAGCTTTTATGATACGCTTAGTCATACTTTCCTTGTCCATGTTTAGATAATTGTGAACAGCACCTATTACATAATCCATCTTCTCAAGTGTTTCTTTTTTAAGATCGAGCGAGCCATCTTTTAGTATATCCACCTCTCCGCTCTTTAATATTCTTATCTTAGGATACTTCCTTGCAACATTATCTAGATATTCAAAATATTTCAAGAACGCCTTATCATCCATGCCATTTGCAACACGCTCGCTCTTTGTATGGTCAGAAAAGCCAATATAGCTGTAGCCACGCTTAATCGCCTCTTCAACTACTTCTTCTACGCTGTTTGCACCATCGCTAAATTTTGTATGTGTGTGGAGATTGCCCTTAATATCGCCCATCTCTACAAGCTTGGGTAGCTTGTGCTGAAGAGCAAGCTCTATCTCTCCTCTTGCCTCGCGCATCTCTGGCTCTATATACTGCATGCCTAGCTTTTCGTAGACATCCTTTTCCTCTTTACCAGCAATCATCCTACCCTTTGAGTCAAAGAGTCCATACTCGTTTAGCTTGTAGCCTTTCTTCACCGCTATCTTCCTTACCTCAATTCCGTGCTCTTTGCTGCCAGTAAAGTATTGAAGTGCTGCACCAAAACTTTTATCCTCTACAACTCTTACATCGCAACTTAAACCTATCTTTAGCCAAACTGTTGTTTTTGTTGGACCTTTTACGGTTGTGCTCTCCACCTCTGGCAGTTTTGTTACAAAATCCATTACCTCAAGCGCTTTATCAGAGGTTACAAGTATATCTAAATCGCCTACAGTCTCGCGCATCCTGCGCGTTGAACCAGCGATTACTGCCTTAGAAACAAGTCTGGAATCTAGAAGCTTCGCTACTATTCTTTCCGCCTCTGGCAAAGCTATGCCGAGAAGCATTCGCTTGCTCGTCTCTTCAAGCATAGCTATTCCTTTAGCTATCTCGCTCTCGCTTTTTTCGCCAAAGCCCACAAGCTTGCTTATTTTATGCTCTTCGACTGCTTTCTTTAAGTCTTCGAGATTTTTAACGCCAAGCTCCTTGTAGAGCTTATATATCCTCTTCGATCCAAGGCCCTGAATGCTAGAAAGAGTCTTAAAGTCAATAGGATACTTTTTCTTCAGCTCCTCATATTTTGTAATTTTACCTGTTTCTACAAACTCCCTTATTCTATCAGCAAGACTTTTGCCTATCCCAGGCAACTTCTGTAGCCCTTCAATACCTTCTTTCTTTAGTATATCTCCAACGTCCTCTTGTAGAGTACCTATTGTCAAGGCAGCCTTCCTATAAGCTCTTACCTCAAACGACCTTTCCTCTCCCTCGAGCTCAAGCATATCCGCTATTTCATTAAAGATCTCTGCTATTTGCTTGTTATACACATTATTAATTTTAATAAAAAATTAGATAAATCTATCACAGCAATGGAAAAGTTATTATTTATGCTTTGTATAGTTTATTAGGCGAGCAGAATGAAAATCAATGGCATGATCGAAAGTAGAAAGGCGCAAAGCGCGATGGAGTATTTGATGACATATGGCTGGGCCATTCTTATCATAGGTGTTGCACTTGCCGCAATGTTCCAGATGGGGCTTTTTAACCCAAGCAGATATGTTACGAACACATGTACACTCCCTTCCGGGCTCGCATGTGGTCAATTCATTCTTTATTCAAATGGTACACTCTCAGTATCGATAGGGAATGCTCTTCAAGACCCTATAAATGTAACAGCAATAGGTTGCTCTCAAAATAAGACAATTACTAATATGCAAATACCTTATAATCCACCATCAAACCAGATTTACATGCCAATAGGTTCAAGCCACACCTTTAACATTAACTGCATGGGTGCATCAAGCTTAGCGCCTGGACAACTTTACATAGGATATTTAGTTATAAACTATACAGATGATGTTACCCTCTTTCCACAAACAGTCTTTGGAAAGATTGCTGTAAAGATTTCATAACATGCAAAATGCATCGAATAGAAAGGTATTTTATTTTATTTATCGATATAATATTACCCAAGGGTGTTTGCATGGATGAGCTGCTTAACGCTGCGATGCAGGGTGTTGATGAAAGTGATCTGTTCAAGCCAAGAATCGCTGTTGCGGGAGTTGGTGGCGGTGGAAACAATACTGTAAACAGGCTTAGTACCCTTGATATAAAGGGGGCAAGCCTATACGCATTCAATACAGATTCTAAGCACTTGAATATGCTTAATCCTTCTATAAAGAAGCTTGTAATAGGCTACTCTATAACCCACGGTCTAGGTGCTGGGGGCTTTCCAGAGATTGGTGAGAAGGCAGCAGAAATAAGCAGAGATGAGATTAGCTTATTGCTGAAAGATACAAACATGCTCTTCCTATGCGCAGGAATGGGTGGCGGCACAGGAACAGGCGCAGCACCTGTTGTGGCGAGAATAGCAAAGGAGAACGGTGCAATAGTAATAGGCATAGTAACTCTACCATTTGCATTAGAAAAAGTAAGATTCGAGGTTGCAAAAAAGGGAATAGAGAAGTTAAGGCAGAATGTTGATACGCTGATCGTTATAGATAACCAGAGGCTTGTTAATCTATATCCAAATCTTGCTATAGAGCAAGCTTTTATGCTTGCTGATGAGATAACCGCAAGGGCTGTGCGTGGCATTACGGAAACAATAACACAACCGAGCTTAATTAACCTGGATTTTGCAGATGTAAGAGCTATAATGGGCGGCGGCGGAATATCGATGATAAGTGTTGGCAGCGCACAGGGTCCCGGTAGAGTAGATGAGGTTGTTAGGGATACACTCAAAAATAAGCTCCTTGATGTTAACTATGAAGGGGCCACAGGCGTTCTTCTCCACATAACTGGTGGACCAGACATGACATTGGGAGAAGCTAATGAGATAGGAACGAAGTTAACCGAGTTTGTATCACCAAATGCAAACGTTACTTGGGGCGCAAGACTCGACAGCGAATACCAGGGAAGGGTTGAGGTGATAGCAATCTTTACCGGTGTTACAAGTCCTTCCATATTTGGCAAAAAGAGCGAAAATGAGGGCGAGGACTTAGGTTTAGGATATATCTGACCTTATCTTTTAATTATCCTCTTTCTCCTTCGATTATCACAGAATTGTAGAAAGGCTTATAAATATGTTTACACAAATAAAAATCTTGCCTTCTTTTGGTGATGTTGATGAATTTCCTAAAGGAAAGAGATATAAAATATATAAAGGATTTGTTCGAGAAGAACCTAAGCGGAGAGGTGAATATTATCCTCTTCGTAGATACACCAGAGAAGTGCCAATACTGCAATGATACTGTGGAGCTTCTTAGAGAGCTTGTAAATATTAGCCCAAAGATAAAGCTTACAGTATACGATATAAACAAAAACCAAAAAGAGGCTAAATTCCTAGGTGTAGATAAGACGCCGGGCCTTGTTATAGGCGGAAAGAAGATCTATAATGTTTATTATTTTGGCATACCAGCGGGGCATGAGTTTGCAGCTCTTCTAGAGGATATTGTTGATGCATCAAATGGGAGAACAAGGCTTTCAGATGCGATAAAAGAGAAGCTAAAGTCAATAAAGGAGCCTATAGAGATAAAAGTGTTTGTAACACCAACATGCCCTTACTGCCCCAGAGCTGTTAGGACAGCGCATCAGTTCGCAATGGAGAATGATAAGATAAAGAGCGCGATGATAGAGTCTATGGAGTTCTATGAGCTTGCAAACCAATACAATGTTATGGCTGTTCCAAAAATAGTAATAAACGATGCTGTTTCTTTTGAGGGTGCACTTCCTGAAGAGAGCTTCTTAGAATATCTACTCTCTGCAGTCAAAACGTGATTGGTTTAAAGCTCAAAGCTCTTCTACTATTGTACCACCATGCGCAGCCTTGTCCCTTCTCAGCACATATGTTTTTGAGCTTGAAGCCTGTTTTAAGGTTTCGTCATGCGTTATAAGAAATATCTGATCTATTATTCTTGGCAGCGTTTCATTAAAGATGTGTATAAACTTAGCTATTCCCTGCTCATCTATATTGTGGGTTGGCTCATCAAGGATTAGCCATTTAAGATTTGGAACAAGAACAAGCGCAAATGCGACTCTCATTGCAAGGCATGCGATGCTTCTCTCACCGCCACTAGCTATGTTCTCAACAGGTTTCCATTCATGAATGCCATTCCTTATTATCTTAACCTCCAAAGTATAGTCATCTTTTCCAGCGTTGAGCCTTATGTCAACATAATCGCCATATGGATAGAGCTCAGGCCATAATTCACCCATTATATGATTTATGGAATCAATCAGTCTAGACCTTAACACACCTTGCGTTTCTGAAAGAGCGTTCTTGAATCTCATTAACTCTTCAGCCACATGCCTCTTCTGTTCTGCATCTCTTATTATACCCTCAACACGTGTTAGCATCTCACTCTTCTCATTTATCTCCCTGATCTTTTCGTTCAAAGCCTTCTCGTTAGCTTTAATGCTAGCATCTATAGAGCTTAGCATAGCGCTAACGCTCGCATATTCTTTTTGCTTTTCTTCTATAAGCTTGTCGTTTACACTTTTCGAAAGCTCATCTATCTCTCCCTTCTTAGCATTTATTGTCTCTCTAAGCTTTTGCGCCTCGCTCTTATATTTGCTTAAATTCTCTGCCTCTTTTCTACTTTCCTTTAACTTTACAAGCTCTGTTGTAAGCTCGTTTACCTCTACGCTAAGCCTTTCCTTATTTGCACTAGCCTCTTTCTCAACCTTTTTCCTTAGCTCAAGCTCATCTTTGCTCTTTGCAAAAGCTTCATTTATACCAGCATAGCTTTTAAGCTTTTCATTCGCAACGAGCATTGCATTGAACTCTTCGCTGAGCTTCTTGAATTCTGCTCGCTCGCTTTCTATAAGTGCACTTATTCTCTTTATCTCATTCTCTGACTCGCTTAAAATCTTTTTCTTGCTTTCTAGAAGCTTAATCCTAAGCTCCTCGCTCAGCTCTCTTTCGCACACTGGGCACCTGCTTATATGCTTTGAAAGCTCCTCTATATACTTGCTCATCTCCTCTTTTCTTGACTTGGCTGATGCAAGCTCTTTTTCAAGCCTTCTAATCTCTTCCTCTTTCTCTTCTTTTATCTTCGCATAATTATCTATATCCCTTAATTTCATCTTTTCTATTAGCGAGTCGCGCTCCTCTATCTGCTCGTTAAGCTTTCTTAGCTCATTTTCCAACCTAGCGACAGCTCTGCTCTCTTCAAGCTCTTGTTGCTCCGCCTTCTTGAGCTCCGCCTTAAGCCTTTCTAACTCATTAGAAACAAAGCTTATCTTTGGCTCGAGCTCCTCTGGCTTCAGGCCCATCCCCTCTATCCTCTTTATCTCCCTTTCATTAAAGCTAAGCGTTGACTCTAAGCCCTTAAGCTCTTTCTCCAAGCTTATCTTCTTTGCATTCCTCTCCTGAAGCTCCTTCAGCTCTTTCTCAACTTTCTTGAGCTTTTCAGCATGTTCTAGTCTTTTAGAGATAAGCTCCTCGCCCTCTTTTTTGAGCTTAGCGAGTTCATCTTTTGCAACGCTAAGCTGTTCATTAAGCTTCTTTATGTCAAAATTGGCTGCATTAGCTTCTTGCTGTGATGCTAGCTCTTTGATCCTGTTTATAAGGCTTGTAACATTGTCCTCTGCAATCGCAAACTTGTCAAGGCCGAGAAGCTCATCAATAACATCTTTCCTCTCACTGCTCCTTAGCTCAAGGAAGTAATCAAGGTTGTTCTGTTCAGAGTATATCGCCCTTGAAAAAAGGTCGTAGTCCATCTTAAGAAGATTCTCTATGTATTCATTCACACGCTGAGGCTGCGACTGCATGATAGAGCCGTTCTTTGATATTTTTGCTGTTGACCCGCCAGCGAGCTCAAGCCTTCTCTCTATTATATACTCATTCCCATCCAAGCTTAAACCAAGCCTTACCTCAGCGTAGCTTTCTTGTACAGGCACATTCTTGATAATATCACTTATGCCAACGCGCTTGTGCTGCAAAGCAGGGAACGTGCCGAAGAGGGCATAAGAGATTGCATCCATAACCGAGCTTTTGCCTGCACCCATTTGACCTACAAGCACATTTGTACCTTTAGCAAAGTTGAGCATTGTATGCTCGTGCGTCTTCCAGTTTTTAAGTTCGATAAACTCAATCATCAGTTAAAATATGCAATTTAGATTTAAATATTAGTGTCTAAGTAGCGTTGAGATTCTGCGAAGAGAATAGATGAATATGTAAATCTTATACCTTAATACTTTATTCTGTCTTTGTGGTTGCATTTGTTTTCTTATTTTTAATGCAAAAAATAAAGGAGATGCTGAGGTTTTAACTTAAGCGAGGCGCCTATGCAAAACTCTAATGACTAGAACGGCACTGAGCCCAATAACTCTGCGGCTTGTTTCATTGCTCACCAAACAATCTTTCCACAAAACATGCTGTATAATTAAAATAAATAAAGTAAATGGCTTTGATCTTTACATGCCGAAGCCTACTTTGATCTCTTTTTAGGCATCTTCTGTGCTCCTCAACGTTTAGAGGTATGGCACATATTTCCCTGGTTTTTTATTTAATATTGATTGTATTGCAGCTTTAACCATTTCTTCTATCATTTGCCGCTCCTTGCGCGTATTATAAAATATATAAAAAGTTGTACCTCCAATGCACTCCCCACTGGCTTCTGCATTCCTATTCAATTCAAAATCACCTGCAATATCTTCAATTATGTCGTAAATGTTCTTTTCTGTTGTGTCCTCTTCCTCCCAACTCTCCCTAAAAATTGGCATTACCGAATTAAGTTCCTTTAGTACTCTTTCCTTTTCGTCTTTTTTATAGAACTCGAGAACCGTTTCTCCTATTGACAATCTATCTATGGAATCATACTTTTCCTTTTCTACTTCTGTCCACCCATGCTTTCCCACTATGATTTCATGTGCCCCATCTTTTCTCAGTGCAACTTTAACTGCACTGACATCTTCTTTCCTTTCTTTTTGTTTTGTCATACTACCACCCTAAGCATTAGTAAAGGTTTTAAACTCATTGTAAAATGTCTATAACTCTGCACCTGTCGCTCGGTGCCTATGCATCTCAAAACTTGAAATTTATTAACAGATCTGGGTATATTTTTAATACACTTTTCAGTTCTACAGGCTAGTTTGAAACCCAAGATTGAACTAAGAATTAGAACAAATACTTCTTCTCTACAAATTTTTTCTTTGATCTTTCCCATATATACAATTAAAAAGAAAAATACATAAAGTTTACTATTAACTTCTAGATAGCATGTGCAAAGCTAAGGTATAAAAAGTTATATAGTATACTATATAATATTAGACAAAAGTTATATAGTGTAGGTTGTAAGCTACAGGTAGAATTTATATATTATAATGAGTCGATGCTTATGGATAAAGAGCTTATAAAGAGCATAATAAAGGAGCAAGTAGAAGAAGCTAAAGAAAGAAACGCTAGAGAGCATATAATAAAAAGGGATTTGGAGTTAAGTAAATACCTCAAAACTAATATTGCATTATTTATCTTGGGCGTCAGGCGGTGTGGTAAGTCGACACTCGCACTCCAGCTCTTCTCTGACAGGAAGTTTGGCTATATAAATTTTGATGATGAAAGGTTGCTTGGCATAATGCCCAGCGATTTAAACACAGTACTGCAAGCATTTTACGAGCTCTATGGCAATGACCTCAGCAATATTATATTTGATGAGATACAAAACATAAAAGGATGGGAACTTTTCATAAGCAGGCTAAGGGAATCAAAGTGCGTAATAGTCACGGGCTCAAACTCCAAACTTTTGAGCGGTGAGCTTTCAACGCACCTAACAGGCAGGCATATCGATGTAACACTCTTCCCATTCAGCTTCAAGGAATTTCTAAGCTATAAAAATATAGAAGTAGGCAATGTATTAACCACAAAGGAACGAGCACGACTCAATTTGCTGCTTAGCGAGTACCTAAAAAATGGTGGCTTTCCAGAATTTTTCAAATACGGAAGTGCAATACTTGATAGCATTTACAACGACATAATAACAAAAGATATAGTCCAAAGGCACAAGATAAAACATATAGAGGCATTTAGGCAGTTGGCAAGATATATGGTAAGCAATACGGGGAGCGAATTTACATATTCGTCGCTTCGTTCATTAACATATGTAAAGAATATAATAACGATAACAAACTGGATAAGATACATGCAGGAAGCATACCTAATCTTTTTTGTAGAGAGATTCTCTTTTAAGCTTAAAAACGTTGCTATCGCACCAAAGAAGATTTATGTAATAGATACCGGATTAGCAAATCTTCTAGGCTACAGAAGTGACCAAAACATTACAAGGCTTATGGAAACAGCAGTAGCAATAGAACTTAAAAGAAGGAAAGCTAAGGGACTTTTTAAGGAAATATATTATTGGAAGGATTACCAGCAAAGAGAAGTAGATTTTGTGATAAAAGATGGAAGCAAGGTTGTGGAACTTATTCAAGTTACATATGCTTCTTCAAGAGATGGCGTAAAGGAAAGGGAGATAAGCAGCCTTCTTTCTGCAAGCAAGGAACTAAAATGTAATAAGCTTAAGATAATAACAATAGATTACGAGGGAAGCGAAACCATAGAGGGCAAACAGATAGAGTTTATACCTTTATGGAGATGGCTGCTCTCTGAAAACTCTCCGTATGAATAAGTTCTTTGTTTATTTCGGCTCGAATGGTGTTGACATCATATACAGTATAGAAACTTCTCAACAAAAAATTTTTAATGTATTTTTTGTTCTTCAACCCTTTTCTCATCCAATGCTTCTAGAAGCTTTTTGTTAAGCTCTCGTAAAAGTTTTTTTATAGATGCATCTTTATCTCTATCTGAATTATAATAATAATCAAGATAAACTACTCTGGCTTCAGCAAATTCGTCTTCAATAGTTCTTGAAGGTGCGCTGGTTATTATAGCAAATACATCTATACCTGCTTCCTTCATTTTCCTTAGTTGCGCCTTAGTCTCTTCAAAATCATCTGATCCACCATCTGTTAATATGAATAGAAGATAATTCCTGTCTGGGTTGTAGAACATTCTTTCCATTTCATCATGCAATTCTTTAAGCGCCTTTCCCGAAGGAGTTCCGCCATCTGCTGATATTGAATTTACTTCATCTGGTTTTATATTATATAAATATCTTGTATGACCTGGAAAACCAAAGAAGTGTGTGGTAATAGCGCTGGAGCCTTTTGTAGTTTCAACCAGGGAACTAAGCGCGTCTTTTACCCTTCTTAAATCTCCAGACATACTCCCAGAGGTATCTACTAATACGAATAGATCCGTACCTCTACGAATAATTCTTCTTATCTCGTAAAGTTTAACATTTGGTCCGAACAGTGGTTCTCCTCTCGCCAGAAGATCGTTGATTTTTCGTTCATTTAATCTCCCACCCAATGTTGACTCTTCTGTATTTAAACGAGAGCCGCTATAGCCTTCTTCTAAGGTTTTACGCAGATCATCATAATAATAACCTTTTACAGGACCGCTATGAAGTTTAGGAGGTAATGACCTTAAGCCACTGCTAGCAATAGTCGATTTAGAGTTAGGTGGTGACTTTAATTCGCTGCTCCCCCTTTTTGCAAATCCCAGATCTTTCTTCAGCTGCTCATTCTGCCATCTAGCTTTATTTAAAGCATCTACTATCTGAGGAGGCAAATTGGTGCTTGTCCTGTTACTGCTCTCTATATATCTACCAAACAATTTAGGCAAGTTTCCTAAATTTTTAAGTTCTGTTTTGCTATTGTTTCCCTTACCTTCTTTGAGACGATCTTTGATCTTCTTAAGTATTTTCCTTGATGCGGTCTCTGTAGAATCGAATTCTTTTCCCTTTGTTTCCTCTATATCTTTAACGAATTCATCATACAGATTTTTTAATTTGCTAGGAATAATCTTTTCGAAATTAGATGTTTTTGTGTGTTCTG